>LUML01000098.1_pt1 | contig 21296 bp, 21 predicted proteins | sample 729661 | NCBI WGS metagenome assembly LUML01 (sample SAMN03860264, study PRJNA289734) | marine metagenome | biome: seawater column; feature: ocean; material: water; isolation source: Red Sea water column Station 22 - depth 10m | place: Saudi Arabia: Red Sea | collected 2011-10-15 | depth 100 m | reverse complement strand
CTGTAAAGCCATCCTTCTCCCCATCTTTTAATTTTCCTTCTACTAAAACACTTACAGTCATAATTATTACTCCATTTATATTATTAGTAGTCTAATTGTATTAGAAGCAACCTCAACATGATAATTTATAGGGATTTAGAGTGGTGGGCACGACAGGACTTGAACCTGTAACTTCCACCTTGTAAGGGTGGCACTCTACCAATTGAGTTACGCGCCCAAATGAGAGGTTTGCGATTATACAGATTGAAATTTTAAATTTTTAAGAAATTTCAATCAGTTAGTTTTATCGAAAACGAAACCCTGGTAATTCTGTTCAGCGACCTCAGTAATCTTTTCAGTATAAGGAGGGACGCCTATAAATGGTAAGAACTCTTTGGCCTTTTCTTCTATGTTTGAACCGTTATACCAAGAGTTACATGACTTATAAACTGTTTGATCAGCTACTTCATTGACGAATATCATCCACTCTTCTTCAACGGCTTTAGTGGATTCGATAACTGTTTTGTTATTGTCTCGCATCCACTCTATGCACTGACTTATCCACTCAACATGCAACTCCAAAGAAGGAACCATATTAGATAATACTGAAGGACTTCCAGGTCCAGTGACTGTAAAAAGATTAGGGAAATTAGAAATTCCTAAACCCAAATAAGATTTTGCTCCATCTTTCCACTGTTCTTTAAGAGAAATTCCCTTTCGTCCTTTTATATCTATTCTGGTCATAGCCCCTGTCATGGCATCAAACCCTGTAGCTAAGATTAAACTGTCCACCTGATACTCTTCTTGCCCTGCTATCAAGCCATCGTCTGTAATCTTGTCTATGGGGTTTGTATTAAGGTCTATTAAAGTAACATTATCTCTATTGAACGCTTCGAAATACCCTGTATCCACGCATAACCTTTTACAGCCAATGGTAAACTTGGGACTAAGCAGTTCAGCAACTTCGGGGTCATTTACTATTTCTTTTACCTTGCCCCTGACAAATGAAGCTGCCAATTCATTGGCTTCCCTGTCTAGCATCAAATCAGCATAAGCTCCTAGAAAGCCTAAACCTTCTTTCTCCCAGTGATGATTGAACTTTTCCTGTCTTTCTTGATCAGACGCTTCAGTTGCTAATGATTCTTCTTCTAGGCCAGCTATTCCAAAACCATTTTCCCAGTTTTCTTTCCTGAACTCAGGGTACCTTGATTTAACAAGTGCCTCTTCATCAGGATCCATTGGACCGTTGTTAGAAGGTATCGAGTAATTAGCTGTTCTTTGAAAAACATATAAATGTTTGGCTTGCTCAGCGATAACAGGAATAGATTGAATTGATGAAGAACCTGTTCCAATAATTGCCACAGTTTCACCTGTAAAGTCCACAGGGGTTTGGGGCCATTTTCCAGTGTGCAGAAGCTGACCTTCATAATCATTTAGGCCTTCGAAATCAGGTGTATTGGGAGCTGAAAGACAACCCGTAGCCATGATACAAAATTTAGCTTCAACATCTCCTTTAGAGGTTTTTATTTCCCATAAACATCTTTCTTCATTAAAAGTAGCAGAAATAACTTCGGTGTTAAATTCAATGTCCCTTCTTAAGTCAAACCGATCTGCTACATGATTTAAGTATTCAAGAATTTCAGGTTGAGCGGAGTATTTCTCGCTCCATTTCCAGTCTTGTTGAAGTTCTTCGTCAAACTGATAAGAATATTGAAGAGAAGGAATATCACATCTTGCTCCCGGGTATCTATTCCAATGCCAAGTTCCCCCTAGTTGGTCTGCTTTTTCAACGACAGCGACTGAAAATCCTGAAGACCTTAATTTGTGTAAGAGGTAAAGGCCCGAAAATCCTGCTCCTACTACAAGCACATCCATTTTTCGTAAAGACATATAAATAACTTCCCTTTACTTTATACCTGCGCTGAGCTCTTGCATTACAGCCCCGAAGTGAAGTCTTGTTGCTTGTACCAATTTTGTTTCTCTTTAAATTGTCTATTAATCTTTAATTAATCGCTTTATCTAGTGACTAGATTAATAGAAAATTATATTCTCTAAGAGGAACCTTTAACAAAATTAATATTAATAGATATGAGTAATCCGCTTTTGGCCCCGCAAATAAAAAGTAAATTAGATACTTCAACCGAAACTTTTGCAGAAAATAAGACTGCAATGATGGAGAAGTTAGAAAAAATAGAGGAATTGTTAGATTATGTGGAATTGGGTGGTGGTATGCACCACCATGAAAGACTGGCAGCCAGAGGCAAGATGGCAGTCAGAGATAGAATTTCAAACTTTCTTGATCCCGATACCCCATTTTTAGAAATAAGTGCCTTAGCCGCTTATGACTCAGCTTACCCAGTAGGAGGAGGCGCAGTAGCAGGAATTGGTATTGTTGCCGGAACCGAAGTTGTAATTTTTGCAAATGATCCAACGGTGTTGGCTGGAGCCATGCATGCTTATTCAAGTAAAAAATGGACTCGAGCAATGGAAATTGCCAGAGATAATAGATTGCCGTATGTACAATTTGTTGAATCCGCTGGAGGGGATCTCAGGATGGGCGGTAAAGGCAGACGAGGCAGTACCCCTCCCCCCACTGGAGGAGGTCATTTTGCAGAATCAGGAAGAACTTTTTACGAAATAACCGAATTATCTAAATTAAGAATACCTACAATTTCTTTAGTCTTTGGATCTTCAACTGCGGGTGGTGCTTATCAACCTGGCATGTCTGATTACAATATTTTTATTAAGAAACAATCAAAAGTCTTTCTTGGTGGACCTCCATTGGTAAAAATGGCGACGGGTGAAGAGTCTGATGATGAAACACTTGGGGGAGCGCAGATGCATGCTGAAACATCTGGTCTAGCTGATTATCTAGCTGAAGATGAAATGGATGCAATCAGAATAGGAAGAGAAGTCATTTCGCATTTAAATTGGAGAAAAAGAGGAAACAAACCTTTACTCAAGCCTGAAGAACCAATCAATGATGCTGAAGATTTATTGGGCCTAGTTGATCCAGACTTAAAAAAACCGTTTGATATCAGGGAAGTCGTTACTCGAATTACGGATGGATCAAGATTTGAGGAATTTAAACCTCTATTCGGTCCTAATATAGTTTGTGGATTCGCTTCGATTCACGGCTAGCTCTGTAACCAAATTGATATCCCCATACTTTTCTTACAAAATGTAACCGGCTTTATAGTTGGAAAGGATTACGAAAGAGCAGGACAAATTAAGAAAGGCGCCCAATTTCTTAACTCGGTCTCCAATTCAAATGTGCCACACATTACGGTCATAGTAGGTGCTTCAATTGGGGCTGGAACTTATGCGATGTCTGGTAGAGCTTATAACAATCGTTTCACTTTCCTTTGGCCCTCAGCAAAGATTGCCGTTATGGGACCTAAACAAATAGCTGGGGTTATGTCTATTGTAAGAAGAGGTCGAGCAGCAAGAAAAGGAGAAAAATTTAACGAAAAGGAAGACGCTGAGATTGTTGCCATGGCCGAAGCAATGCAAGAAGAAGGATCTTTAGCTCTAAGAGCTACTGGAGCAATTAGCGATGACGGTATTATTGATCCCAGAGATACCAGAATGGTTCTTGGTATGTGTCTTTCCGTAGTCAATGGTAAGGAAGTTGAAGGAGCCCCAGGGTATGGAGTTTACAGACTATGAATTTTCAAAATTATCATAAGTTACTGATAGCAAATCGTGGCGAGATTGCTTGTAGAGTAATTCGAAGTGCACATGATATGGGTATAAGTTGTGTTGCGGTTTACGTGGACGCTGATGCTGACTCCCCATTTGTTAAAATGGCCGATGAAGCCATCAGGCTTTCTGATTCCTACCTTAATTCAAAGGAAATAATTCAGGCCGCATTAGACACAGGCGCTGAAGCGATCCATCCCGGATACGGATTTTTATCAGAAAACGCTAAATTTTCTAGGGATGTTTTAAAAGCTGGACTACTTTGGATAGGTCCTTCGTCCAGAGTTATTACTTCTATGGGAGATAAGCTTAAGGCAAAGGACTTGGCTGAAAAAGCAGGAGTCCCAACTCTTCCTATGACGACTGATCCTAAAAAAGCAAAAGATATTGGCTACCCTCTTTTGATTAAGGCCGCTGCGGGGGGTGGAGGAAAAGGGATGAGGATAGTTAACTCTGCTAAAGACCTGAAGGAGTCTATTCAATCTGCGCAAAGGGAGGCAAAGACTGGTTTTGGAGATGACCGGATATTCATTGAAAGATATGTTCCTGTCTCTCGACATATAGAAATTCAAATTTTAGGAGACTCTCATGGAAATGTAGTGCACCTAGGTGAAAGAGAATGCTCTATACAAAGAAGGCATCAAAAAATAATTGAAGAATCTCCTTCGCCACGTGTAGACCCAGAAATGCGCGATGCAATGGGAGAAGCTGCTTTAAAGCTAGCTAAAAAATTGAAATACGAATCTGCAGGGACAGTGGAATTTTTAGTTGATGACAAAACTGGTGAATTTTGGTTCTTAGAAGTCAATACTAGGTTGCAAGTAGAGCACCCTGTCACGGAAGCCACTACAGGTATCGATATAGTTCATGAACAGCTTCGGATAGCTCGAGGTGAGAACCTCGGTTATTACCAAGAGGATATTGATTGGTATGGTTCCGCAATTGAAGCAAGACTTTACGCTGAAGACCCAAGAAATGATTTCCTTCCTGCAACAGGAACATTAATCGCTTATGAACCTAACTCAGAAGTCGAAGCTAGATGGGATTCTGGAGTAGAAGAAGGTTCAGTTATAGGTACTGAGTTTGATCCAATGATCGCCAAAGTAATTTGTTATGGAGAAAATAGATTAGAAGCAGCTAATAAATTATCCAGAGCATTAGAATCCTTACACATTGGGGGAGTTGTTACGAACCGAGATTTTTTAGTTTCAACTTTACGTTCAGAAGCATTCTTAAATGGTCTAACTACCACAAACTTTATTGAAAAAGTTAAGCCACCCAGATCTTATGAACCTAGTGATAATGAATTAAAGAAGGTGGCCTCTATTGCTGCCATGTGGATTCAAGGTAAGAATAGAAACGAAGCAGAATTGTTGGGCGATCTGCCTTCTGGCTGGAGAAATAGCAGACTACCAAAACAAAAAATGAATTTTACTTGTGGAGAAACCGAAATCCCCATCACTTACAGATCCAGAAGAGATGGAAATTTTGATTTAAATGAAGATTCTGTAGTCAAAATTTTTCAGTGGAATAATAAATCAATAAGTTTAGAAATTGATGGGCATAGGATTTCTTCAAAAGTTACAAAGTCAGATGATCATGTAATTGTACAAATGCCTTGGGGGAATGTGTCTTTAGAAGTTGTTCCTAGATTTGTTCTGCCGGGTTCAGAAGAAGTGATTGGAGGATTAATCGCACCGATGCCAGGCAAAGTTGTTGACCTTAAAGTCAAAGTGGGTGACAAGGTTTCTAAAGGAGATCCAGTAGTTATTCTTGAGGCAATGAAAATGGAGCATCAAGTTAATGCTCCGGAAGCAGGAAAAGTTAGGGAGATATACATCAAAAAAGAACAACAATTAGATAATGGGGCTCTTTTAATGATAGTGGATTCAAAGTAGTTTGGAGAAAAGTCTATGAGTAGTTCTGAAGACAAAATCTTAATAGGTAATTGCAGTGGTTTTTATGGAGATCGCCTATCTGCAGCTAAAGATATGGTGGAAGGCGGACCCATAGATGTTCTTACAGGCGACTATCTAGCTGAGCTAACCATGACAATACTTTATAACCAAAGAATGCAGCGAGGAGAAGATCACGGATATGTTGGAACATTCTTAAAGCAATTCAAAGACGTAGCATCAGCTTGTCAAGAAAGAGACATAAAAATTGTTACTAATGCCGGAGGCTTAAACCCAGTTTCAATGGCTTCAAAAGTAGAAGAAATAGTAGAAGAATTAGGATTAAACCTAAAAGTAGCCTACATAGATGGGGATGACTTGATACCAAGGCTTGATGAACTAAATAAAGAAGGTGAACTACTAAAGAATATTGAGAAAGATATTCCTTTATCAGGTTATGAAAAAAAACCTGTTACGGCAAATGCCTACTTCGGGGCATGGGGGATCAAAGAAGCCTTGGATAAAGGAGCAGATGTTGTGGTTTGCCCTAGAGTAACCGATGCTGCTGTGGTTATTGGACCAGCAGCCTGGAAATACAATTGGTCTAGGGACAATTATGATGCCCTTGCGGGAGCTTTAGCAGCTGGTCATATCATTGAGTGTGGAGCTCAAGCTACTGGAGGAAATTATTCTTTTTTTCAAGAAGTCCCTTCCTTTTCAAATATGGGTTACCCAATTGCTGAAATATTTGAAGATGGTAGTTTTACTATAACAAAACACCCTGGTACGGGTGGTCTGGTATCAGTCGGTACTGTCACAGCTCAATTACTCTACGAAATTGGAAGTCCTGCTTATATGAACCCTGATGTGGTGTCTCACTTTGATACCTTAAAGATTACCCAAGAAGCTGAAAACAGAGTTCATGTATCTGGTTGTCGAGGAAGCAGTGCTCCAAAAACTCATAAAGTTTGCATAAACTTGGCAGGTGGATTTAGAAACGGAACGGAAATTCTGCTAACTGGTTTGGATATCGAAGAGAAAGCTAAACTAGTAACCGATTCAATCTTTGAGAATGTGGGGGGAAAAGAACAGTTTGATAAAGTTGATGTGCAACTTCACAGAACAGATAAAGAAAACCCTGATTCCAATGAACAGGCTCAGGCTTCTCTAAGAATTAGTGTTATGTCACAAAATCCAGATCTCGTTGGTAGACTTTTCAGTGCCAAAATCGTTGAACTGGGATTAGCTAATCTTCCTGGTTGGACTGGAAGAGGTGGTTCGGTACCAAGCGGTCATTATATTGAGTATTGGCCTGCTCTCGTTGATAGTAAATTCATCACCGAAAAGGTTCATTTTGAAGGGGAAACCGTTGATATTGTCCCTACTAGCCAAATGGATCTCGAAGAGATTTACTATCAAAAAGAACCTTATGAAAATAAATTACCTAAAATAAAGAATACAAAAAAAACAAACTTTGGACGCTTGTTTGGTACCCGATCCGGGGACAAAGGCGGATGTGCTAATCTGGGGGTATGGGCTAAAACAGCTGAAGCCTACTCATTTTTATATGATTTTCTTACCGTGGATAAGCTAAAAGAACTTTTACCAGATGTATCTCAATATGAAGTAGAGAGACACGAACTTCCAAACATACTCTCTTTAAATTTTTACATTCATGACATATTACAAGATGGAGTCTCTTCTTCAACCAGGCTTGATGGTCAAGCCAAGTCATTGGGAGAGTATATACGTGCTAAAGAAATAGAAGCTCCTGACTATTTGATAGAAGCTATAGGAGGATAGATTATGAACACAGAAAAACTATCGCTTGAGGGACTGATTTTTGAGGCCACAAAAATTAACATTGATGGCAATATTCTTACCATAACTTTAAATCGACCTGAAAGGAAAAATGCCTTAAATTCAGTGATGACCAATGAAATTAATTATGCCCTAGCCTACGCTAAACAAGAAAGATCAATTCGTGTAGTGGTATTGGCAGCTGAAGGCGACATCTTTTGCGCTGGTGCTGATTTAAGAAATATGTCTGGTAAAGAGAAACCACCTGAGTCTGCCGTTCCCAGATTGGAAGGAAAGACGGATATAAGTCTTTCACTTAGGCATTTACATAAACCTGTAATAGCTAAAATTCAAGGATCTGTTTTGGCTGGAGCTCTATTAATGGTAACTAATTCAACTCACGCTGTGGCTATTGAAGAGGCAAAATTTTCAGCTCCTGAGATTAAAAGAGGAATTTGGCCTTTTATGGTTATGGCAGGTCTGTTTAGAGTGATGCCTAAAAGAGCTGGTTTAGACTTTTGTATGAGAGGGGAAGCCATCAACGCAGAAAAAGCTGAAGAGTGGGGACTGATAAACCAATCAGTTAAATCTTCTGAGTTAGACACTACAGTTGAAAAGTTAGCTTCTCAATTAGCAAATTTAGCTCCTACAACCATGCAAATGGGCTTATCTGCATACAACACCCAAGACTCAATGAGTTTTGACGAGGCACTTCCCTTTTTACAAGAGCAAATAGCAGCATGCATACAAAGTGATGACGCGAAAGAAGGAATTAATGCCTTTCTGGAAAAAAGAGAACCCAAGTGGGACTAGCTTTGTTCTTTGGTAGCTAAGTAGATACCTAGTAAAACTATTAACCCGCCCAATGCTTGCCATAGGTTGAGTGTTTCTGATAAAAGCAACCATCCATAGATAGCAGCTGCAACTGGCTGTATAAGTAATGTTAGGGAAGAAAGGTGGGCTGAAAGTCTAGAAATCCCTAAAGTGATAAGTCCTTGAGCTAAAGATTGACTTACGAACGCATAGGCCAAAAGAACCAACCACCCTTTGTAAGAGCTTGGAAAAAGTGACTCTGATTCAATTAGACCAACTGGGAACAAGAAAATAGATGTAGATAAAGTTGCAAAAAAGAGCGCATGAGCTGGCGGTAGGAAATCTGTTAGCTTTTTAATAACTAGTATGTAGGCTGCATAAAAAATAGCAGCTACCAAACCTAAGCCGTCTCCCAATAGCTTAAATGAGTCTGAACCACTTCCAGAAAGAATTACCAAACTCACCCCCATGAAAGACAGAGCTAGAGCCCCAAAGAAAGCTGATTGAATTTTTTCACGTAAAAAGAAAAAACTAATGAGAGTTACAAAAATAGGTGCAGTATTGGCCATCAGTGTTGCATGGGCTACTGAGGTAAAACTTATAGCCCAATTCCAGACCGCCATATCAGTTCCAAAAAAAATTCCAGCCAGTCCTAAGGTCAGAAGGTTTTCTTTAGTTAAATAATGTCTTAAAGGATATTTAGTTTTAGAATTTAAAACCCATATGTATAGGAATGGTAAAGCTAAAAAAGCACGGTAGAAAGCCGTTAATGACGGACTAGTTTCACTGAATCTTACAAAGATTGCTGAAGATCCTAATAGAGCTGCTCCAATAAACAGAGCTATCAATCCTGGGTAAACAGATTTTGAATTTTCCATTAATATCTCTAAAGCTTAGTCAGTTATACTTCCATTATGGTAGAAAACCAATTGGATAACACTCAAGAAATTATCTCAGTGTCTGAGATAAATAAGAGAGCCAAATCTATTCTTGAAGAAAATTTTTCTTTCATCTGGGTACAAGGAGAAGTTTCTAACTTCTTTTCAGCTGCCTCTGGTCACTGGTACTTTTCTTTAAAAGATGAATCTTCTGAAATTAGGTGTGCCATGTTTACTAACAAGAATCACCGTATTACTTTTGAACCAAAAGATGGAGATCATCTAGTTTTAAACGGTACCTTAAGTATTTTTGAAGGACGGGGTCAATACCAGATTATTGTTGAGCACATTGAATTAGCAGGTGAAGGCGCTTTATTAAAAGCTTTTGAAGAGCTTAAAAAGAAATTACAACTAGAAGGACTTTTTGATGACTCGATAAAACGCCAACTGCCTGTCTACCCTAAAAATATTGCTGTTGTAACTTCTCCAGATGGAGCAGTTATTCAAGACATTATTAATGTATTAGATAGAAGGTCACCTTTTTTAGATTTAACGGTTGTTCCAACTCTAGTCCAAGGTGAAAAGGCAGCGCCTTTAATCTGTGATGCCTTAAGAAAGGTAGGTAAATTAAAGAATATAGATGTAGTTATTTTGGCTAGAGGTGGTGGTTCAATAGAGGACCTTTGGGCTTTTAATAATGAAGAAGTAGCGCGCGCGATTGTAAATTGCCCTACCCCGATAATTAGTGCTATAGGCCATGAAACTGATTTTACAATTTCCGATTTTGTTTCCGATTTAAGAGCTCCTACCCCTTCAATAGCTGCAGAAATTATTAGCCAACCGTACAGTGAATTAATAGAAACTCTAGAAGGGTACCAAAACTATATTTCTAGAAGTGTAATATCTCAAATTGATCTCCAGAGAACTCAAATTACTAATCTAATTAAAAGGATAAGACATCCCGGAGATAAACTAAGAGAAATTAGTCAAAAGCTGGACTATATAGAAACCACACTTATTCAAAATATTAACCAAGAAATTTCTTTCAAAAAAAATGGGCTTAATTTAAAAGATCTTTCTTTGCAACAAAATTCGCCACAGAATAAAGTAAAAGAAGCAAAGGTTTACTTACAAAATGCTTACAAGGATTTACTAAAGGCTCTTAAGTTAGAAATTGAAAGGAAGAGTACAGTTTTGGCTGAAATAGTAGCAACCTTACAAGCAGTTAGCCCACTGTCAGTTCTATCAAGAGGTTATTCAATAATTAGCACAGAACCAGATGGAAAAATCTTATCGTCTTCAAATCAAGTAGAAATCGGACAAAGTATTTCTGCTATCTTAAGTAAAGGCAGTATAAAAGCTGAAATTAAGTCTAAAGACGAAAATGAAGAATAAACTGTCGTTTATTTGTATTTTTATTTTATCCTCGTGTGCGACACTTGATATTTCTTATCCTCTATGTGATTTCCCTGAACATTCTCCCTTTCCGGGAGGCGTCATAAGCCAAACTTTAAGAATAGATGCCGATGAAATAAACGAAATTGATATTAATGAAAAAAATGTTTATTTTTGCCAGGTGGACAAAGACCATTGGAAGATTCTTGCTCCAATAAGCCTTTCTGAAGAAATTAAAACAATTGCTATTGTTAAAAATGGACAGCCCATTCTGGAAGTTCCTATTTCAAATAAAGCATATAGAGAATCAAAAATCACTATTACTAATCAAGACTTAGTCTCTCCTCCAGAAGAATATTTATCTAGAATTAAAATGGAATCTGAGTTGGGAAAAGTTGCTATAGGAACTTTATCAAAGAGATTTCATACTTCCTTAAAAATGCCCGCGCCAACCCAAGGAATTAAAAGTAGTGAATTTGGTGTAAAGAGGTTTATTAACGGTCAACCTAGAAATAGGCATACAGGGCTAGATTTAGCTGCTTCTATTGGTACAGAAATAATCTCCCCATTGTCAGGAAAAGTTATTTTAGTTGGAAATTTTTATTATCGAGGTAAAACTGTATTTGTAGATCATGGTGGTGGCATGATCAGTACTTACTCCCATATGAGTAAAGTTGTTGTTCTGAAAGGACAATCTCTAGAGAAAGGAGATCTTATTGGGGAGGTTGGGCAATCAGGAAGAGTTACCGGCCCCCACCTACATTGGCAAATAATTTTGTCGGGTATCCCAGTTGATCCAGAATTATTTCTGGAGCCAAACTCTTAAGTTTCTTTTAGTTTCAAAATCATTTCTTCTAAAGATTCTTTGGTTTGAGGTCCAAGCAGGACTTCTCTTGTAACCCCTTTGGGGTCAATGATATAAGTTGTAGGTAGACCATCAGGAACATCCCATCCAAATAGTTCTCCTGGATCAGTCAGTAAACTTGGAACTTGGACTTTAAATCTTAGAATCTGCTCTTCTAATTCCTCTCCTTCTAACTGATCGAAATTGTATGCGAATACATGTACCTCTTTCTTATTATCTTCATAAAAAGAAGACAATTCAGGCATCTCCTTAATACATGGCGGACACCAATCGGCCCAATAATTTATTACAACCCACTGTCCTCTTAGGTCTTCAATATACCCAGAAGAGTCTTTATAAATTTCAAAGTCTGGTTTTGAGCAGCTTGTGAAACACAATAATAAAATTGTTAAAATAGTGATAGATTTGGAAAATTTAAATTTTTTGAATCTTAACATCCTACTAATGTTTAGTTATCGATAGTACTATTGTTATAAGAGCTTAATAGTTGAGAAGGATCTTTATTTTGAATAATTTTACCATTTATCACAACCCTAGATGCAGTAAATCTAGACTGACTTTGGATTTACTTATAGAAAAAGGTATCAATCCAGAAATTATCTTATACTTGGAAACCCCGCCCTCTGAAATACAGCTAATATCAATTTTAAAAAAATTAAAATTAGGACCAAGGGATTTAATGAGGAAAGGGGAAGCCGAATTTAAAGAACAAAATCTTTCAGATGAATCAAAATCTGAGAAAGATCTAATTCGTGCCATGATAGAATGCCCGAAATTAATCGAACGACCTATAGTCATATACGGAGAAAGAGCAGTAATAGGAAGACCTCCTGAAAATGTTCTTAAAATTATCAAATGAATGAAACAACAAAAATGAACCGTTTCTGGGAATGGGTAACTACAGCCAGAAAATTTACAATTAACTTATTATTCCTTTTAATTGTTCTGATTTTTCTCGGAGCCCTTTTGGGCTCTATTTTTGGTGGAAGTAAGCTACCTGATCCTGAAGGAAAAGCTTTAGTTGTTGACCCTCACGGTCCAATAGTCGAACAAGTTGCGGGTTCTTTAGATCCGTTGAGTTTTGCTCTGTATGGACCTCCTACCCCGGAGGTGAATGTACGAAATGTATTGTTTGCTTTAAAAAATGCTAAAGAAGACGAAAGGATAGAGCATGTTATCCTTCAACTCGATAACATTGAAGGAACGGGTCAAACTGTACTCTACGATGTTGGTCAGGCCTTACAAGAATTAAAAGACTCAGGTAAGAACATAGTTGCCGTCTCTGACTACTATAGCGGAAGCTCTTACTATCTAGCCTCTTTTGCAAATGAAATTATTATGCATCCTGATGGAGCTGTAGATATTTTGGGCTATTCAAGAATTAGGACTTATTACAAGACTCTTATAGATAAATTAGAAGTTACAGTAAATCTGTTTAGAGTAGGAAAGTTTAAGTCAGCTATGGAGCCGTATATTAGGGATAACATGTCAGATGCTGCAAAAGAAGCGAGCATAGCTTATCTAAATGTACTTTGGGACTCTTGGAAAGAAGTAGTCTCAACAAACAGAGATCTAGAGACTGAAGACATACAGAATTATGCAGACACTATTGATGAATTGGTTATAAAAGAAATCGGGGATACTGGTAAAACAGCTTTGAATTTCAAATTAGTTGATAAACTGCTAAATAGGAATCAACAGAGAGATTATTTGATTGATTTGGTTGGAAGTGATGAGGAAGAAAAGAGTTTCGCCCAAGTCTCTTTGAGAGATTATTTTGCGATTGCTAAAAAAGAAGAAGCAAAAAATAAATCAAAAAATAAGATAGCGATAGTTGTTGCCTCTGGCAGTATCGTAGATGGAACTCAACCTCCTGGCATGATAGGCGGAGACTCAACCGCACAGCTTTTGAGAGAGGCACATGAAGATGAAGAGGTAAAAGCAATTGTATTGAGAGTAGATTCAGGGGGAGGCAGCGCTTTTGCTTCTGAAGTTATCAGAGAAGAAATAGTGATAGCTAAATCCAAAGAGATAAAAGTAATAGCTTCCATGTCGAATGTTGCTGCTTCAGGAGGATACTGGATATCTGCAAGTGCAGATGAAATACAACTAAAATTGGAACAGGTATAGACCCTATGCAACCTATAAATCCTATACTTGCTAGAGTCATACAATCAAATATTGAACATGGTTATCAAAGGTTTATTAAATTAGTTTCAGAATCTAGAAACATGACTTTAGAAGAAGTGGATCAAATAGCACAAGGGCGAGTTTGGGCAGGAGAAAAAGCCCTAGAGATAGGACTTATAGATAACTTAGGAAATATGGAAGATGCAGTTAAAAGAGCTGCAGATCTAGCGGACTTGGAGGATTACAAAACTTTTTATCCTTCTCTGCCTTTAGAGTGGACAGACCAAATCCTGAAACAGTTTTTTTCTAAAATAGATGGTATTTTTAGATCGAGAGTAGGTAACAAAGATTTAATTAAAAGGTCTGTTGAGTTAGCAAACGATCTTGAAACTTACAATGACCCTAAAGGCATTTACCTTAAATGCCTGGATTGTCTTATTTATTAGAAATCAGTTCCCTGACCAAGGCGATTGATACTTTTCTCTTTTTTTCTAAAGAGAAAGTGTCCAGTTCGTTCATCAAGCTCATTAGATCTGATAAGTTTCTGGATGTGCGGGTAAGAATATAGGACAAGACATTGTCTTCAAGTTCCCACCCTTTCCTGGAAGCAGCTTCCTTAAGTGCCTTTATTTTTTCATCTTCATTAATCTCAGGTAATTCAAATGCTGGGAAAGCTAACAGCCGGGATTTAAGATCTACAAGATTAATCTCTAATTGTTTCGCAGTAACCTTTGAAGAAATGAAAATTTTGCAATCTTTTAATAAACAAGCATTAATTAAATTGAAAAGCGCCAACTCCCATTCTTTTAAACAAGGAAATTGCTCCATAGATTCTATAAAAATGACATCAAGTTCTTCTAAGCCTTCCAATACTGAAGGGTTATCTAATAAATTATTATCAAAGGAAACAAAAGCGGAATGTAATTTCTTTTCAAGAAATTCTCTGTTTATAGAATGTAAAAGATAATTTTTTCCTGTTCCTTTCTTGCCCCATAAAAAGAAGGTTTTAATTGTGTCGGATCCAGAGACAAAATCCTTAGAAGCTTTCAAAATAATTTCAGTTGATGGACAGAGAATAAAATTATTTAGATTGATTGCCTCATCTAATTTCACATCGAGGTTCAATTGTTTGGGATAGTTCATTTAACTTCTAAAAAGATGTTTGTAAACTTCTTGTCCCTGTTCTCTGGCGTAAGTAAAGACACTTAAAGCAGTAAATATCAAGACGCCAACAACCGCTATCTCATAAAGCAAATTTAGAAGCATTGAGTACGAATTTATAGATTCTTGAAGAAGGGTTATGATGAAAAGAGCTATCGTCCATCCAGTAAAATGTTTGCCCCATCTATTTGACTCTGAGTTTCGTCCTTCAAACAACATTAAGTAAAGCATAGAACCCATTACCGCAAGGGCATCTCTAACCAAGAGTATGCTGACAAGCCAGATAGGTAATAGCTGAACGTAAGCAAGAGCAAGTAAAGTACTTAGGATTAAGCATTTGTCAGCTAAAGGATCTAATAATTTTCCAAATTCACTTTCCCAACCATAACTTCTAGCTAGATAACCATCGAAACCATCTGAAATACCTGCAAAAATAAATAAAAGAAGAGCTAGTAACTCATTTCCTTGATAGATAAAAATACAAATAGGAATAGCCAATAACAATCTTAATGAAGTAATTACATTGGGAACAAGTTGAAGCACTATCTTTCAGCCTGATAAAGATATTCGAGAGCTATTCCATTCCTTTGGGAAGGTTGGTTAGTTAAAAGTGGATTCACGTTCATTAATTTCTCCAGATCAGAGACCTGCCCTCTTATCGATAATACATAAGTAACAGTATCACTAGAAATGGACCCAATACTATACGCATAAACCAAGGCGTTGGTTTCAATTATCTTTTCTACATTCAGCAAGTCATTGTGTTCTTCAACTCCAGAAACTGAAATTTTTAACTCAGTTTTGATATTAGGATCTATATTTAATTGAAAATCTTTAGACAGCTCGTCCGCTAGCGTATCTATCATGTCATTTAACTCAATCCTTTTAAAATCAGAGAGAGGTGATAGACAAAATGGTTCTGTAATTAAAAGGCCATACTCGTTCTGAATATAACAAATCATCCAATCTTCTAAACCATATCTTGAAGAAATTTTATTTAAAAAATCTTGATCGGATCTAGGTTCATAAAGGTTTAAGTACTTCAAGTCTATTAAATCTAATACCGGCTCAATAAAAACAATGTTTCTCATTGAACCCCTAGTATCTATTTTTGATTTGATTTCAGTACAGCTTTCCCGTCTTTTTATTAAAATTTCTTCTTCATCAACTATTAAGAATGATTCAGATTTACAGGGAAGGAATAATAAAACTTTGGGTTTTATTCCTATCCATAATGGCAAACTGTTTTCCGATAAAAGTTTTCTAACCTCTTCGCCATTGAATGAGAAGATGGCCAAAATACTGTCTGCTTCTGATGACAATCTGTACTCGCTAATAAATTTTTCTGAGTCTTTAACAGCTTTGGCAACTGCAGAATAAGAATTTATCTCCGAATTGCCTGATAAGGTTAACATTAGATTTTGAAAGGCGAGCTTCATACCTTCATTGATAGAAACTCTATCAGTCCCCTCTAACTCCACTTGAATTTCATAAAGTTCTTTAAATGCATAGCCCTCTTCACCGTATATAGACGGCGAAATACAAAGTAAAAATAAATAAACTAAATAAAATTTTTTCATTTAAAAAATAACAAGCAGAACTTAATTAAGATGGTTGCTAAAATACTTTCCCTAATTCTAAATCTATGAGCAAAAAAGTTCCAAAGGAAAACAAATCTCTTCTGTATAAAAGAAATTCATCTCTTAGCTATAAAGATGCGGGTGTAGACGTTGAGGCGGGTTATGAACTTGTTGAAAGGATAAAACCATTTGTTAAAGAAACTCGTAGATCTGAAATTATTTCAGGTCTAGGTTCTTTTTCCGCCTTAAGTAAATTACCTAAACACATAGAAAACCCCATTCTAGTAACTTGCACAGATGGGGTGGGAACGAAGATTGAATTAGCTAGAGAAATAGGAAAGTTCGACACCATAGGTATTGACTTGGTTGCCATGTGCGTCAATGACTTAGTTACATGCGGGGCCGAACCTCTACTCTTCCTGGATTATTATGTTACTGACAGTCTCAACGTTAAATTGGCTTCTAAAGTAATACAAGGAATTGCTGAAGGGTGTAAACAGGCTAATTGTTCTCTTGTTGGCGGAGAAACTGCTGAACATCCAAACAGCTTCCCTGAAAACAGTTTTGACCTTGCAGGATTTGCTTTGGGCGTAGTAGACGAGAATAAAATAATAGGTAAAGAATTAGCTGAAAATGGAGACATCCTTTTGGGCTTAGCCTCTAATGGTGTTCATTCTAATGGGTTCTCACTGATCAGAAAAATTATTGGTCAAGAGCCTGAATCATTACTATTAAAAATTAACGGGCAAAGTCTTGGCTCAAACCTCTTAACTCCAACTAGAATCTATGTAAAAGAAATACTTGAATTAACTAAGGTTTTTAAAATCTCAGCTATTTCTCATATAACAGGCGGAGGATTTTACGAAAATATACCAAGAATTCTTAAAACGGACTCTGTTGCAAAGATTAACTTTAAGGAAAAAGAATGGCCTACTTATGAACTTTTTGAATGGATAAAGTCTAAAGGAAATATTACTCAAAAAGAGATGTTGTCTACTTTTAATTGCGGGATAGGTATGGTCTTAGCACTTAAAGAGGTAGATGTAGAAGATGCAATTAGACTATTGGATAGTCTAAATATTGATTCTAAGGTAATAGGGAAAGTAGAACCGAAAAAAACAGAAGAAGAGTCTATAGAAATAAAAGTTAATTAAATGACAAATTTTTCTTTTGCAGTACTTATTTCAGGTAATGGTTCAAATCTGCAAGCTATGATAGAAGCAATTAATGAAAACCAGATTTCAGGAAAAATTAGCTGTGTCTTGAGCAATAAAGAAGATGCCTACGGATTACAAAGAGCTAAAGAGGCAGAAATACCTACTGAAGTAATAAGTAACAAGGATTTTAAAACAAGAGAGGACTTTGATGCTGAGATGGTAAAAGTTTTGTCTATTTATAACCCTGATTTGATTGTTTTAGCAGGATTTATGAGGATTCTGAGCCCAGTATTTGTAAACGCTTTTCCTGGAAAAATTCTTAACATACACCCTTCTCTTCTTCCAAAATACCCAGGATTAAACACACATGAAAGGGTTTTGGATTCTTCAGATAATATACACGGCATTACAGTACATTTTGTAGACGAAACCTTGGATGGAGGTCCCATATGTGCTCAATCTTCACTTGAAATTACAACTGATTCAGTGAAACAACTTGAACAACAAATTCACAAACTTGAGCATGAATTATATCCAAAGGTAGTAGGTTGGTTTGGTGAAGGTCTATTAAAATTGACTGATGGAAAAGTATATTTTGAGAATCGAGAACTAAAGATTGGAGAGATTAATGAGAAATAAATTTTTTATTCTTTTACTTATACCGTTTGCCTTTCAAATTTCAGCAGAAAATTTAGAGGCATTAAAACCTTCGAAGGCCACATTGACTATGAATGCAGGAGATATGGAAGTTTGGCTTGAGAAAAAAGACAATAATATTTGGGAAATGGGCTCCAATGTAGATGGTGGAAGAGTTTTTCAAAGAGAGGAAATCTCCATTTTCGAGTTAAAAGATAACTCTGTAATTCCTTTAGATCATAAAATAAAGATGAAAATACTATTCAAAAAGATTAAAGCTTCTGCTCGCTTTAATTGGGAAAGTTATACCTTGGATTATAAAGAAGGGAAAAACCAAGGTTCACTCAATTTAATTAATGGAACACTAGGTCCAGCAACGGCTCAACTTAAAATGAGACTAGATTTAAGAGCAATGGATATCAACGCTCTGCCTGAAAAAATTAAATACTTGGTTTATTTTAGGGGAGAAATAAAGGAGAGGACTTACTCTTTAAAAGGGTTTGAAGATACAGAGACACCTTTTGGAACATTTAATACTTTAAAAGTGGAGAGAGAGTTTCTTCCTGAAGAGGAAAGAGAACAAATATACTGGTTTGCTCCAGATCTGGACTTTACAATTGTAAGAATTCTCAATAATGACGGTAGAGAATCAGACCTTTTATTAAAGAGCCTAGAGTTTGGCGATTAAGTTTTAGGCAAGGTTACGCCTTTTTGACCTTGATATTTACCACCTCTATCTTTGTAACTGGTTTCACATTCTTCGTCTGACTCTAAAAATATCATTTGTGCGACACCCTCGTTTGCATAAATTTTAGCAGGCAGGCTGGTAGTATTAGAAAACTCAAGCGTTACGTGGCCTTCCCATTCGGGCTCTAGAGGAGTTACATTAACTATTATTCCGCACCTAGCATAAGTAGATTTACCTAAACAAATAGTAAGTACATTTCTTGGAATTTTGAAATATTCTATGGTGCTTGCCAGTGCAAAAGAATTTGGTGGTATGACGCACTCATCATTAACTAAATTAACAAAACTTGTTTCATCAAAATTTTTTGGATCTACCGTAGCAGAATTTATATTAGTGAAAATTTTGAATTCATTTGAACATCTAACGTCATATCCATATGAAGATGTACCATAAGAAATAAGTCTTTTCTCACCGTTTTTTCTGACTTGTTTAGGCTCGAAAGGATCAATCATTCCTTTCTCACTGACCATTCTTTTAATCCATTTATCCGATTTTATTGTCATTAACTATAATTTCCTGTTGATCAGTTATGTGCTATTTTGTTATTTCGCAAAGATACTAATTTCTTAAAAATTATGAAAATTATACTCTCTATTCTATTTATTTTTATTCTTTCGACTTCGTCTTTACAGGCAGATAACAAAGTTGATCTTATAAATCTCTATAAAGAACTTCATGCCAATCCTGAGCTTTCATTTAAAGAAGAAAAAACTTCAAAAAAATTGGCTAACATTTTAAGAGACCTTGGTCTTGAGGTGACAGAAAACTTTGGAGGTTATGGGGTAATTGCATTATTTAGAAATGGAGAAGGAAAAACAATCATGCTCAGGGCTGATATGGATGGCCTACCCGTTGAGGAATTAACAGGCGCTCCGTATGCAAGTAAAACTAAATCTTTTAACCAAGTTGGAGATGAGGTCTTCACGATGCATGCTTGCGGTCATGACATACATATGACTTCCTTGATTGGAACTGCCATTAATTTAATTGAAAGAAAAGATGATTGGCAGGGAACTTTATTGATTAATTTACAACCAGCTGAAGAAGTTAGTGGAGGGGCTAGAAATATGATCAAAGAAGGTATCTTTGAAAAATTTCCTAGACCTGATTTTAATTTAGCTTTTCATGTAAGTGCTGATCTTCCTGCTGGAAAAGTTGGGTATGTACCTGGATGGGCAATGGCAAATGTTGATTCAGTGGATATTACTATTAAAGGTGTGGGAGGACATGGAGCTTATCCTCATACTACAAAAGATCCTATTGTCATGGCTTCACAGCTTATAAACAATTTACAGACTATAGTAAGCAGAGAAATTGCTCCTATAGAAGCTGCTGTAGTAACCGTAGGCTCCATACATGGTGGCACAAAACACAATGTTATTCCTAGTGAAGTTAGACTTCAGTTAACTTTACGCTCTTACAAAGACGAAGTTAGGAATCAAACTATCTCAACGATTAGAAGAATCGCTAGAGGATTAGCTGAAGCCAATGGCTTACCAAAAGAATCTTATCCTGAAATTACACTTAAAGATGAATACACACCCGCACTCTTTAATAACCCTGAACTGACCGAAAAAGTAAGGATCAGCTTTGAAACTGCTTTAGGTAAAGAGAATGTGTTGAAACTCTCGCCAGTAATGGGAGGTGAAGATTTTGGCATGTACGGTAGAGTTGAACCAATTATTCCAACAGCTTTATTTTGGTTAGGTGCAGTAAATAAGAAAGTTTATGACACTTCTCTCAGAGAAAATATAGGACTGCCATCTCTACATTCAGCTTTCTTTCTTCCTGATCCTGAGCCTACTATATCAACAGGTATAAAAGCTATGAGCGAAGCTGTTATAGATTTATATCAAAACTAGTCTTCAGATTTTAGAATCGTTCTTCCACTAAGAGCATGCATGATAGTTCCTCCATCAACGTACTCCAATTCACCACCTAAAGGAACACCTCGAGCTAATCGACTAAGCTTTAAAGTTTCTATTCCTTTTAATCCTTCAAAGATAAAGTTAGCGGTGGCTTCACCTTCTAAAGTGGAATTAGTGGCTAAAATAATCTCAGCGAACGAATTTCCTTTGGCTGTATTTAGTAACTGATTTAAACCTAATTCTTCTGGACCCATGCTGTCTATAGGAGATAAGTGACCGTGTAAAATAAAATATTTCCCTCTGTATTGATGGCTTTCTTCAATAGCAAAAACATCGGAAACGGTTTCAACAACACACAAAGTGGTTGAATCCCTCTTTTTGTCATTACATATGATACAGAGGTCTTGTTCTGAAAATATCCTACATTCTTTACATTGGCCCACATTTGATAATGTCTGGGATAAGGATTCCGCTAAAATCTTACCGGCTTCTCTATCTTTCTCTAGTAAATGTAAAACCATCCGTCTTGCGGATTTAGGACCTACTCCCGGTAAACATTGAAAAGCTTCTATCAAACTATCAACAAAAGGGCTGATGTTATTCACTGAGATTCCTTAGGAGTTATTGAAGACTCTACTATTTTTCCCCCGAGAGAATCCAATATATTCTTAACGGCAGGGGCATTTTTT
>LUML01000066.1_pt1 | contig 22056 bp, 23 predicted proteins | sample 729661 | NCBI WGS metagenome assembly LUML01 (sample SAMN03860264, study PRJNA289734) | marine metagenome | biome: seawater column; feature: ocean; material: water; isolation source: Red Sea water column Station 22 - depth 10m | place: Saudi Arabia: Red Sea | collected 2011-10-15 | depth 100 m | reverse complement strand
TTCCGAACCTGGTGGTGAAGAGGCAAAAATTTTTGCTGAGTCACAATGTTCTGCTGGTAGCGAATCTGTATTCATTTTAGACAGAGGTCAAAAACCATCATTTGATAGAGAAGTTGGTCTTGTTTTTTGTAGTGAAACCTCACTCAATGAATTACTCTTAGATAATGATCATGCAGAACTTGATCCAAGATTCTGTGGACGAAGTGAGTTTGGTGGATTAGACTGGGCTCTAAAATATGGTTGTGAATAAAGAAATTATTTTTCAGCAATTCTATATCTCAGATATTTATCATCTGGAGAAAATTTTGCTGGATGAACGCTTTTTGTCTCTTCATTGCATTTTTTACACGTATTTTTTAGTGTGTATGAGTTACATTTCATACATTTTCTTAATTGAAATTTCAATTATCCTTCTCCTGTCTTAATTGATTCTTCTCGTGTAAAATTATAAACACCATTTTGTTTTTTGACATTCTTCTCAATTTTTTCTAAAATTGGTTTCAAGGATTTCTCTGCAGATTTAAAATCCTGAGAAATTAAACTTAATCGATATTTTGGCGCACCCAAATATGTAATCTCTATTTTTGCATCTTCTACATTTTCAGCTTCTGTCAATGTCTTTTGTATCAATTCGACTCCGTTAGATTGGTTATTGGAAATTTCTAATATTCCTCTTAATTCTACTGATGGAAGTTTCATCTTTGAACAAATATCTTCAATAGTTGTTAGAACTTTCTTCTGTAATTTTAAATCTGTAATTTCATCACTGCCTTTAATTGCAATGTTAAGCATTGCATCATAAACTGAATCATATTTAGACAAAAATTTATCTTCTAACTCTTCAATTTGTTTCTCAGTTAATTTCGCTTTTTCTTGAATATTTTTTAAAATTCCATGTTCTTTCTCAAATCGTTTAACATCAAGTAACTTTTTTTTCCGTTGATCTTTTGAAATCTGTTTTAGGGATAGATCTATTTCTTTTCTTCCTTTTTCTACTTTTTTTACTAACAGAACTTTTTTCTCTCCCTCTTTGACATACTTGTTGACTTTTCGAACCCAACCTGGAGCAATTTCTGATACATGCAAAAATCCCTGAATTTTGTTATATTCGTCTAATGTAACATATGCTCCATGATCACTAATTTTAGTAATTGTTGCAATCACAATCTCACCTGTTTCAGGTAGTTCTTGTTGTTCTGTTGACATTATGAAATTAATCTACTAATTGAGGTTAAAAATCAATTCCTTTCTTTGCCTTTATTCCTGATTTGAATGGATGTTTAATCTCCTTCATCTCTGTAACTAAATCAGCTAATTCAATAATCTCTTCTTTAGCGTGATTTCCTGTTAAAACAAGATCTAATTTTTCAGGTTTTTCTTTGATTAATTTTATAATTTCTTTTACATCTAAAAGACCCAAATTAATTGCATAATTTACTTCATCAAGTATTACAACATCATATTTTTCTGAAAAAATTTTTTCTCTACAAATTTTTAGTGCTTCAGCAGCATACTTTTCATGTTCTTCACGTGGACTATTGTCGTCTAATATTCCAACAAAACCTTTACCAACAGCAATTAACTCAAAATTAGGTCCTAATTTTTTTGAAGAATCCATTTCGCCATAATGCCATGAACCTTTAATGAATTGTAACATGCATACTTTGTGTTCATACCCGATTGCTCTTAATGACAAACCCAATGCCGCAGTTGTTTTCCCTTTTCCATTTCCTGTATAAACAATAACTAAACCCTCTCCATCACTCATATGAACACAAGAAAACCATCCAGTAAAAAGATTGTAATTTTTAAATTAAATCCATTTAAATAAAAAACAACATTACAAAAAGAAATTGAAACTTCCCAGATTAGTAATTGCAGGTTCTACCAGCGGTGTTGGAAAAACATCGATCACTTGTGCAATTATCTTTGGTCTTAAAAAAAGAGGATACTCAATTCAACCATTCAAAGTTGGACCTGATTACATAGATCCTAGTTATCTAAGTGCAATATCAAAAAATGAAACAAAAAATCTTGATGTTTGGCTAATGGGAAAACAAGAATTAATTCAAAGTTTCACAAGAAATTCAAAATCTGATATATCCATTATTGAGGGTGTAATGGGTTACTATGATGGGTTTGGAGGAAAAACTAATCTTGCAAGTACTCATCATGTTGCAACATTACTTGATTGTCCTGTAATACTAATTCTTGATGCAAGTAAAACATCTCGTTCCATTGCTGCAACTGCATTAGGCTTTACAAAATTTCATAAAAATTCAAGAATCGTTGGAATAATTCTCAATAAAATTGGAAGTAAAAAACATGAAGATTTGTGCAGAAGTGCTCTAAGTGGATTAAAAATTCCAATAGTTGGTGTAATCCCAAAAAATTCATCAAATAATTTAGAATCTCGTCATCTTGGATTAATTCCTGTTTCAGAAGATAAAATACTACAGAAAAAAATTAAAGAAATTTCAAAAGAAATTTCTGATTATCTTGATTTTGATATCATAGAAAAAATTACCAAGAAGCCCTCTTCATTAAATAAAATCAAACAAATCACAAATAAAAAACCAAAAATTACTATCTCAGTTGCATTAGACAGCTCATTTAATTTCTATTACCATGATAATATTGAAGCTTTAAGACGTGAAGGAGCAAAAATCAAATTCTTTAGTCCGATTAGTGACAAAAAGATCCCGCCTTGTGATTCTATATACATTGGAGGTGGCTTTCCTGAAATTTTAGGTAAAAAGCTTAGTCAGAATAATCCCATGAAAAAATCAATTAAACAGGCAGCAGAATCTGGTTTACCAATCTATGCGGAATGTGGTGGATTGATGTATCTCACAAATTCAATTAAACATAATAATCGTAAGTACAAAATGGTTGGTTTGTTTGATGCTGAAACTGAGATGACTAAAAAAATGACGTTGAATTACACTGAAGGTAAAATTATTTCAAACTGTATAATTTCATCACCAAGAAATTTTCGTGCACATGAATTTCATTATTCAAAAATAAATAACATTCCAAAAGATGCAAAATTTCTTTACGAACTTAAAATTGGCGAAGGAATTTCATCACATAAAGACGCGTTAACAGAATACAATACAATTGCATCATATTGTCATCTGTACTTTGACAGTGCAAAATTTGCTTCAAGTTTAATAAAAAATTCTCTAAAACTCAGTTAATTCCTTGTCTTAACAATTTGTATATTGCATTAATTATTGCTGATGCACAAGGACTCCCACCTTTTCGACCTACATTTGTAATAAATGGAATATCTGTTTTTGATAATTCATCTTTTGATTCTACAGCAGATACAAATCCTACTGGTATTCCAATAACTAGTGCAGGTTTTACAAGTCCTTCTTTTACCATTTCCATGACCTCTAACAGTGCAGTTGGAGCATTTCCTACTGCTACTATTCCTCCATCAATTTCTTTTTCTGCTACTCGCATAGACATCTGTGCTCTAGTTTTGCCTGCTTTTTTTGCAGATTCCATTAGTGCAGGATCTGAAATATTACAGATTAAATCATTACCGAAATCTTTTGGATTTTGTTTATTCATCAATCCTATCACTCCATTAACATCTGTAACAATACTACATCCATTTTTTAGTGCATTAATTGCACTTGATATTGCATCTTTATGAAATAGAAGTTTATTTTCTCCCGCAAAATCAAAATCAGCAGTAGAATGGATTATCCTTCTGACAATTGGCCACTCCATTTCATTATATGAATGAGAACCAATTTCATTTTCTATAATCTGCATACTTTCGTCTTCTATCTCTTGTCCTTTCCTAGTTTGCATTTTCAACCTCTCTTGCTCTATCTAAAATCAAATCAATCATTTTTTCATCTGCACCTAAATGTTTTGTAACACAAACTTTCTTCAAATCTGCATTTTCTAAAGCTGGTAACAGATCATTATTGACATCTATTTTTACGTGTGCACCTTCGTGTAGGAAATAAAATACAATCACCAAAACTTCTGGATTATCTTCCTGACATTTCTGTATACCTTGTTCAATGTTTGGTTCTTCAATTTCTAAATAGCAACGACTGACATTTCTGTATGAGGGTTTTAACTGATCTACAATATAATCAATTGAAATTCCTGAATTTGGATCTTTACTTCCATGTCCAATTATCATTACATCCACCTTACTTTTCTCTAAATCAATTGAATTTTCTTTTAGTGTAGTAGTTACTCTATTATCTACTAAATCTACTAATGTTTTGTGCATTGTCATTGGTTTTGAAACAAGGAATTTGATCTTTGTATCTTTCTGGTACTTCATTGCATCTGCTACTGCAATCTTGACTTTTCGTCCTGGATATAGAAAATATGGAATAATCGTCATCTCATCAATATCTTTTTTCAAACATTTTTCCATTCCATCTTCTATGAATGGAGGAACTACTTCTAGAAAGCAAAACTCTGAGAAATCATAATTTCCTTTTTCTTTAACTTTCTCACAAATTATCTCTAACTCTTCTCCAGCTTCTCTTTCTCTACTTCCTCTGTCAATTAATAATAATCCTCTTTTCATTGTGTTATCCTCGCTATAGCTACTGTCAAGTTAGGAGGGAATTTCTGTTTTTCAACTATTAATTCACCTTCTGATGATTTTATTGCAGCAGCTTCTGAAACACTTGCTGTTCCTTCAAATGCCTTGACAGTTTTTGAAGGATTTGGTGTGGTTATTGTTGCTAACTCTTCTCTATCAATATACTCCACTGGTATGTTCATTTCTTCACCCAATTCGATCAAGCCTATAACATCTTTATCTTTCTTAATAGATACAAACCTAGCTATTTCATTCTGATTTAAGCTAAATTTTTCCAAAGTTTCACTCACTCCATTCATTATAGTTTCTTTAGAAGTATCCCAATGTAACCCAATTCCGATCACTAAACTTGGTACTCTGTAAATCACAGAATTCTTCATCACATCTTCGTCTTCTATCTTATCATTTGTAATCAACAAATATGCTTTACAATCAGAATTCTTCAAATCTTCTACATTTGAAAAAAATGTTATATTTTCTGGAAGCTTTCCTTTCCACCATTCTTTCTCACCTATATTTTGAAAAATTCCAATTTTTTCTTTATTGACCATAAATGCACTAATTCTAGTTACGTTACTATCATCTTGAATCTTCCAACCTAATTCTTTTCCTACGAGATCAACTGCAATTGTTTTGTTTACGTCTGCAGCAGTTGTAATCACTGGAGTAGCTCCTATTTTGTCAGCAATTTCATTTGAAAGCTCATTTGCTCCACCTAAATGGCCTGATAAGACACTTATTACAAAATTTGCATTATCATCAATTACAATTACGGCAGGATCTGTTTTCTTATCTTTGATATGTGGTGCTAATAATCGAATTACTGCTCCTAATGAAAATAAACAAATCACTCCATCATTATTTTTAAAAAGTTCAACAATTTTTCCACTTGTTGAATCATCATACCAATTAATTTTTTCATCATCATTTGAAAATTTTATTGGAGCAAAAACCTCAAAATTTGAAAAATGTTCTTTTAATTTTAAACTCATTTCTATGCCATTTTTTGTGATTGCCAAAACTGCTATCTTCTTCATACTGATAGAAATCGAGAATTAATTAAATGCCTTACTCTTTTTTATCTCGTGATAACACTGTTCCATCAAAATCAAATAATATGACTTCCACTGGAATTTTTTCCTCAGAATGCTGTCTCATTTGAATACACGCTTCTTTTGTCACCTCGTCAAAAAATCCATCAATTTTATCCTCGATAATAATTTCTTGAACATTTCTTGCAGTATTTGCACCCAAAATCTTTGAAATAGTATCTTCTCCTGCATTACATCTTTTTGCAAGCTCTGAAAGAAATTTCATATCTACTTTTCCACCTTTAACATGGGTTTGTTTCACACCTGCAGCCATTTTTGCTAATTTTCCAATAAATCCTGCAACGTATGCTTTTTTCAATTCTTGTTTTGCACATTGTTTAATTGTATAACCTGAAAAATCACCCATTTGAATAAATGAATGATCTGGTAAGTCTATTATCTTTCTTGCAAAGTCTTCACTTCTTCCACCAGTTGTTAAGACAACATTATCGTCGTTCATAGTATTTACAACAGAAATTTGTTGTCGAATAGCTGCAGCAAATGATGCTGTAGAATATGGAATTACAATTCCACTTGTTCCTAAAATTGAAATTCCTCCCATAATTCCAATTCTTGGATTATCTGTTTTTGGTCCCAACTCTTTTCCTTTTGGTACACTTACTACTACTCTAATTCCATTTTTTTCAAGTAATTCTTCTCCAACTTCTTTTACATTTTCTAAAATCATTTTTTTAGGTGTTGGATTAATTGCAGCACTGCCAATTTCTAATCCTAGTCCAGGTTTAGTAACTCTACCAACACCTTCTCCTCCATCGATTTCAATTTCTCCTATTACATCTGTTAATTCTATGTTGACAAAAATTGCAGCCCCATGTGTAACATCCGGATCATCTCCTCCATCTTTAATTACAGAACATTTTGCTGAATTTGTTGTGAATTCACATGAATCAATCTCAATTTCTAATCTTGAACGTTTTGGTAATATGATATCTACGTTTTCAATAATTTTTTGATTTTGAATTGCTAAAATACATGCCTTTGATGCTGCAGTTGCACAACTTCCTGTTGTAAATCCTGTTCGTAACTTTGTTTTGTTTCCACTATCTACATCCACGTGAATTTTTTTAGTTTTTTATGTAATAACTTTTGTTAAACACGGAGAATTTCGTTGAGAATAATCCATAATGCTACGACACCCAATCCTCCATAAAGTAAGAAATGAGTTGTTTTTTGTGATATTGGTTTTTCTCTATTATGTGTCTCATGATTGTAATCTCCTCCAAATTGTTGATTCTCTCGTCTTAATTCCTCAAAACTGAATCTCATCTCGTCACCCATTTTTTCTCCTTGTGCTTTCCAAAAATTTTGATAATCTTCGCCTGAAACTTGTTCGTCCTTGTTTGATTGACTCTTTCTATGTGATTTTAGATATTGGTATGCCTCTGTAATTTCTTTGAACTTCTTTCCATCATTATTTTCCAAATTTTTATCTGGATGATATTTTAGTGATAATTTTCTATATGCTTGCTTGATTTCTTTATGTGTAGAGTCTTTTGATACACCCAAAATTGCCCTACACTCTTCTGCATTCTTACCAAATTTTACATGAATCTTTGTAGCCATGTACTTTACTGGATATGTTTAAAATAAAATATCTTATTATTTGATTATGAACTCTAACTCTACCGATCTAGTTGCAATATCCGGTGCTAAAGGATTTGTTGGTAAAAATTTAAGAAAATTTCTTTCTCAACATAACATTCAATCAATTCCTATCTCTAGAACTCATTTTAATAATAATCAGTTTCCAAAATTAAAAAAAGTAACTCACTTTGTTCATCTTGCTGGAATAGGTTCAGAATCAATCGATCAAAAATTCCAAAATGTAAACATTGAAACTACAAAAACTGTAATTGAATTATGTAAGAAAAACAGGATTAAAAAAATTATATATTTCAGTGGCCTAGGCGTTTCAAAAAATTCACGCTCTTCTTATTTTATATCAAAATTTAATGCTGAACAATTAATAAAAAATTCTGGTTTACAATATACAATATTTCGTCCATCGTATATTGTTGGAAAAGATGATTATTTGACAAAAAACATATCAAAACAAATTTCCAAAAATCAAGTTTTAATCCCTGGTTCTGGAAAATTTATGCTACAGCCTATATCGATAGTAGATGTATGTTCATGCATTAATGTTGCATTAAATTCCTCAAAATTTTCAAATAAAATAATTGATCTAGTTGGACCAAACGAAATCTCATTTGAAAAATTGATCAAACAATCCATACCTGATAATGTAAAAACCAAAAAAATTACTCTAGAGTATGCATACAAACAAGCATTAAATGATATTAATTTTGAATATGGAGTTGAAGATCTTAATATTCTAGTTGGAAATTATACTGGAAATCATAAAAAATTAAAAAATTTGACTAATCTTGTTTTTAAAAAAATTAAGTCACTAAATACCTGATTCAGTTTTTAATTTTGCAGCTTTATCAGTTCTTTCCCAACTGAATTCAGGTTCATTTCTACCAAAATGACCGTATGCTGCAGTCTTTTTGTAAATTGGTCTTTTCAGGTCTAATTCTGAGACAATACCTGCTGGTCTCATATCAAAATTATTCCTAACTAATTCTTCAATTTTCTTTTCATCAATTTTGTTTGTACCAAATGTGTTTACCATTAATGATACAGGCTCTGCAACACCAATTGCATATGCAACTTGAACTTCACATCTTTCTGCTAATCCTGCAGCCACAATATTCTTTGCAACATATCTGCACATGTAACATGCTGATCTATCTACTTTTGATGGATCTTTTCCTGAAAATGCTCCACCACCATGTCTGCCCATTCCTCCGTATGTATCAACAATAATTTTTCTTCCAGTTAGACCTGCATCACCATGTGGTCCACCAATTTCAAATTTTCCAGTTGGATTCACATGAATCTTGATATTGTCATTCCAAAGATTACCACACACTGGTTTTATCACATGTTCGATTAACTGTGATGTTATCTCATCATTAGTTATATCTGGAGAATGTTGTGTTGAAACAACTATTGCTTCAATTCCTTGAGGTTTGTCATCTTCATATCTTACTGAAACTTGTGATTTTCCATCTGGTCTGACCCATGTTAGTTCATTGCTTTTTCTAACATCAGTCAATTTCTTTGTTAATTTATGTGCCAAAAGTATTGGTAATGGCATTAATTCTTCAGTTTCATTTGTAGCATATCCAAACATTAATCCCTGATCTCCTGCACCTTGTTCTTTTTCATCGTTAGCTGTAACTCCCTGTGAAATGTGTGGACTTTGTGGATCTAACTTAATCATAACTTCACAAGAATGTGAATCAAATTTTAGATCTGGATTGTCATAACCAATCTCGGTAATTGTTTTTCTAATCACATTTTCAATGTCAAAACTAGATTTTGATGTAACTTCTCCTGCTACTCCTACAAAATCAGTTGTAGTGATTGTTTCTACAGCAACACGTGAATCAGGATCGCCTTTTAGATATTCATCTAAAATTGAATCTGATATCATATCACAAACTTTGTCTGGATGACCTTCGGTAACAGATTCAGATGTAAATAGATAATTTTTTGTCATTTTCTAAAAATTAGATTTCGTCTTCTAATTTTATGAAGAGTACGTTGTTTCCTCTTAGAATAACTCGAGCAAATTTGCCTACTGTCTTACCCTCGTTTAATTCCTCAGCCTCAGTCATAATCAAATTCATGTAAGAATCAACATTTTTCATTTTACCTTTATACTCAACTTCATTTTTTAGTCTGACTATCACAGTTTTCTTTACGTTCTTTTGTAAAGTTGTTAATGGTCTTTTAGCAGCTGTAGTTTGTGACATAAATTTTCTCTTGTGATGAATCGAATTTATAGAGAATATAAAGTCTTGCTTGGATTACGAAGAACTTTTTATTTTTATTTTACCCATTATCTGTATGATATCTTCACAGATCGGTTCACTAGATAAATTTTTTTCAGGCGGATTACAAAATGGAATAATCACTGAAATCTCAGGATTAAGAGGTACTGGAAAAACTCACCTTGCTTTACAATTTGCAATCCAAAGCTTATCTAAAAATGAAAAAGTTCTGTTTATTGATACCACCGTAGAATTCAGACCTGAAAGATTTCTTCAAATGTTGCAATCAAGAAACCTTTCATCATCGCTACTTGAAAATCTACACATCTCACATGTTACTGATACTCAAAAACAAATTGATGTTCTTGAACATTTTCAAAATAACCATTTCTCTTTACTAATAATTGATAACATCACTGATTTATTTTCATTTGAATATTCAAAAAAAGAACATCTAATAGAAAAAAATGTAAACTTTGGAAATTACATGATAAAGCTTTCAAAATTAACTCAGTCAAATAACATACCTGTTATAATCACTAACCAAGTCTTGTCTCATGATGATATCAGTTATCAAAGAATGCATATTCAACTTGAAAATTACGTACATCAGAAAATTCAACTTGAAAAAATAAAAAAAAGGTACACTTGCAAAGTTTCTTCTCCATTCATTTTTGATGCAAAATTTGATTATAAAATAACAAATTCTGGAATTGAGGAAACTGAATCTATTTAATACACAATAATCATTCTCTAACATGGCTGATTTCTTTGATTCTATTCCTACGATTACTGTAATTTTGTTAGCATTAGGAGTTGTAGGTGTAATGGTTTATGAACGAACTAGACTTAGACAAGAAAAACAACAAGATAACTCATCCTGAAATTTCACAAAAATTCAAATCTATAGGGTTTGAAAATTTAACTGAAATTCAAAAACAGGCTATTCCAAAAATACTTGAAGAGAAAAACTGTCTAATAATTGCACCAACTGGTTCTGGTAAAACTGAATGTGCAACAATACCCGTATTTTCTAAAATTAAAAACAGAAAAATTCCAAATAAGATAAAGGCTCTTTACGTTACGCCATTACGAGCATTAAATCGTGATGTCTTTAAAAGAATAATTCGATATGCTGAAAATGAAGAATTAAAAATTGAGATTAGACATGGTGACACTTCACAATCAAATAGAAAAAGAATAGCAGATAATCCTCCTGATATTCTAATTACGACTCCTGAAACACTCGTAAATTTACTATCACAAAAAAAACATCTTGATGCATTATCTGATCTAGAATGGATAATTGTTGATGAGGTTCACGAATTACTAGCAAGCGAAAGAGGTTCTCAATTATGTCTTAGTCTTGAGCGTTTGCAAATTAAAACAAAAAATGAAATTCATCGAATTGGTCTATCTGCTACTGTTGGAAATCCTGAAGATGCTGGAAGATTTCTAGTTGGCACAGAAAGAAAATTTGAATTAATACACGACACATCTCTGAGAAATTATGATGTTGATGTTGTATTTGTTGATGGAATAATGGATGATGTTGCTACTGAAATTATTGAATATGTGAAAAAAGAACAAATTACTTCTCCGGTCTTACTATTTACTAATTCTCGAGGAGAATCTGAGCGTTTATCATCGATACTAAAACAAAAAACATTACTTAATGTTGAATTACATCATGGTTCACTTTCAAGACAAGTTAGAGAAGAAACAGAAGATATACTTCGAGAAGGTAAATCTGGCATAGTTGTTTGTACTTCTTCACTTGAATTAGGTCTAGATATTGGTTCAGTTGAATTAGTTATTCATTATGGTTCTCCTAGGCAAGTTTCAAAATTTATGCAAAGAATTGGAAGAAGTAAACATAGTAAGGGTGATTCTGCTAGAGGACTAATAATTACTGAAAACCCTGATGATGAATTTGAAATCCAAGCAATAATTGAACGTATCAAGGAAGGTTCAATTGAAGAACAAAAAATTCATTATGGATCTTTAGATGTTTTAGCTCATCATTTAGTTGGATTATCTATGCAGGTAGGAAACGTTCCTATTGAATCTGCATTAAAACTAACAAAACGTGCTTATCCATTTCAACATATTACTTTGGAAGAGTTCTTTGATGTTTTAGAACTTCTTGCATTACGTGAATTAATAATTTTCAATGAAGATAAAACTGAATATAAGAAAAACAGTGCTTTCTTTTCAACAAAATATCACTTTCAAAACCTATCTACAATTCCAGATATTCTAAAGTTTAAGGTAGTTGATACAATTGAAAATAAATTCATTGGTACATTAGATCAACGATTTGTTGGTGATCTTGATAAGGATGAAATTTTTGTTTTACGAGGATCACAATGGAGAATTTTAAACATAGATGAAAAATCATTCAAGGTCAACGTATTGCCCATTAGATCCTCCCAAGAAATACCTGTTCCTAAATGGGAAGGTGTAAACATCCCTGTTGATTTTAAAACTGCAAATAAGGTTGGAAATTTTAGAACCAAGGTTCGTAATGGTTCAATTAAAATGGCAAATGACATTATCACCAGCTTAGATTTTGGTAAAATTCCCGATGAAAAAACAATTGTTATTGAATCACATAGACTTCCACAAAAGAGTGTAGTAATCTTACATTCATGTTTTGGGACAAAAATAAATTCAACTTTGAAAATAATTCTTGAAACATTATTAGATGCTTCTTTGGCTACGAAAGTAAAATCTAGCTCTGATGCATATAGAATTCTTTTATCTGTAGAATCTAGATTTACAAAAAAACATATCACTGATGTTCTCACTTCTGATTTTGATATTAATGAAATAATGTCTGTTGCATTAAAAGGAAAAAATGATGTAACTTGGAAAACATTCTGTGTTGGAAAAAAATTTGGTTTTTACGATAGAAATGATGTCTATGTAAAAAATGAGATTAGATATGATTTTGAGCGTAATATTGACACGCCTCTTGTAAAAGAAGCATTTCGTGAACTATTCCATGAAAAATTCGATCTTGAAGGAACTCAAAAAATAATTCAAATGATTAAAACAAATGCAATTGAGATAGAATGGATTGATGTTGATAAATTCTCCAAATTAGCAGAACCAGTCTTAGACCAAACTGTAATGTCGTATACAAATCCTGCAAACATAGACAAAGAAATGTTAAAAAAAGTCCGAAAGCGCCTTTTGGAAACAAAACAACGACTAATTTGTGCTAGGTGTGGCTTGTGGCAACAAGTTATGACTCCTAGCGAAACACATCCACTTAGATGCAAATATTGTAAGGGCCAACAGATTACTTGTACCTATGAATATGATCATGATCTTGTCAAAATCATTCAAAAAAAACACTGGAAAGATTAGTTTTTCTTAATTATTTTTGAATAAGGTGTTAAAACTAAATCCAATTTGCCTTCTAGACCTGGTCTTGCATTAACACCTATGATTGTAATTATATCTCCTAAAGTAAAATTATCCATTAGATCTGCTTGTTGTCTCCAACCCTTTATCCAAACTTGACCGCTGTCATCTTCAACAAACATCTCAGATAATTGTACATTGTCTCCATTCTTTGTTTGAATTTCTTTTCTTTCTGGTGCTTTTAGAACAATTGCTTCTACAGAATAATCATTTCCTTCAGTAACATCTGTAATCTTTGTTCGAATCTCTGAAATAGTTGGAATTGAATCATCTTCAATCTTTCTTACAAACGAATCTTGATCAATTTGGATTGTATTTCCAAATATCTTTGATGGCATGCATTCTAAAATATCGTCTTTAGTGAAACTGCCTATTGTATCCGTAACGTCTGTAATCCTGACTATCTTCTTTGATTTGTCAATAGCTAAACCTGTTATTGAACCTGATTGGTCTTTTTCAACGGCTAATAATCTGAGTATAACTGGTTGAATTTCAGTATCTCCTTCAACATCTACTAATGTTGCATCGTTTCCATGAATTTCCAATCCTTGCATTCCAGTTTTTGTTCTTACACCAAACAACTTCACTTTTGCATCTTGAGAAATAATTTTTGGCAATATTGATTCATCTTTTCCCCAAAGCACTACGTTAACCAAATTCTTGTTTTGACCTCTTAATCTGAATTTCAATGCTTTAGATGGTTGACCCTTTGAGTTTGTAAATTCAAGTAAACTCATTGCACTTCCTAAAGTTCCTGTTACAATTAGATCTCTTTGATCTTCTTTTACTTCACTAACATCTGTAATTTTTGAATCGATTGATACAATATCGCTTTCTGATTCTGATGTTTCTATTGAAGCACCTGAACCAATATTTATTGTAGGAGCACCTGTTAAATCAGATTTTACATATGCTTTAATGATCTTGATTAAATCTCCTGGTTTTAGTTCGTCTAATCCTGGAAGATTTGCTTTTTCATCCCAAAGCTTTACACTAGCAGTTGAATTATTGTCATAAACCGTAATTGTTCTCAAGGAAAATGACGAACCATCTTTTTTGGTAAATTGTTTTGTTGGTGAAATATTCAAAACTCTACTTTCTAGAGTCACTTCTTTTGCTCCAATGTATAGATCCTTTATGGCTACTTCTGATTTTTGTGATTGCTCCAATGTTACTCCCAAATCTGCTGCAACCAAGAAAATTGCTCCTTGATCTGTCAAATATCCGGCACCAACTTTCTCTTTTTTCTCGTTTATGCGTTCCTCGATTACAGATCTAGATAATTCTGGAACTTTTTCTAATAATTTTGATATTAATTCTTCAAATTCTGACAATTATAATAATCAGAAAGAGATTGTTAATAAAATTATCATTAAATACATTAGTAGTTTCATAGAAAATCTAACTGTGCTTTGTATTCAAACCAGTAATCTAACAAAAAAATATGGTTCGTCATTAGCAGTTGATGGCATCGATCTTGAAATTAAATCGGGTCAGGTTTTTGGATTTCTAGGTCCAAATGGAGCTGGAAAATCCACCGTGATTAAACTCCTAACCACTCTCATGCCACCTACAAAAGGTGAATTAACTGTCCTAGGAATTGACGCTGCAAAATCTCCCCTTGAAATTAGACGAAAAATTGGTGTTGTATTACAGCAGCCTAGTTATGAAATGACATTGTCTGTTGAAAATGCACTGGACAAATATGGGATGATGTGGGATGTGGATAAAAAAACTAGAAAAGAAAGAACTGAGGAATTACTAACTTCGTTTGGTTTACAAGAAATTAGAAAAAAGAAAAATGATGATCTATCCATTGGTCAACGAAGAAGAGTTCAGGTTGCTAGAGAATTTATGCATGATATGGATTTACTATTTTTGGATGAGCCGACTGTAGGCCTAGACCCTAGCGCTAGAAGAGAATTACTTGATTTTCTCAAAAAACAGGTTAAAAAAACAGGTTTGACCATATTTTATACAACACATGTTCTCTCTGAAGCAGAATATCTCTGTGACAATATTGCAATCATCAACAAAGGAAAAATTTTAGCTGTTGATTCTCCAAATGAGCTTAAAAATAGATTCGGTAGTGAAAAAACCATAAAAATTAACATTCCAAAAACATCTCTATCAATAACCGATTTACTTTCAGGCATTCCTGACTGCAAAATTGAACTTGAACCGGAACCATCTATTACTATCAACTCTTCAAATTCTGAAGTTGTGTTGATGAATGTTCTAAAAATATTAAATGAAAATAATATTACAATTAATGATCTTTCTGCTGTTCCTACAAACCTGGAAGAAATATTTCTTAAAGTTGTGAGTGATTCAAATGAACCAAATAATTAGATTAGTTTATAGAAATCTGACGATTTCTATCAATCCGGGTTTTATTATCTGGCAAATTTTATTTCCATTAATCTACATCTTTGTTGCAGGATATGCATACACTGCATTAATTGATAATGTTTCATTTGGAGCAAAAGATTTGAGCTATCCTGCATTTCTGGCATCTGGCATGATAGGATTTAACATAATGAATAGTACTTTAATCTCCGGAATAATTATCTGGAATGATAGAAGGCATGGTATGTTTGAACAAATCATGTCTGGTCCATTCACACGTTCTGATTACATTTTAAGTAATATTGTTACAATTGGAATAATTGGTTTAGTTAGTGCTGGTCTAATTACCGCAGTTGGTTATCCCGTATTCTTTGAATCAGTAGAATTTTCTATTGTAACAATTCCGTTACTAATTTTTGCATCTGTAGTAGGTGCAATTTTGTTTGGTTCGATTGCATCTATAATATCAACTAGATTACGTTCAAGTGAAGGATTTAATGTAATTATTAATACAGTTTTTCTATTTTTTGCCTTTGCAAGCACTGCATTTTATCCTGCACAAGGTGCACCTCAACCACTTGCAACTGCATTTTACATTAATCCACTTTCATATCTTGTTGATGTAGTAAGAGCGGGAATATTTGGTCAGATAACTGATTTTGTAATAATGGAAATGATCTTTCTAATTGTTTTAGCATCAGTCTTGTTTGTTATAGCAACAAAACTACTGACAAAACTGGATTTTTAAAAATAGTATAGCCCAGCCCGGACTCGAACCGAGGTCAAAGGCTCCAAGGGCCCCTATGCTTGCCGCTACACTACTGGGCTTCTAAAATAAAAAACAATTTACCCCTATAATATTATTTTATAATGCACGTATGGTTCTTAAAAGAACTTGATATGGATCCTCAAATGATGAAACTAACTTTCTAGCCTTTTGCTTTCTTTTCTTCATAACATTTTCATCATTTAATGCCTGAAAAATTTCTCTTGAAATTCTATTTGGACTCTCACTTCTAACAATTATCTTGTTTTTTACAAGATAATCTTCAATTCTATTTGGAACCGCATTTAATGAAATTGTTGGAATTCCTAACAATCCTGCCTCTGCAGTCATTGTACCTCCTGAACCAATAATACAATCTACTTTACTTAGAATCTCTTGACCGCTAACTGGTTTTGAAATGATCTTAATTTTTCCATTGAAATTTCTTTTTAATTCCTCAGTTTGTCCTTTATATCTTGACAGAATGATTTTTTCTTCGTTTGGGAAATCTGAAATTATTTTTTCAATAATTTTTTTTGTTACACTATTTTTTTTAATATATGCTGCCTCTGATTCTTCTGGACGAATCAGAATAGTTTTTCTCTTACTAGATTTACTTTCTTTCTTTTTCTTATAGTTCTTGATAATTATTCCTGCATCAATTGATCTATATTGTATAATATTTCGTGAATTAATTCCGAATTCTTTAAAATCATCTTTAGGAAATATCCATGGTGTTAATAATTTGGTAACATAAGGGAGTGATAACTTCATAACGGCTTTAGCTTGTGGTGAATCTGAAAACGCAATATGTGGAATGCCTAACCCATAAGCAACTCTTGTTCCTTCTGGAGAACAAAAACTTACTAGCAAATCTGGTCTCTCTTTTTCAATTTTCTTTGTTAGTAACTTAGTCCTATCCAAACTAGCAAGTAATTTATCTACATTATTCTTTCCACCATGTTTTCCAATAATTACTGGATTGATTGTACCAAATTTTCTAATTCCATTTACTTGTTGATATCTTCTATCAAACCAGATCTTCAAGTATTAGCACTTCATAGATAACTGCAATAAGTATTTCTTAGTCTTGATATTAGTATAGTATTATGGCAACAAAAGTTGTAATTTATGGTCTAAGTACTGAAGGATATTCACTTGCTTGCCAAATTGCTCTTAATGATGGCGACGTTCAAATCATTGATGAATCTACTCCTTCTGCCATATCTATCAAAGAGGATATTGCAAACTCATACCCCACTGTTCAAGCATTAAAAGATGATGAGCCTTTACTTGCAATGACTTCAATTGATGCTGCAATTTCCAAAGCACAGGTACTAATCTTTGCACCAAAAATCCGAAAAACTGGTCAAGATATCAAAATTGAAATTAATTCCAAATTCAAAGATGCAGTTTCAAATATTAAAAAAAACTGTCTTGTAGTCTATGGTTTAGGTACAGGATTTGGTGGAAATTCAGAAAACATGTCTCTACTAGAACATGTTACAGGATTGAAAGTTGGAAAAAATGTTTCATATTTCTATTATCCATTATCTAAAGAAAATATATCAAAATCATTCATAGGTTCATCAGATGGTAAAGAAAATGAATCATTAAAGAAATTATTCAGTTTTAACAAAAATCTTAATTTTTTAACATTAACATCATCAGAATATTTTCATGCCATAGACATACTGAAACAATTTTCTAATCAAACAAGCATTCTGGAAGTTTGTAAATTTGCTAAAGACTCAGCAACAAAATCGGATCTGAACTCAGAAAAACTTGGAGAAATTTTCCTCGATGATATTATCGATGGCTTATTTGATTTAAGATCATTGAGTAGTTCATTTGAAGGTGCAAGTAGTTTGATGTATCTCATTAATGGAAGTATGAAAGGAATTGATGGATATATCAAAAGACTCATTGATGAAACTAGATTGATCCTAAAGAAAAATGAATTAAAGGCTAGTAGAACAAAAATTTTACTTCTGTGGACTTTGGATCAACATGAAATGAAAGGTGAAAAAATTGAAAAATTGCAAGAATTAGAACTCAAACTTAAAGATTACATTGGTGATGTGGAATCTATTAGTCAACCTACTGATATCTTTCAAAATGATAAAACTACCATTGTTGTTGTATGTTCAAAATCAGATCTTGAATATATACTGAAAAATAATAAAGATGATGAAATAATTATTCTAAAAGCTAACCCTCTTTGCCAATTAGTATCAAAAAAATAATATTCCTATATACTGATGAAAAATTATGTCTGAAGATAAAAAAGTCCAAAAAGAAGGAGATCAAATTGAAGATAATGATGAAAATAGAGAGGTAATTTCTGATGAAATTAAAAAATTACAAGATGAAAATATTGAGTTAAAAGATAAATGGCAACGTGCTTTAGCTGACTATCAAAATTTAGAAAGACGAACTCAAACTGAAATTTCTCAAAGAGTTTCTGAAAAAACAAATAATCTTTTATTAAATTTTTTAAATATTTATGAAGATTTTCTCCGTGCTGAAAACTCTTTATCGAAAGAAAAAATTAACACTGACGGAATACAGGCTGTAATTAAAAACATGGAATCTCTTCTGTCCGAAAATAATATCAAACCAATTGATGCAATCGGTGAAATCTTTGATCCTCAAATACATGAAGCAGTTTCTATTGTTGAGGATAATTCATTAGATGATGGAACTATTACTCAAGAAGTGTCTAAAGGCTACATTTCTGGCAAAGCTATTTTAAAACCATCTAAAGTAATTGTATCAAAGAAAAAAAATTAAGAGATGTATGAAATATGGCTGAAAAAATTATTGGTATTGATTTAGGAACAAGAAACTCTGCTGCTTCTGTAATACAGGGTGGAAAACCTACTCTTATCCCAGCAGCTGAAGGAACCACTGCAGCTGGTAAGGCATTCCCATCAGTAGTTGCAATGGATAAAGATGGAAATCTCATTGTAGGCAGTCCTGCTGAAAGACAAGCAGTAACAAATCCTGAAAATACAATTCGTGAAGCAAAACGTAAGATGGGAACAGATTTCTTATTCAAAATGCAAGGAAAAGACTACAAACCTCAACAAATTTCAGCTTTCATTCTTCAAAAAATCAAGCGAGATGCTGAAGCATTTACTGGCGATACAATAAACAAAGCAGTAATTACTGTACCTGCTTATTTTGATGATAATCAAAGACAAGCAACAAAAGATGCAGGTACTATTGCTGGATTAGATGTTGTGAGAATTATTAACGAACCAACTGCTGCATCACTTGCATTTGGAATAGATAAAGCCAAAGAAGATATGAAAATTTTGGTCTTTGATCTGGGTGGAGGTACTCTTGATGTCACAATTATGGAAATGGGTGGAGGTGTATTTGAAGTGATGAGCACATCTGGTGATACACAATTAGGTGGTGCAGATATGGACGCTGCAATAACAAATTATGTAATTGATGAATTTAGAAAACAAGAAGGAATTGATCTATCTAGTGACCCACAGGCAAAAGAAAGAGTTAGAGAAGGTTCCGAGAAAGCAAAAATTGAATTATCATCCGTTATGGAAACTGAAGTTAATCTTCCATTTATTGCTCAGGATTCTTCTGGTGCAAAAAATCTTCAAGTCAAACTAACAAGAGCTAAAATAGATGATTTAGTAGGTTCAATTGTTCAAAGATGTAAACCATCTATTGAGAAAGCGTTAGAAGATGCAAAACTATCTGCATCTGATATAACAAAAGTGGTACTAGTTGGGGGCCCAACCCGTATGCCAATCGTCAAAAAATTTGTTAGTGATACCGTTGGAAAAGAAGCTGAATCTGGCGTAGATCCTATGGAAGCAGTAGCATTTGGTGCTGCAGTACAAGCAGGAATCATTGCTGGTGATGTTACTAGTGACGTTGTTTTACTGGATGTTACTCCATTAACTCTCGGAATTGAAACATTGGGCGGTGTAAGAGAACCAATTATTGAGAGAAATACTACAATTCCAACTTCTAAGGATAAAACATTCACAACTGCAGCAGATAGTCAAACCGCAGTTACTATCAATGTTGTACAAGGTGAGCGACCAATGGTTGCAGATAATGTATCTCTTGGCAGCTTCAATCTAACTGAAATTCCTCCTGCACCAAGAGGTGTACCACAAATCAATGTTAAATTCGATATTGATGCAAATGGTATCTTGAATGTAACTGCAAAAGATATGGGTACAGGAAAAGATGCTAAAATCACTATTCAGTCTACCACAAAAATGTCCGATGAGGAAATCAAAAAGATGCAAGAAGATGCAGAAAACTTTGCAGAAGAAGACAAAAAGAAGAAAGAAGCAGTTGACATAAAAAATGAGGCTGAAAGTTTTGTCTATACAACTGAAAAATTAGTTAATCAAGATCTTAAAGATAAAATCCCACAAGAAAAAGGAATTCAAATCACTACAATCAGGAGAACAACAATCAGGAGAACAACAATCAGGAGAACAACAATCAGGAGAACAACAATCAGGAGAACAACAATCATACGCAAACGAAGAACAATCTGATTCAAATTCTGAGAAAAAATCAGAAAACACTTCAAATTAGTTAATTAATCATCAATTTACGAATTAATCATGAGTGCTAAACGCGATTATTATGAAGTTTTAGGAGTTGACAAATCATCATCTCCTGATGAAATTAAATCTCAATACAGGAAATTAGCTCTAAAATTTCATCCTGACAGAAATAAATCTCCTGATGCTCAAGAACATTTCAAGGAAATTTCTGAAGCATATGCAGTTCTTTCTGATTCATCAAAACGTGAATTGTATGATCAACATGGACATGAAGGTGTAGATGGTAGATATTCCACCGAAGATATCTTCCGAGGTGCTGGAGGTAACTTTAATGACATTTTCAATGATTTGTTTGGAGGTCAAGGAAGACGTGGAGGAGGTGGATTCGGATCTGTTTTTGAAAATCTATTTGGAGGAGGTGGATTCGGTCGTCCACGTGGAAATGATCTTTTACATGAATGCTATATCACTTTGGAAGATGTATTACATGGAAAACAAATTGAACTTGATCTCAAAAAGTTTGTAGATTGTCCTGACTGTGATGGTACTGGATGTAAGCCTGGAAGTTCAAAATCAACCTGTAAAGACTGTGGTGGTTATGGTCAAGTTAGAGTCAGAAGAAATATGGGAGGAATGATATTGGAATCTGCTCAACCATGTGGAAAATGTCAAGGAAGTGGAGAACTCTTTGATGATCCGTGCAAAAAATGTCAAAGAGGTAAAGTAAAAGGAACAAAACATGTTTCATTCAATCTTCCACCTGGAATCGATAATGGTGACTATCTTGCTATGCGAGGAGAAGGAGAATCAATTCCAGATGGTGATCCAGGTGATCTTCATGTCCGTGTAAGAGTTGAACCTCATAAATTGTACAGACGTGATGGAACTGATCTATATTGTGATGCAAGAATTTCAATGGTAGATGCAACATTAGGGACAGAAATTAATGTCAAAACTTTAGAAAACACAGAAAAATTAAAGATAGAATCAGGCACACAACCAAATTCTATTTTAAAAATTAAATCTCAAGGATTACCTAGCCCAAATTCTAATCGACGCGGAGATCTTTTTGTCCACATTGTAGTAGAAATTCCTAAAAAACTCTCAAAACAACAAAAATCTCTCTTAGATGAATTTGAAAGTTTAGACTAGTCTTTTGATAGTCTTATTGAGAGATCGTGACCTTGTTTAATTTGCTGTTCGTACAATTTTTTCACAATCTCGCCAATTTTTGCTTCACTGAAATACTCTTGATTATATCTTCCCAAAACCTCTTTGTTATCATCTAATACTACCTCCCAAAATGGCATAAATTTGAGTAATTTCATCTCTCATTTCAATATTTTGTGAATAACGAACTTATTCCAGAAATTCAAAATTTTTGATGCGGGAGTCGCCCAGCCTGGTC
>LUML01000021.1_pt1 | contig 22308 bp, 26 predicted proteins | sample 729661 | NCBI WGS metagenome assembly LUML01 (sample SAMN03860264, study PRJNA289734) | marine metagenome | biome: seawater column; feature: ocean; material: water; isolation source: Red Sea water column Station 22 - depth 10m | place: Saudi Arabia: Red Sea | collected 2011-10-15 | depth 100 m | reverse complement strand
GTTGAAAGTGTTGATAACTGGAAAAAGCCTTTTATTTAAAGACTCCAGGGTGTTGACAGTTGGTAACATATATAACCTTAATTCAAGTAAAACTAATAGTTTTTAGTTTATTGTCGAAAGTGTTGACCTCTTTTAAAAACAAAGAAGAGGAACCAGTTTTCTTCAAACAAGACAAAACTGTAGAGTGAGAACGACCACCCAGAAACAGACCTATTTGAGAGAGCGACAGGTCCGTATGTTTTCTCAACAAAGCAACACACAAATGTCTAGCACCACTAACAGCAGCGCTTCTGTTCTTAGAAACAACCAACTTTTTATCAACCTGATAAACACTTGAAGCATAATCTAAAATAAAATCAGGTGTTAAGTAGGCTGTTAAGTTTTTCTTAGTTTCTGAAACCAAATCAACTATATACCCCGAATTACCAACACCAGTTTGTTTATTAATTACAAGGTTGTTCACAATACCGTTAATATCTCTAAAGCTATCAACCTCAACAAGAAGAAGATCCGAAATTTCTTTTTTTGTTAACAAAACACCACCATGCTCGTAGTTTTTTTGCTCCAAGACCGCTTTAAACATTTCCTGATCAGGTTTACCTATGTCGGTTACCAAACCGTTTAAAATTCTTGATATCAATCTTTCTGGAAAACCAAGGAGGCTTTGAGGTTTTTGATCAGAAACCAACACAACCGCCTTGTCGTTGTTTAAAAAATAGTTAATGGTGTGAAACAACTCTTCCGAAACACCCTTCTTGCCAAGAAAGAACTGTATGTCGTCTATTAACAAAACATCAACAGAGCGAATTTTATTCTTAAACAAATCAATATCTTTATTTTTGATTCCACTTATGTAAGACTCTAAAAACGACTCGGAGTCGATATAGTAAGAAGAGCTAGAAGACTCTTCCATGGTTTTTAACAAATGTGTTTTACCGACACCAGGCTCACCATGGATAAAAAGCGGATTAAATCTTTTTCCAGGATCAAGAACGATGTTTTTAGCAGCTGTTATCGCTAAATTATTAGAAACACCAACCAAAAGGTTCTCAAAAACAGAAAGATCTACAGGCTTGATTTCGGGAGTAAAAACTTCCTCCTTATGAACAGCCGCAACCCTAACTTCGTCTATAAAAGAAAGGCTTTTTTCTACAGACTTGTTTTTTTTATCTAAAACAAAAACACACTCGTCATAACCACTAACATCTTTATAAACACTCCTAATTGTTTTAAAAAGCTTCTTTTCTATTGAGCTTTTAACAAAATCAGAATCTACATATAAACTAAGCTCGTTTCCGTTGTTTGTTTTGAAATCAACCTGGTCTAACCAATATTTATCCGTCTTAGAAAGGGGTTCTTCTAGTATTTTTTCTTTAAAATTTAAAAGTTTCTGGTTCATACTGTTAACAATTTAATTTATTACTAAAAAAAACCATAGAGTGGTAAAAGTAAATTAATTTCTAAAAAAAATCAAAAAAAATGAAAAAAACCCCAAAAAACAAGAGGGATTTGCATATATTACTGTACAAATCCAGACAAGAACAGCTGCTTATTAAATACTAGTTAATTTAATTTTCGCGAGATAAGTTTGTTTTTCACACACCAAAAGAAAAAATTTATTTTGTTTGTTTATATAATTATTTCTTTTATTGTGATTAGACAGGAAAAAAATGAAAAGAACATACCAACCTAGTAATAGAAAAAGAAGCAGAAAACACGGTTTTAGAACAAGAATGCGCACCAGAGCGGGAAGAGAAATCCTTAAAAGAAGAAGAAGCAAGGGTCGCAAAGTTCTTTCTGCATAATTTAGTTGGTAAGCTTTACAACTTTTAAAGATAAGAAGCATTTTTTAGACCTGAAAAAAGAAGAAAATTGTTTAACTGAAAAAGGTTTAAGAGTTTATATAGATAAGAACAACGGCATCGAAACAAGGCTTGCGGTTAGTATCTCTAAAACAGAAGCAAACTCAGTTAAACGAAATAATTTTAAAAGGAAGATTAAAGAGGTAGTTCGGGGAATAGAAGAAGGAGCCTATGATATTTACATAGTTGGTACAAGAAAAGCAACAATTCTTAGCTTTTCTCAGCTTAACGAAATCATAAGATCACACCCAAAACTAAGTTAAAAAAATGAATTTAAAAGGTTTAATTTATTCAACACTAAGATTGCTGCTTGGTTTTTTTGGTTTCGGCCAAGGAAACTGTATGTACTATCCAACATGCTCTTCAGTTATTTCTGAAGAAATTGATGAAAAAGGATTTATTAAATCAATATATTTAATTGGCTACAGAGCATATATGTGTAACCCGATATATAGAAAGTTTGGTAAAATTTGGCAATAATAGAACCCTTTGCACTAGCTATAGGATTTTTACTTTCCTATATACACGACTACGTTAGTTCTTACGGAATTTCTATAGTTATATTAACTGTAATAATTAATATAATTATCTTTCCTTTAACCCTAAGACAAACAAGATCAACAAAAAGAATGCAGGACGCCCAACCCGAGCTTAAAAGACTTCAGAAACAATATAGAGATAACAAAGAAGAGCTAAACAAAAAGGTTGCAGAATATTACAAAGAAAACGGAATAAACCCGCTTGGCTGTGTTGTTCCTCTTTTAGTTCAGATGCCTGTTTGGTTTGCCTTATTTAGAGTACTGAGAGAGCCGCTTTTGTTTATTCCTAAAGAAGCAACCCTTTTTTCAAAACTTCAAGATCCACTAAGTGTGTTATTTTACGGAATGGATCTACAGGTTCCTGCTTCACAAATTAACACATGGGTGGAAAGGGTGCCTTACATATTTTTAATATTATTAGTTGTTGGTACAGCACTAATACAACAAAACCAACTAACTAAAAAACAACCAAAATCAAACAATCCACAACAACAACAAATGCAAATGATAGGAAAAGTAATGCCTTTGTTTTTTGGTTTTATTTCTTGGACGCTCCCATCTGGTTTGGTTGTTTATTTTTTAACAGGAAACATATTTAGAATTGGGCAACAAGCCCTAATAGTTAAGCTTGATGAAAACCAGGCAAACGAAGAAAAAAAAGAAAACGAGAAGAAAAAGATAGACGAAGAAAAAACAGAAGGACCGATAGCTGAAGATTCTCGTAAAAAAAGAAAAAAAAGAAGGAGAAAATAATGCCTAACAAATGGGTAGAAGTAGAAGCAAAAACAATAGATGATGCAATAAAAGCAGGCCTAAATGAACTACAACTAGACGACGCAACTGAGGCAGACATAAACGTATTAAGACAACCAGAAGGAGGGGTTTTCGGAGTAGGCGGTACAAAAGCATTGGTAAGAATTTCTGTTAGAAGTGGGTATAAAAACAAACAGGGAAGATACCAGACTAAAAACAGAAGATACCAGAAAAACGGTAAAGAAAAAAGGACAAGAGAACCAAGGAAACCAAAAATAGAAGCGGATCCAAAAGAGCAACTAGACGTTTCAATAAACTTCTTAGAGGGTATGATAAAGTCTTTTGGGTTAGAAGGCGTAGTTAAAGGAAACGTAGAAGAAGAAAATTTAGTTGTTAGTGTTTCTGGAGAGCAAACAGAAGCACTTGTTGGCGAAAAAGGCAGCATTATCAGAGCTTTACACGAACTAACCAGAACAGTAATACAGAGAAAAACAGGCGCTGGAACAAGGCTTAGGCTAGACGTTGCAGAATACGCAACCAAAAGGAAAGAAGCCTTAACAATATACGCTGAAAGGTTAGCAAATCAAATACTTGAAGACGGCCAAGAGGTTATGTTGGAGCCCATGAATTCTGTGGACAGAAAAACACTACATGACGCAGCTGCAAACATAAACGGAATTAGATCTTATTCTGAAGGAAGAGAGCCTTACAGGTCTGTTGTTTTTGCTCCAAACAGTAAAAAAGAAGAAGAATGAACTATGTCCCCCAAATACCAAAATGGGGAGAAGAATACACAGAAAAAAAACTAGATGAGCTAGTTTCCTATCATGGATGGCTTGCTTCAACAGCTATAAAAACGGGGTTAATTAGCCCAAAGAAAGAACAAGCAATATGGGATGAATTCATTGTTCACTCACTATATTTTGCAAAAATTATTGAAAACCTTAAAGAAAGAAAAGAACAAATTCTTGATCTAGGAACAGGAGCTGGAATACCAGGCATTCCAATATCGATAGTTAGGAATGAAAAAGTAACACTTGTTGATAATAAAAAAACAAGAATATTTGAACTTGAAAGATTAATAACAACAAACTCATTAAAAAACGTTGTTGCCAAACAAGAAAACGCAATAAAACTAATGAAAAGTTATGAAAACTGTTTATTTACACTAAGATGCTATCTTTCCTCCTCAAATCTTATTAAACAACTCTCAAAACCAAGAAAAACAAACATATATCTAGTTTCTTCGAGTGAGAAAAATAGTTTAAAATCAAACGAAATGTTTCACGTGAAACAAGAAAAATTTCTTATTAATAAAACCGAATATAGGTTTATTGATGTTATAACAGTTAGGTGAAACTAATTTCAATAGTTTGCCAAAAAGGCGGCGTAGGAAAAACAACGATTGTAGTTAATTTATCTTCTATGTTTTCGAAAAAAGGCTATAAAACGCTTCTTATAGACCTAGATCCACAAGGCAACGTATCAACATATTTGAATTTTGATAAAAACAGAGAAGACATAACAAACAGTACAAACCTTTTTGAAAACACAACAAAGATAAACCCAGGATATCTTGATGAAAACTATTATCTGGTTCCATCAAACATTAAAATTGCTAAACACAACGAAGAAAAAATAGCTGTAGGTTCAAAATTAAAAAAGCTTAAAGAAAAAGGAGTTTTTAACGATTATGACATTGTTTTTGTAGACACACCACCAACAATGAGTTCCTTGGTCCAAGAAGCAATTGTTTTTTCAGACTATTACCTAATACCTACAAAAGCAGAATTCTTAGCAATAGAAGGAGTAGGTCAAGCAATGGAATTTGCAAACACCACCTTAAAATCTATACCAAACACAAACCCTGTTTTTTTAGGAGTCCTTTTAAACCAAATATTTGAGGAAACAGAGAGCCACAAAGATTTTGTAAGTGAATTAAATGAAATATTAGGAGAAAAGCTATTCAAAACTAAAATTCCACACAAAACTGAAATTGCAGAAAGTCCACTTTATGCAAAAACTGTGATAGATTTTAATGAGGACGGAGAATTGTTTTCTGTTTTTAGTGATTTGGCGGAAGAAATAAAAGAAAGAATAGGTTTAAATGAAAAGACCCCTTAGTTCATTAATTCCAGAACCAGAAGATTTAACTTTTAAATTACTTGAAGTTGAGATTCAAAAGATACAAAAAGGCAAAAACCAGGCACGAACAAAATTCGATAAAGAAAAATTAGCTGAACTAAGCGACTCAATTTCCAGAAATGGCATTTTACAACCGCTAATAGTACAAAAAATCAATGAAAATAGCTACGAATTAATTGCGGGTGAAAGAAGATTAAGAGCCGCTAGCCTAGCTGCCCTGACAACCGTACCCTGTCTAATTAAAGATGTTAAACCAAAGGATGCAGCTGTGATCGGGTTGGTTGAAAACGTACAAAGAAGCCAATTAAATTCCATTGACGAAGCAAACGCATACAGTAAATTAATTGACGAACACAGCCTAACCCCGAAAGAAGTAGGGTTACTTGTAGGAAAAAGCAGATCATATGTTTCTAATCTTTTAAGGCTCTCAAAACTTAGTCAAAAAGTAAGACAGTCTATTAAAGATGAGGTTGTTACGATGGGACAAATCAAACCACTTATAAATCTTGATCAACAAACACAAGAAAGAATTCTTTTAGAGATAATAAACCTTAACCTATCTAGTAGAGACGTTGAGGAAAAGGTAAGACTAATAACAAGCAAAGATACAGAAGGATCAGAAGAACTTTTACACTACAAAGATTTATTTGAAGACAAAACTGGATCAAAGGCTGAAATAAAAAAAACTAAAAACAAATATAAAGTTGTTTTAAATTTTATGTCAGAAGATGCTCTAAAAAACTTTATTAAAAGAATTGATTAATTTTGGAAACGTTTATTCAAGAGCTCAAATAAAAAATTTAACAACTCAGCAATTTTTTCAATTTGGTAAAAATTACCATTTATTGTAATTGAAACAGATTTAGTATTTTTTAACAAATCTGATGCCCTTCCAACAACTTTAACCCCAAGTTTCTTACCAAGTTCTTCGCTTAACTCTTTACCAACTTCACTTTCTGAAAAAGTGCCTTTAAAGTATTCAATTAAATTTTCTTCAGACCTTTTAAAACAAAGAAACAAAACAGGCTGCTTATTATTCACATAATTTATAATATTTTTTTCATCTAAATCTTCACCAACCTCTGAAGCAAAAGAAGCTATGATGTTTTTCTTAATGCAAACTGATTTTATTTCTTCATATACTTTAAGTTGATCTTTATAGCTACCAGAGTTCGGCACCACAAAAGAAACAGAATACCCAAGGCTTCCCGTAAGAAAACTTGGAGAAATTGTTTTCAATGCTTCATTTAAGGACGTATTCAGCCCAGGTCTCAAGCTCCTTTTTAGTTCTTTAATTGTATTTAGCCCAACCGTTCCATCTACATCTAATCCCTTATTTTCTTGAAACTTAATTACAGAAGAAACGACATCTTTTGAAAAAATTCCATTTATAGGTTCAGAGTAAAACCCCAACCTAGAGAGAAGTTCCTGTAGTTCTTCTATGTCTGAACCCCAAAGTTCAGGGTTTGTTTTTGTAAGAATCCTGTCCCCAAGCTTGTACCCGTAGTTAACAAGCTCAACCCAAAGAGCTTCTTTAGTTGTGATGTTTTGGAGGTTTCTATCCTCTAGAAACAGCACCAATGAGGACTTTAATTCATCAAAATCTTCTGATGACGAATACCCAACATAAGCTAACCTTTCTTTAAGATCATTAATTTCAGTCTTTGATAGGTTTTCTACAAAAGAAAGAGAGCTAAGACTAATGATCTAGCCACCTTTCGGCATCGATAGCGGCCTGACATCCGGTACCAGCAGCAGTAACTGCTTGCCTATAAACAGAATCAGCAACATCTCCAGCAGCAAAAACACCAGGGACAGAAGTGCTTGTATCGGTTGAGTATCCGGTTTTAATATATCCTTTTTCATCAAGGTCAACAAGACCATTTAAAAAATCAACATTTGGAGTGTGACCGATTGCCATAAAGACACCATCAATCTCTAAGTTATCACCCGAGCCATCTACTGTGTTCTTAAGCTTTACAGACTCAACCTTCCCACTGCCATTGATTTCCGTAACTTCACTATTCCAAAGAATCTCAATTTTTTTATTTTTCAAGACCCTGTCTTGCATAATTTTGCTTGCTCTAAAGGAATTCCTTCTGTGAACAATGTAAACTTTTTTAGCGAACTTTGTTAAAAACAAGGCTTCCTCCATTGCAGAATCTCCACCCCCCACAACAACAACATCCTTTTCCTTAAAAAAGAACCCATCACAAGTTGCGCAAGCAGAGACACCGTGTCCTTGAAGCTCTTTTTCTCCTTTAACGCCCAACCATTTAGCTGAAGCCCCTGATGAAATAATTACAGACTTAAATTCATACGTTTCTTTTGAGCTTGTTAGCTTGAAGCCACCCTCTATTACTTCTATTGATTTAATTGTTTCTGCCTTCATTTGTGTTCCAAATTTTTCTGCTTGTTTTTTAAATATCTGCATTAAATCAGGTCCCATGACACCAGAGTCAAATCCCGGATAATTTTCCACATCAGTTGTCAACATTAATTGACCGCCCGATTCGAGGCCTTCAAAAAGTATAGGTTCTAAACTTGCCCTCGAAGCATAAATTCCGGCTGTATAACCAGCAGGACCAGAACCAACAATTGCTAAGTTATGCATTACCCCTCCGTATGTAGTTTTTTACAGACAAGAACAAGAATACAAGACCCAAAGCCCCCAAAGCAAAACCAGAAGGATTTACACCAAGCATTACACCAAGCCCTTGCATAATTTTAATTATTCCAATAAACAAAAAAACTAAAGAAGTCAATAAAAGAACAACCAGCAACAAACCAAGACTTGCAAAACCCGTAAAGCGCTGAATAGGCTTTACAATTAGATCTTTTATTGTTTTGATCAGACCGTCTACCGACTCTATAAAACCATCTTCTTCCATATTGTTATGATAAGCCATGTAAGTTTATTGTTGTAGCTCTTTACCCTTGCTTATCACCTACTGAGCCCATTATCACAAGCTTTTTTTCCAGAACTTCAAATGTATTGTTTGTGTAGAGACTCAAAGCTGCTTGATTAGTGCTTTGTGTGTTTAGTTTCATTTTTTTAAAATTTTTTGCTTTAGCAAAAGACAAAATATAGCTAAGTAGCTCCTTACCCATCCCCTTTTTTTGAAATGCTTTATCAATACCAAACCTTTGAAGATATGTAAAACCTCTGGTTTCACCCAAAATTGCATAACCACAAGGAATATCGTTGTAATAAATTTTAAATAAATAATTGTTATTACTAGTTTTAATTGTTTCAATAAAATTCGAGTAAGAGTTTTTCCAATATGGTTCAAATATATTTTTATCAATCTCTAATAGCAGGGGTATATCAGAAGGGCCCAGGAGCTTACAGCTAACCAAAGAATCTTTTGGCGGTCTGATTTTTTTTACTTCTAAAAGATTTGATTCGCAAACAAATAAAATATGTTTTTTAAGCCATCCAGAATCTTCCCAAAGATCACTTTCTATTTCACTAACCATTGAGGAGTTGAAAATTATTTTTAAGTCTTTTGATTTTTTGTTTATTTTTCTTAAAAAGATCTTTTTACCAGTAATTTTTTCGAAATAGATATAAGGAACATGATCATTCCATTTTCTTGTATAAAATAAGCCACTTAGAGAAACATTTAGCTTTTTTTCATCTGTTAAATACATACTCTAATATTTTTCTATCTTCCTCGTAAGTTAGTAAACCAAGGGCCTGCTTTTTAGAGACAAGAGCTATTTCTTCAATTTCATGATCGGGCTCTTTCTTGAACTCGTTTAAAACCCTCATTTCATAGAACCAAACAGTTTTTTCTACGGTTTCACCATATTCAATCGTGTATCTAGATTCTGCTATGGGTTTTTCACCAACACAAACAACTTCAAAACCCGTTTCTTCGAAAACCTCGCGTTCAGCAGCCTTTAAGGGTGTTTCCCCCTCTTCCAAATGTCCTTTTGGGAAACCCCAAAATCCAGAATTGTAATGTTTTTTATACTCAGACCTTAAACGATTTTTTACTAATAAAACTTTTTTATCTACTAGAACAATGCCGCCTGCTGCAAAATCTACTTTAGAATTCATCCTTTATTCTTTCAATTCTTCTTCTAAGCTAACAATATGGTACCAACAACATTAACAGATGCTATAAATGAGAAACCTTTTCTTAAAGAGGTTTCTACTGCTTACATTAAAGAGGGTTTTGAAATTTACCTTGTCGGAGGAGCAGTTAGAGATGGAATACTCGGCATTAAAACAAATGATTTTGACTTTGCAACGAACGCTTCAACTGAAGAAAGCCTAACAATATTAAATAAAAAAGGGTATAAAACTACAGAAATAGGAAAGGCCTACGGAACCGTAGAGACCAATATAGAAAAATGTTCAATACATATAACCACATACAGAGAAGACACCTACACAACAGAATCAAGAAAACCAGAAATTAAAAACACAAAAAGCCTGGAAACAGACTTAAGCAGAAGAGACTTCACTCTTAATTCAATTGCATACGATATAACAAAAAATGAAATAATTGATCCTTACGAAGGGCTAAAAGACCTATCTAAAGGAAAGATTAAGACACCTTCAAGTCCCGAAATTTCATTTTCTGATGATCCACTACGAATGGTTAGAGCCTGTAGGTTTATTAGTACACACAGCTTTACACCAAGTACAGAAGTTTTTGATGCAATTTCAAACAACCTTGAAAGAATAACAATAGTAAGCAAGGAAAGACTCAGGGATGAACTAACTAAATTGTTAACAGGCAAAAATCCATCTCTCGGTATAAGAGCACTACTAGAAAGCGGCTTAAGCAAGCTAATAATGCCAGAACTTAATGAGTTGAAAATGGAGGTAGATCCAAACCATCACCACAAGGATGTTTACGAACACACACTAGTTGTTCTTGACAGAGTCTCTCCAACACTAGTTTCAAGAATGTCTGCCTTACTTCACGATATTGGTAAGCCAAAAACTAAAGGAATTGAAAATGGAAAAGTTCACTTTAGACATCATGAGGTTGTTGGAGCAAAGATGACAAAAAAAATCATGAAAGGGCTTAAATACGACAAAGATACGACAAACAAGGTTGCCCTTCTTGTAGAAAACCATCTCAGACCACATACTTTTAAAATGGGTTGGACAGATTCTGCCGTAAGAAGATACATAATTGACTCAGATGGGCTTACAGATGAATTAAACGAATTGGTCAGGGCAGACATAACAACAAAGAATAAAGAAAAAGAAGCTGAAATAAACAAGTATTTAGATGAAATGGAAAAAAGAATAGAAGAAGTGAAAGAGAAAGAAGAGTTGTCAAAATTGAGACCACCAATAACAGGGAACGAGATAATGGACATGTTTGAACTTGAGCCAGGACCAATAGTTGGGAAAATAATGGATGCACTTTATGAACAAAGAATAAACGATGGAGAGGTCTCTAAAGAAGAAGCAATTAAATTAGCAAAAGAAACTTACAAAAAATTATAATTAAGCTGTTTTATTCTTTTAAAACAACTAGAGTTGCCTAGTCTAAAAAAATACACATAAGGAAGAATATGCCTAAAGGCAAAGTTAAATGGTTCAACCCGACAAAAGGGTACGGATTTATAACACCAGAAGAAGGTGATAAAGACGTATTTGTCCACATAACTGCAGTAAGAGACTCTGGAATGGAAAACCTTGATGAAGATCAAGAAGTAGAGTACGAACTTGTAGAAAAAGACGGGAAAACCTCAGCAGAAAATCTAAAGTAGAAATTCTATATTTCTAGTTTTAAAATACTACTAGCAATTTTCACCATAGTTACATTATTCTTATTCAAAGAATGAATATATCAAAGAATAATAGAGAGCGCTTAGCTAAGGAAATAGTTAATGGTGCAGTATTAATTCATGGAAATGAATTGGTATACAGAAACAATGATGTTGCATATCCCTTCAGGCAAGATTCAAATTTCCACTATTTAACCGAGTGGCCAGAGCCAGACGCGCATGCTGTGATATTGGTTAAAAACAGTAAGCCCGAATTGTTTTTATTTGTACAAGAAAGAAATTTGGAAATGGAAACATGGGAAGGGAAAAGAATAGGGCAGAATGGCGCTGTTGAATCATATGGTGCAGTGAAGGCTTTTTCAAATAGTGAATACAGGAAAAAACTACCAGAGCTTTTGAAAGAAACGAAAGATATTTATTGTGACTATTCAAATCAAAAATTTCAAAAATACGACCAAACAACTTTAAGCCATGCAGTTCCTTATGACCAAAGAGGTTTAGAGTTTAGTGATGCAACACTTCATGCACTATCACCACTCCTTTCTGAGCTTAGGTTAATTAAAGGAAAAGATGAGCTCGAATTGTTAACCAAGGCTTGTGAGATAACAGTAGAAGGACACAAAGTTGCAATGCAAGTTACAAAATCTGGAATGTATGAATACGAGACAGCAGCTAGTATGGAAAAACAATTCTACAATCTAGGAGCTGAAAGACTCGGGTACCCTTCAATAGTTGCCTCTGGTGAAAACGCCTGTATTTTGCATTACTCAACTAATAGAGATCAAATTCCTGAAGATTCTTTACTCTTGATTGATGCTGCTGCTGAATTTGGAATGTATTCATCTGATGTAACAAGGACTTTTCCGGTTGATGGGAAATTTACTCCAGAGCAAAAAGACGTTTACCAAGAAGTTTTAAAAGCACAGAAACTTGGGATTGAAAATGTTAATACAAAAAACTCAATGAAAAATATTCACGATTTAACTGTTAGGTCCATTTCAGAATCTTTAGTAAATCTGGGTCTTGTGCCAATGGGCGTAGAGGAAACGACTTCTATGATGCATTATTTTGAATTTTTTATGCATGGAACAGGCCACTGGCTTGGTTTAGATGTTCATGATGCAGGAAGTACCGAGCTAAACGGAAAGCCTAGAAAACTATTGCCTGGCATGGTAACAACCATTGAGCCAGGAATATATGTACGTCCAAACAAAGAAACAATTGATTTCCCGCTTTTAGAAAGAGATGCAACAAAAATTAGAGAAAGAAGAAAAGAACTTGGAATGGAAGAAGCCACAAAGCTAGAAAAAGAAGAAATAGAAAAAGCTAAAACCATAAAGCATGAAATCCCTAAGAATTTATTAGGTATTGGGGTCAGAATAGAAGACGATATTGTTTGCACTAATCAAGAACCAATTAATTTAACTGAAGGAGTTCCTAGGTCTGTTGAAGAGATAGAAGAACTCTGTAAATAAACAATGGTCTCACCAAGATTTATTTACTCCTTATACGAAAACCGCCTTCAAAGGAATATTTTAAAGGAAGAAATACCACAACACATTGGCTTAATTCATGATGGACATAGGCGGTATGCCCGAAGAGAGAAGCTATTAAGTTATGAAGTTTCATATAAAATTGGAATGCTTAGATTCAAAGAGTGTATTTCATGGTGTGACGAACTTGGAATAGATTACATAACAAGTTGGCTTCTTTCGAGAGAGAATTTAATGCGATCAGAAGCGGAATTGGAGCAATATTTTAAAGTATTAAACGAACTCTTCGAAGAACTAGTTATAGACGACATTGTTGATAACTATAAAATTCAATTTATAGGGAGTACAGATCTTCTTCCAGACTATCTAAAAGACACAATAGGGAAACTACAAGAAGTTCGATCGGGGGGTGAGAAAGTATTAACAATAGCCCTAGGCTACGGTGGCAGACAAGAGATACTAGATGCTGTAAAAAGCTTACTTAACGAGAGAAAAGAAGAGAAGCTGGATGTTGTAATCGAAGATATAACAGATGAAAAACTGCGAGACCACCTTTATTCACCTGATGCGCCAGATATTGACTTGGTAATTAGAACAAGTGGTGAATCAAGACTTTCAGGCTTTCTACTCTGGCAAAGCGCCTATTCCGAATTTATTTTTCAAGATGTTTATTGGCCAGAATTTAGAAAAATAGACTTTTTGAGATGCCTAAGAGAATACGCCCAAAGAGAAAGAAGGTTTGGAAAATAAATTACCTACTAGGATATATCCTATGCAACTAAACAACTTCTTAAACACAGCTGACTTTTCAACAATCTTCATTATTTTTATAGTTGTTAAATTTAGTTTGGAAACATATTTAAAAATAAGAAACATATCTTCAATAAATAAAAATAAAGATGCAATTCCAAAAAGATTTGTTGGAGTTGTTACTGAAGAAGAGTATAAAAAATCTGTAGAGTACAACCTAGAGAGAATAAAGTTTGGAATAATAACCTCTCTTGTTGGAGTAGGGATTCTAATTCTTTTTACTTTTGGTGGATTGTTTAATACTCTTGTCAAAACAGTAGTTAATACAACTTCCTCAAACATTATCGGTGCAGTACTTCTTGGTTTGTTGCTCATATTGGTTAATCAAATTATTAATCTACCAATATCTATCTACTCAACATTCTCAATTGAGGAGAGACACGGTTTTAACAAAACTACAAAAGAGACATTTGTAAAAGATATCTTAAAAAATTTAGTAATTGAGAGCGTACTCTTTTCTCTGTTGTATGCAATGATTATTGCAATCATAGACAACCTCGGGACTTCATGGTGGCTTTATGCTGCTCTTGGAGTATTCCTATTCCAGGCTATTGTTTTTTTCCTTTACCCGGTTTTAATTCTTCCATTATTTAATAAACTCGAACCATTAGTTGATGAACAATTTAAAAAACCTATTGAACGACTGCTTAAGGAAATAGATTTTAAAGCTCAAGGCTTGTTTGTCATGGATGCAAGCCTTAGAAGCACACATGGAAATGCTTTTTTTACAGGGTTTGGCAAAAACAAAAGAATTGTTTTTTTCGACACCTTACTTAAGACAATAACGCCCTCTGAGATGGAATCTATTTTGGGGCATGAACTAGGTCACTATAAACTAGGTCATATTAAAAAATCAGTTATAGCTTCTTTATTTCTGGGATTTATTGGGTTTTACATTCTAGATCAAGTCTTACAATCTGATAATTTCTTTATTTCACACGGCCTTGATGAGATAACCATATACTCAAAATTTTTACTTTTCTATTTGGTTATAGGATCCTATACATTCCTTACAAAGCCAATATCTTCATATATTTCAAGACAAAGAGAGTTTGCTTCTGATAATTTTTCTCTTAAATACACAAAAGGAGAGAGCATGATATCTGGGCTTTTAAAACTCAGTAAAGACAATGCATCGAACCTAACTCCGGACCCATTATTTAGTTCTTATTATTATTCTCACCCACCAACAGCAGAAAGAATAAAATCTTTAGAAGATCAATTATAAGTTAATTTAAGGAACGCTTAGAACGAATAAGGCCTGAAGAGTCAAAGCAACCGTAATAAATAGAAAGATGTATTGAGTTTTATCGCTTTGCTTGTGACCAAACAACTTTACTGATAAATCATGGGCGAGCACAACACTAAGCATATGGCCAAGGACCGTGACAACCACTTGAATAGTCCAAAGAGCAACAGGAGATAAAAAATAATTAATAATAACACCTTCTATCCCGAATAAATCACTCCCTAATCCAATAGGGTCGTTTAATCTATATAAAAAAGTTTGAGATTCAAAAAGTAGCAAACTTAGATAATGAGTTACATGGTATGCAAAAGCAATTGGCAACATTGTATGCCCAAATGCTAAAGAGACTTCATTAAGTGGGTAATTAGAATCGGAAACTTTTAATGCAAAATAACAAGCAAACCTATAAAAAAGAATCAAAAGTAGGTTTATTCCTAAAAAGGTGAAGGTTGAGAAAGCAAGATCATAAATTCTTGTCCCAAATTGGTTGTACCAAAAAACTGTTCCTCTCAGACCATCGTAAGTAACCGTTCCTATCATTAGCAAAATAAAATATTCCATTCCAGGGGTCTTAATTAGATTTGAAATATTATTAAGCAGGTTTCTAAAAAGAGGTTTCGAATTAACAATTCTTAGCTTGCTGTATAAATGATGTAACAATAATAAAGGATCAATCTCAATTGAAGTTTTATTGAAAAAGAACTTTAAACAATTTACAACAATAAATAAAACCAAGAACATTACTCCAATATGAAATGGATTTCCAGGCTTCCTCCAAACCAGCTCAAACCAAGTGAGACCAAGAAATAAAAATGATGCTAAGTAAACAGACTCCGGTTTTTTATCGTTCGAAATAATGATGTTTAGCGGATTAAATTTTGCATAGAGATCACCAAACAAAAGGCCTAACACTGGAACCCCAATCCAAAGAAACACCCAAAGTATTAGAGGGGCTATAGATGTTGTGGGTTCTTCATTGCCTATTAATCCAGGTGCAATCAGTAAAAATAAAATTAAAGCCCCTAAAGACTTACCAATAGGACCTTGTTTATTATCAAATAATTTTTCTTCCGAAGTCAATATTGATTCTTTCCAAGAAACCTTGAGGAAAACAAACGTTAATATTATTACCCAAGCTGCAACATTAAGAACTGTTTCAAAGGGTATTGGTAAATCACCAACACTCCCAATGCCGTGATGAAAATTAGTTAAATTGCCTTTTATCATGATCTTTTTTTATATTTACTAATATTAAATGATTAATTAAAATGTAAACAAGAGAAGGAATATTTATGTGTGTAGTTTGTAACAAAGCGATAGATTATAGTGATAGAGCTTTGCTGGCTGTAAACTCTGACAATGCTGACCATTTCAATATTCCGGTAGTAAGAGGGCTTTTAGAGAACCATAGCTTTGAAGCCATCGAATCTTTATTGATAAAAGCTTCTTTAATCGGAATTATTTTTTAACCTATTTACATTTACTACAAAGCCCTAAGAGCTCTAAAGTATGTTCAGTTATTTTGTAGTTAAAGTTTTTCTCAATTTTTACAACTTCAGCATCTACATTTTTTTCAAATTTTTTACTTAAATCTATATCTATAATTTTTCCACAGCTGGTACAAAATAGGTGATGATGGTGTTCTTCACCAAGACTAATAAGTTCAAACATTGTAATACTGTCTGTAGTTGTAAATTCTTTTATAATTTCAGCACTTTTCAGATCATTTAAAGCTCTATATAAGGTTGATAATGCTACTTTTCCTTCCAAGCGTTTTTGCAAGCTTTCAATAGAGATAGGATTACTGTTCTTAATAATTTCTTCAATAATAAGTTTTCTAGGACTTGTAATAGACAAGTTCTTTTCAAGTAAAATTTCAGTTACAGTTTTTTCCATACTTCAATTATAGATAACTAGTTTGGGAAAAAAAAATGAGAATTATTCTCATTTATTTAAATACAGTGTTAAGATATTCGAATGGATTTAATATTTTACTTAATCATAGCTGCCATACCTTTGTGCACGTGTCACATAGGATGGGTTTGTTATTGCGAGTGGAAAGAAAGAAAAGGAAGTTAAATAGAGTATGTCAAATTTAGTAGTAGTAATCATAGCAAGCATAGCTGCCGCCTTATTATCTTTGTCGGTTGCTATATTCTTGGCTGTAAATGATCGATTTTCATCAAAATTAATTAAGTACGGAACACCATTTGCAGCAGGTGTATTGTTAATGGCTGCATTTTGGGACTTAATACCTGAAGGAATTGCAGAGGCTGGAACAGATGTTGTTTATGCAACCTTAGCTGGAATAATTATATTTTTTCTTATTGAAAAAGGCTTTCAAAACTTCCACCACCATCACGAAGAAGATGCAAACAAGCCAAAAGACACCACCCAAGGTTGGCTTTTCCTTATAGGTGATATATTCCATAATTTAGTAGACGGTATATCACTTGGTGCAGCATTTTTGATTGGTGGTCGCGACACAGGGTTGATTGCAACCCTTGCATTAGTTGCTCATGATATACCTTTAGAAGTTGGAGAATTTGGAAATCAATTAAGAGTCGGTTTCACAAAGAGACAAACAATAATAAGAAACATAATATCTGGTATAAGCACAGTAGTTTTTGCAGTCCTTACCTATCAACTTGGAGATGAATTACTAGATGTTATCCCGGTCGGTTATGTTTATGGTGGAATTGCTGGCTTCTTTATTTATATTGCATTAAGCGACATCATTCCAACAATTCATCAAACAGAGAAAGTTAGATACGGACTTCAAACAGCCTTTCTTATTTTTGGTTTAGTATTTGGTGGAACCGTAGCAACAGTAGCACACGATTACATTGATGTTGGCCATAATCATGACCATGGTCATCACGATGATCACAAAGGTCACGACGATCATGACGAAGAAGGACATGATGACCACGACGAAGAAGGACATGATGACCACGATGAAGAAGGAGAGGTTTATTTTGATGAGGTTGCTGTTCCAGAATCTACCCCAGAAAGCCTACAAATATTAACTTACAATCTTTCTGATAGAGCAAAATTATATTTTACTACAACAGTTGAAACAGAAATTCATATCCATGGATATGACATAGATTTTATGGTTTATCCAGACAAAGAAAATAAATTAACTATAGATTTAACTATAGCGGGAGAGTTTGAAATAGAAGATCACGAATCAGGGGTTGAGTTTGCTAGACTTATTGTGAACCCCTAATGAATGAAAAAAAAACATAACTCACAACAAAAAGTAATAGAAGCTTTCAAGGAAGAAAATATAAATATTGAAATATTAAACCTTGATGTTTCTACAAAAACCTCTCAAGAAGCAGCAGATGCTGTAAATTGTGACATAAAACAAATAGCAAAATCTATTGTTTTCTTTGAAAGCAGTAAAAATAAACTTGTTCAAATATTTGTTTCTGGGCCTAATAGGGTAAATTTAGAATCTTTTCAAAAACAAACAAACTTAACTATAGAAAAAGCAGATGCAGATTTTGTTAGAGAGAGCACTGGTTTTGCAATTGGAGGAGTAGCACCGCTAGGTCACAAAAATAAACCTATTTATTACTTAGACAGTAAATTAGTTGAGTTTGATGAGGTTTGGTGTGCGGCTGGAACACCTAGTTCACTATTTAAATTAAAAACAGAAGATCTACTAAATGTGACTGAAGCAAAAATAATAAATATACTTTAGAAATATGGAGATATATTCTATTTGGGTTAAAGCTCAGAACGACAGTTTAAAACGTGTAGAAGGGCTTATTGATGAAATTGCTCAAGCAGAAGGAACAGAAAAGTTTGAACCACATGTGACCCTTGTTTCAAGTATCTACTCCCTAGAAAAAGCAGAAGAGATTTTAGACAAAATAGTAAAAAAGAAAATTAATGTAAGTTTTGATTCATACTCAACAGGAAATAGTTATTTTCAAAGACTTTATTTAACGTCATCAGACAATTTAGGGTTTTTTAATGCTATTTCAGGAATAGAAGGTTGGCCAAGTCTATGGATTCCTCACTTATCTTTATACTATGGAAACGAACTTCCAAATGTTTTTTCATTAGATCAACTTAACAATGAAATCCCGGTGGAGGCAGTCTTTGATAAATTACAGCTATGCATTACCGGTCCAGATATTTCAGAGTGGAAAGAAGTAGCATCAGTTTTTTTGGATTAGTTTAAATTGGCTCTATTCTTTTAGATGTGGATAAATTAATAGAAACAATTGACTTAACAAAAATATATGGTGAAAAAGAAACAGCTGTAACTGCTCTAAATTCTATAAATACTACTTTTAATCAGAATCAATTTACTGCAATTATGGGGCCATCAGGTTCTGGAAAATCAACTTTGTTACATTGTTTAGCTGGTCTTGATAAGGCTAGTTCAGGATCGATCCTCATTAAAGGAGTTGATTTAGCTTCATTAAACGATAAACAATTAACAAAAATGAGAAGAGATAGTTTTGGTTTTATCTTTCAGGCATTTAACTTGATACCAACATTAACTGCTGAGGAAAACATAACTTTACCTTCCTCTGTTGCGGGAAGAAAACCAGACCAAAGCTGGGTTGAAGAGATAATTAACACAATGGACATAGGAGACAGATTAACTCACAGACCAAATGAGCTATCAGGAGGACAACAGCAAAGGGTAGCTGCAGCAAGGGCCATGGCATCAAAACCAGAAGTTATATTTGCAGATGAACCTTCTGGAAACTTAGATTCAAAATCAAGCAAAGAACTTCTTATTTTTATGAAGTCAATTGTTGAGGAGTTAAACCAGACAATTGTTATGGTTACACATGATCCATATGCAGCCTCTTTTGCAGAGCGGGTTATTATGCTAAAAGATGGCGAGATAGCTAACGACTTAGAGAAACCATCACAAGAAGAGATAGTTTCAGAAGTCACTGCTCTTACAGACATATAAATGTTCGGCTTCACTAAAAGACCTTTATTTCTAATTGCTTGGAAGAACCTAAAGACATATCCGGTAAGGATATTGCTTACAACTTCTTCAATAATCTTGGGTGTTGCTGTAATTATTGCTTCGAATATATTTTCAGAAAGTAATAAGTCGGCGTTTGACAATTTATTCTCTGGTATATACGAAGGAATAGACTTAGTAGTTAATCCCGTTCAAGAAGATTTTGCAGGTGATTTTGCTGGCAGCGGAGGACAGGGGCCCGTGTCTTTTGATCTAAAAAAAATACCAGATGAAAGAATTAAAGAAATTGAAAATTTACCAGGAGTTAAGGGTGCCTGGGGAGAGGTTTTAGGGTTTGCCCAGTATATTAAAGTCGTCCCTAGGCAATGCCACACTTATGAGAGGGAATGTAGTGAAACTATATTTATTTCTAATGGTTTTGCACCAACATTTGGTGCAGCATGGGATACCTCACCTTATGCAAAACAATGGGAACTAGTTGAAGGAAATCCTCCTACTAATAACAAAGAAGTTGTTATGGATATAACAACTGCAGAAAACAATGGTTATTCAATTGGTGACCGAGTAACCGTATTAGCAGGAGCGACACCGGCTTCATTTACAATTGTTGGTATATCAGAATTTGCTAATGTAGGATCACCAGGCGGTGCTACTTTTGCTTTATTTGAATTTAAAACAGCTCAAAGATTACTAGATTCTGAAGGACAGGTTGACATAATCAACATTGTTATTGAAAACAATGCCGACATAGAGACGGTGAGAGCTTCAATAGAGAACATAGATAAAGGCAACTTAGAAGTTATAAACGCACAAGAAGCTGCAGCTGAGCAAGCAGATGGAATTAAACAAGGGTTGAACTTTTTTAACACAATCTTAAATGTCTTTGCTGGGATAGCTTTATTTGTTGGAGCGTTTATTATTCAAAACACATTTAGAATTCTTTTACTTCAAAGAACGAAAGAGCTTTCACTACTAAGAGCTTTAGGCACTTCAAAAAACCAGATTTATAGATTGGTGCTTTCTGAATCAATCTTTATGTCAGTAATAGGTTCAGGAATAGGGATAGGTCTCGGCATTGGTCTTGCAGTAGCAGTTAAAGAAGGATTAAAATACTTTCAATTTGGTCTCCCTGACGGACCCCTTGTTTTAACAACAGAAGCTGCAATAACAGGAGCGATTGTTGGAATTTCAGTCACAATACTTTCATCTTTACTCCCAGCAAGGAAAGCTTCACAAGTCAGCCCAATGGAAGCTATAAGAGAAAGCGAATTAACACCTAAAGGTAAATCATTATTTAAGAGGCTCTTTTTTGGATCTCTAGTTACAACACTTGGTTTCGCAATGTTGTTTGGTGTTTTATATGATTTCTTAGATCTACCTACCTTATCAGGTCTTCAACAGGTTGGCTTTGGAGCAGGTGTAATATTTGTAGGTGTTTCAATTATCACACCATCAATTACAAAACCCTTCATCTTCTTATTTGATAAAATTTATGAAATTATATTTGGAATTTTAGGCAAGCTTGCAACAGAGAATTCAAAAAGGACCCCAAGAAGAACTGCTTCAACTGCTTCTGCTTTAATGATTGGTCTAACATTAATTTCTTTAGCAAATGTAATAACCACATCATTTAAAGCTCAAGCAGAATCTGTTGTTGGCGAGGTTGTCAAAGCCGACTATCAAATTAGTGCAGCTCAAGTTTTTGTTTCACCAGGGATACCTACTGGTCTATCAGATGAGTTGATTGCTTTAGATGAGGTTACCAAGCTAGCTAGAACTAGAGCGACAATTGTTGGTTTTGAAGATAGACCGCTTATTTTAGGAGGTATTGATGAAGAGATTTTTGATTTGATAAAAACGGATGAAGTAGCTGGATCAAAAGAAAGCTTCACAAAACAAAATGCCATGGGTGTTTTAAAGCAAAAAGCTGAGAGAGATGATTTAAAAATAGGAGATGAAATAACACTAACTATCCCCGAACAAGGAGTGGAGACATATGTAATTTCATATATTTTTGACTGGACCACCCCTCCAGCAGCAGAGTTTTTCTTGTTAATTGATAATTATTCATTTTTCACTAACGAGTCACTTGATACAGAGATATATTTCAATGTAAAAAATAAAAATGAAGCAACGCAAGAAAAACTAGATCAGATTGTTGCTGACTATCCTGGAGCAAAGCTAAGAGACCAAGACGGCTTAGTCGAAGAAGCAAATACACAAATTCAGCAATTGTTAAATGTAATTTATGGATTTTTATCTATCTCAGTATTTGTTGCTTTGTTTGGAATAACAAACACTTTATCTTTATCTGTATATGAAAGAACAAGAGAAATTGGTTTGATGAGAGCGATAGGAACCTACAGAAAACAAATAAGAAGAATGATATTTATAGAATCTTCAATTATTTCTATTTTCGGGGCTGCTCTGGGGACAGGTTTAGGAATATTTTTTGCGTGGAGCCTTATTGAAGCATTAAAGGAAGATGGATTCACAACTTTCGCAATTTCAACATCTCAAACATTAACTTGGATAGGAATCGCAATACTAGCAGGAGTAATAGCTGCAATTATTCCTGCAATACGTGCATCTAGACAAAATATACTTGAAGCTATTTCTTACGAGTAAATCAAACCGGTACTAAGGACCACCACCAGGGTCTCCACCACCAGGGTCTCCACCACCAGGGTCTCCACCACCAGGGTCTCCACCAGGAGGCATTCCACCAGGA
>LUML01000084.1_pt2 | contig 22324 bp, 39 predicted proteins | sample 729661 | NCBI WGS metagenome assembly LUML01 (sample SAMN03860264, study PRJNA289734) | marine metagenome | biome: seawater column; feature: ocean; material: water; isolation source: Red Sea water column Station 22 - depth 10m | place: Saudi Arabia: Red Sea | collected 2011-10-15 | depth 100 m | reverse complement strand
GCAATCTCTTTTCCTGAATAGATTTCTTTAGAACCTTCAAGAATGATTCTTTCTCCTTTTTCAACTTCATTTCCACCAAATCGTTTTTTCAGGAATTTTGTAATACTTGGCAATTCACTTCTCTCGATATTGTTGTGGAAATAGGTAATTCCTTTCTTTGATTCGTAATCATGTGGAGTTCCTGCTTTGTAAAGAAATACTCCAAAAAATACTGCCTCTTCTTCTGGCTCTCTAGTACATTTGATATCCCAATTGAGAACTTTATCTTCATTATGAGTTAGTTTTTCCATCTCCTCGATTGTCATCTTCCAATAGCGAAATTTTGCCATACCTCGAAATATTTTTGCCATTATAAATTCAATTCCATATGCAAAATGATCCCTTTTGTCAAAAAAACGGCTTATATTATATCGTTCATTGTAAAACATCATGCCTGATTTCCAAGTTAGCGTCGTAATTGAAAACAAACCTGGAATTAGTGACCCTGAAGGTGATACCATACTAAATGATCTTGTCTTGAAAGGTAAGAACAAAAACATTTCAAAAATTCGCTCTGGAACCATACTCAAGTTCTCAATCACTGAAAATGATGAAAATGCTGCAAAAGATGAGGTTCTAAAAATTTGTGATGAACTTCGAATTTACAATCCTCTTGTAAGTAAAGTCACTGCAACTGTAGAAAAAACCTAATCGTTGCTAATACTCTTTATTGTACCATCGACCAAAAGTTGATCTCTAAGATAACTTGCAAGGTCTGTTTGTGTTATGACTCCAACTAATTTTTCATTATCTGTAACCAGTAATCTTCGTATATTCTTGTTTAACATTTTTTGAACTGCGTCCTCGATTGTGGTAGTTGGATCTACTGAACGAAACTTGTATGACATGATGTCTGAAACCTTGACTTCACTTGATTTTTTGTCTGCGGCAGCAATCTTGCGAACAAAATCACTTTCGCTTAACACTCCTTGTGGAATTCCATCATTAATGACTACTAGAAAACTAATGTCTTTTTCAGCAATTATCTCTGCTGCTTCTTGAGCAGTTTTGTCATTTTCTATTGTGATGACGTTTTTTTCCATAATATCTCTAATTTGTCCCATAAGAGAAATTGGAAATTTCTAAAATAAAAACATGTCATCACAAAATCAAATTTATACCACGAAATTGATGTTAAATTGTGAAAGTCGGGGTTATCGTTTTTCCTGGCAGTAATTGTGATCGTGACATGCATCACGTACTTACTGATGTATTTGACTTAAACGCCGAATTCTTTTGGCATGAAAAAAACCTCCCTGAAAATATTGATGCTGTGGTACTTCCTGGTGGGTTCTCTTATGGAGACCGATTAAGAGCAGGTGTAATTGCGGCTCATAGTCCAATTATCTCTGATGTAAAAAAATTAGCTGAAAAGGGTATCCCTGTTTTGGGCGTATGCAATGGATTTCAAATTCTTGTAGAGTCTGGACTTCTTCCGGGCGTTTTATTGAAAAATGAATCATTGAATTTCATGTGTGAGTGGACAAATCTAATTGTAAAAAATAACAAAACCCCTTTTACAAACAAACTTGAACTTAATCAAAAAATCCCAATCCCGATTGCAAACGGTGAAGGTAGATACTTTGTTGATGAACAAACTCTTGAACAACTAGAAAAAAATAATCAAATTGTATTTTCTTATGAAAATAAAGTTAATGGCTCCGTATCTCAAATAGCAGGTGTTTGTAATTCTGATGGCAATGTTGTTGGAATGATGCCTCATCCTGAACGTGCAGCTGAAAAAGAAATCAATCAAATTGATCACAAGCCTTCTTCTCTAATCTTTGAATCTCTTGTTGAAACGGTAGGTATGAAAAAATGAGTTTCCAAGAACATGAAAAATTACACATTGAAAAAAATGTTAAACGAGAACTAACTACTACTGAATCACAAATCCTTGCAGCAGAATGGTCTGAACACTGTTCATACAAGTCCTCAAAACAACATCTCAAGATGTTACCGACGACAGGTCCAAATGTTATTGTAGAGAAAGGATATGATTCCGGTGTTTTAGATGTTGGCGATGGGTATGTAGTAACTGTTCACATTGAAAGTCATAACCATCCTTCTGCTGTAGAACCCTTTGGTGGGGCTGCAACTGGTGTTGGCGGTGTCATTCGTGATATTCTATCTGCAGGTACCAGACCAATTGCACTATTTGACGGATTACGATTTGGAAATATAGAAACTGATTCACATGCTAGATGGTTATTCAAAAATGCAGTTGCAGGAATTGCAGATTATGGAAATTGTCTTGGCATTCCCACTATTGGTGGTGAAGTTGAATTTGATGAATGCTACAAAAATTATGCTCTAGTAGATGTTGCTGCAGTTGGTTTTGGAAAAAAATCAAAATTAATTAAAAACCATGCAAACATTGGTGATTTAGTTATTCTCATAGGAGGTTCTACTGGTCGTGATGGTGTTGGTGGTTCTCAATTTGCATCTGATGCATTAGAAGGTGAAGACCGTTCTGCAGTACAAATTCCGGATCCTTTCATTGAAAAATTAATCATTGAAGCAATTTTGGAATGCCGTGATCAAAACTGCATCAATGCAATGAAAGATTTAGGCGGTGGAGGGTTATCTTGTGCCATATCTGAAACCGCTGAAAGTTTAGGAATTGGTATTGAATTAGATGTAAAAAATGTACATTTACGTGAGTCTGATTTGGCACCTGAAGAAATTATGATATCTGAATCTCAAGAAAGAATGCTTGTTATTGCCAGTCCAGACAATCTTTCCAAAATCAACAGTATCTGTGACAAATTTAGAATCCAATGTTCCGTTCTTGGTAAAGTAAAAGAAGACAAAATGATGCATGTTAAAAATGGAAATGAAACTATTGCATTACTTCCTGCTGACTTTGTAGCACGAGGGCCCCTAATCTCTAGAGAGAAATCAAAACCAAAATACCTTTCAAATTTACCTGTGGCTCCTGAGCCACAAAACAATCTGTCTTTCACAGACGTATTGCTGAAATTACTTTCTTCTCCAAATATTGCAAGTAAACATTGGGTATATCGTCAATATGATCATGAAGTTGGAATTAGAACCGTGATTAAACCTGGATATGACAGCTCAGTATTACGTCTGGATAATGGAAAATCATTATCTGTAAAAATAGATGGTAATCCGAAGCATTGTTACCTGAATCCTAGACAGGGAGCAATTGGTTGTTTTGAAGAAGCATGTAGAAATGTTGTATGTACTGGCGCTACTCCGATAGGAATGGTTGATCATTTGCAATTTGGAAATCCTGAGGATCCTGAAATATTTTGGACATTCATGGAGTCTATTGAAGGAATCACGGATTTTGCAAAATCTCTAAACATACCATGTGTTGGTGGTAAAGTAAGCTTCTATAACGAAACTAATGACGGTCCAATAAAACCAACTCCATTAATAGGCGTACTTGGATTAATTGACAGTTCTCCTCTCCATCCTAATCCTCCTTCAGAAAATGATGTAATTTTATTGATTGGTGAAACCAAAGATGAACTCGGTGGTTCTGAATATTATGAATACATTCACAATTTTGTTGGTGGCACCGCTCCTTCTGTAGATGTATCTAATTCAAAGAAGAACATGGAATCTGTTTTATCATTAATTTCAGAAAATCTTGTCAAAACTGCACATGATTGTTCAAAAGGCGGTTTGGCAATAGCAATATCTGAATTATGTATCTTTGGAAAAGTTGGTTGCCATGTAAATCTAAACAAAGTATCAACATTGTCCACTGAAAAAATTCTATTTTCTGAAAGTCATTCAAGGTATATTCTTGTTATAGAAAAAAGCAAATTAGATTCTGTAAAAAATATCTTATCTGAAAAAAATTGTTCATTTTCAGAACTTGGAATATTTACTAGCGATCAAATTATCTTTGAATCTGATTCTAACCCTGTTTTGGAACTAATAGTTGATAAAGCAGAAAATAATTATCTAAATTCATTGGGGAAGATAATTCAAAATGGTTAAAGAAAACTGTGGTGTAGTTGGAATCTACAGTGAAGGTGATGTAAATGTCATTCCTATGGTTATTGATGCACTACGTGCATTGCAGCATAGAGGACAAGAAGCTTGGGGATTGGCAATTCCAAACAAGGCTCCGTTAAAACGTCTTGGACTTGTATCTGCATCTTCTAATGAATTTAAAAAAATCACTGAAGAATATGCATCACATTCTGCAATTGGTCATGTGAGGTATTCTACCGTTGGAAAAAGTGATCTTGAAAGTGCACAACCACTGAAAGTTAAAGACTTGTGTGTTGCACATAATGGAACGATTTCAAATGTCGAAGAACTTTCTAACTTGGTTGGTGGTTGTACATTCACACCTCAAAATGCTAGTGATACATTGGTTGCTGCACAAAGACTTGTTTCTCTTATAACTGAAAATGGTAAACTTGGAAGTGCATTATCAATTTTAAAAAATGAAATGGTAGGTTCATTTTGTTTCACATTTCTATCTGATGATGACGCGGTATTTGCTGCAAGAGATCCTAAAGGATTCCGTCCTATGGTTATGGGTCATAAAGAAGATGGTAATGTACACATTGTGACTTCTGAATCTTCTGCAATTTCTGCAATTGGAGCAAAACTTGTACGTGATGTTGTACCTGGTGAATTAATCAAAATTAGCAAAGATGGCATGGAAACTGAAATGTTCTCTGATGATAAGAATCGTGCACATTGTTCCTTTGAATTCACATATTTTGCTCAACCTTCAAGTAAAATGGAGGGAACTAACATCTATCTTGCAAGAAAACGCATTGGTCAATTCCTTGCAAAAAAATATCCTATAAATGATGCAGATGTTGTAATCCCTGTTCCTGACTCTGCAAGACCTGCAGCACTAGGATTTGCGCAAGAATTAGGAATTCAATTTGATGAAGGACTTTTAAAAGATCGTTATAGTAAGAAAGGCCCATTACGTAGTTTCATTGAACCTCATCAAAGCGATAGAGTTGAAATCAATAGATGGATTATACCAATACGTGAAGTCATTGAAGGAAAACATATTGTTGTAATTGATGATAGTCTAGTTAGAGGTACTAGTTCTAAAGCAATTATCAAAGCGTTACGTCGTTCTGGTGCAAGAAAAATTAGTATGATGGTTACATATCCTCCAATTAAATTCCCATGTTATGCTGGAATTGATTTTCCATCTCAAGAAGAGCTTGCAACATTTGATGGAGGAAAAGATGTTACTGACAAAGAAATGATTGAAAAAGTTCGTAATGACATTGGTGCAGACTTTTTGGGATACAATGATGCAGAAAATCTTGCAAATGCAGTAGGCATTCCAAAAGATTCAATGTGTTTCACTTGTGCAACTGGGGACTACACTCCTCTAGGAATAACCCCAAATTTTAATAAGATGAAACAGATGAAAAGTGTCTAATGGAAACTGCATATGTTTTAGTCCAATGTAAAATCGCTCATGAAATGGAAGTACTCAAAGCATTGTTAGAGATTGATTTAGTAAAAGAAGCAAAAGGTACATTTGGTTATTATGATATTTTTACAAAAATTCAAGGTGACAATTCATCACAGATTGAAGATGTAATCACCAAAAAAATTCGTAATATTCCTAATGTTACTGCAACTACCACATTATCTATTATTCCAGAACAGGACTTTGAAAAATGAGTAAAGAAACACGCTCTATTGACAAAAAAGGATTTTCAAACAAATTCTTTGAAGAATTAGACAAAGAACATGATAATGCAAAAGAATTTGCAAAACGTCAGAAGGAATTAAAACAAAAAAAGAATCGCCAAAGCTGATTTTTACTCTTTTATACTGATTTTGCAAGTAGTTTACAACCAGATTGGGGCTGATTTCTCATCCTTCTGCAAGTAGGCTGAATCGGCCCCACTCTTGGGTAGTTAAATACTGATTTTGTGATACTAGACCATGAAATTGAGATGTACTTCATGTGCAAAATTCTGTTGTAACGCAAAAAATTGTAGCTGTTCATGCCACAAAAAATCCTTTAACAGAACCAACTCTTATCTTTCAAACGTCATGGATATGCTCACAACTCAAAAAATGAAATCTGTCAAGAATATTGATCTAAGTTGGCAAAGTAACATTCTTGGCTCTATGATGAGACTAGAATAAGAAAATCTATTATCTTAGTTTTCTGATGTTTTTTAATGGTCAGTAAAATTCCTGTAATTGGTGGAATTGGTGCCGCTGTTGCTGGAATCGTATTTGTATTATTTTTTACTCCGACAGGAATTTCTCAAGATGAATATTCACTATCTGTTGATCCTACAAAAGAAAAACAAAGTTTATTCATAATGGCACGTGTTTCTTTAGAAAACACTGGAACTAAGCCGTTGACAAATGTTGAACTTAATTTTGGTGACGGTGATAAAATTTATCTTGGAACATTAAAACCTGGTCAGTCTGAAATTATTTCTCCGCCTCAAGGTAATTCATTACAATATGTGATTGTCACATCAAGTGAGGGCGTTTATGTTAGCAAGGTTTATCGTGAACCTATTGCGATGCCTGGTATGATGGGGTCGTAGGTGAAATTATGAAATTTCTTAATTCCGGTAAAGTAAAAGACGTTTACGATATGGGTGATGATACCTTATTATTCAATTTTAGTAATCGTGTTTCTGCATATGATGTAAAATTTCAAGACGAAATTCCAAAAAAAGGTGAAGTGTTATGTAAATTTGCAAAATTTTGGTTTGATGAATTAGATATTGATAATCATTTTGTTAAATCCCATTCTGACACAGAAATTATTGTAAAAAAAATGGAAATGTTGCCTATTGAGTGCGTAGTTCGAGGATATTTCTATGGAAGTCTTGTTAATAGATACAAGTCTGGAGAAATTTCCCTACCTGATGGAACAAAAACTGAACTTGCATCAAAACTTCTTGAACCATTATTTGATCCTACGACAAAATCAGAACATGATGTCCCTATAACAAAAGATGATGCAATAAAACAAAATCTTGTTACTTTAGATGAATTTGAATGGCTTTCTCAAAAATCTATTGAAATTTACAATAAAATGTCTTCAATTGCAGATAATGCAGGCTTTATTCTTGCTGATTTGAAGCTAGAATTTGGTAAATTGGATGGAAAAATAACACTTGGTGATTCTATAGGTCCTGATGAGTATCGTTTATGGCCTAAATCATCATACTCTCCAGGAAAAATACAAGAGGCGTTTGATAAACAACTTCTTCGTGACTGGTTAACTGAACATGGTTATCAAAAACAGTTTGAAGATTCACGTAAAAATGGCCAAGAGCCTACTGCTCCTGCAATCCCTCCTGAAATAATTCAAAAAATGACCGAACGTTATGTTGCAGCCTATGAACGTACGACTGGCAGTTCTCTTTAACTCGATTTTAAAATTCCAGATTTTCTCTATTTGTCCACTGTTTTGACATATTTCTGACAATTTCTGGGATTTTTGCCAAATTTTGAGGATTTTCTTACCTCTACGGATTTTTTTGTAACTGTATCAACTTGTTTAATACCACTACGAAGAATATAGTATATGTTACAACTATTATGATAGCAATACTAAATTGATACAGTCGGCTACTACATTTTTAGTTGCATAAAAAAAATAATATCATTGGACAAAAAAATTTGATACGGATAACTTTTAGCTAAGATCTACAGCAAATACTACATGTCAACAATACTCGAAAAACCAATATCGGTGAATCGTACACTTGCAACAAGTCTGGAGCATGCAAGAGCTATCGAGGACCCCGCTAGAGCAAAAATTCTGCAACTACTGTATCGAAAACATCTAAACGCAGAACAAATCACGGCCCAGTTAAAAAAATCTGGATTCAAAAAAGCCTTGACAACCACGAGACATCATCTGGAGATTCTCAAAGAGGCTGAATTGATTGAGGTTGTGAGAATTGAGGAAAAGCGAGGTGCCATGATAAAATACTACGGTACATCGACAAAGTTACTCGACTATGAAACCCCAAAAGACTTTGAGAAAAAATACTCTACAGTCATAAAGTCAACGTCCAAGCAAATTGAACAACTTCTAGACGTACTTTCAAAAAAGACTGGTAAGGCAAAATCCTCTCAAAGTAAGCAGGAATATAGTCAGTACTTGATGAGGTATGTCACTGGATGCCTTGTCGCAATTGATAGCGATAGTACGGGAGCATGTGAATTTGCTCTTACGAAGTACTATGTCGCTTACATGCTTTAGCGTGAGCTTTTCTGAACCTTGACCCTGTATTTCAAAGGAAAACTTACCGACTTTTAACGTAAATTTGATTTTTGATTTAGGATTCTGGATTTTCTTCTTCATTTTATCCGGTAAATCTATACATGAAATGTCTGAATTTACGCCTACAATACAGTCTCCTTGCGGGGTTAGTTCTTTGTCCTTTGTAATCTCTAGTGTTTTTTCATGAAGTGATAAAACATGCTTATGTCCTGTGAATGGAATTTCTAATTTCATAATATTTTCAAAATTTTGAGACATAAATATTCGATTTACCATAATTTAGTGTGGATTCTAAGGCTGAAACTCTCCTAAATGGCAAAAATTTGGTATTTTTGGCCACTACGATGGTTGATGGTTCTCCTCAAGTTACTCCAGTTTGGGGAAATTTTGAAAATTCTCACATATTGATTAACACTGCAGAAGGTAGATTGAAACACAGAAACATCATGCGTGATCCTAGAGTGGCCGTATCTGTCGTTGACTCTAAAAACCCTCTTGATATGACTTCTATTCGAGGCAAAGTTATTGAAATTATGCCTGATTATGAGTACAAACATGCTGATTTTTTAACAAAACAATACATGGGTAAGGAAAAATATCCTTTCAAACGTCCTGGCGAAAAACGAATCATACTAAAAATACAACCTGAGAAAATTTTCGTTCTTCCAGAATTAACAATGAACGACGAGTAACAAAAAACAATATTTCTTAATTCGAATTTAGAAACATTACTTATCTAACACTGTACGCATTTACATCTCTTAAAGTTAGTTTAACGTAATCACTATGATTTTTTCATATTTTTTGATCAAATAATGGGGGTTTAGCTTTTGTGCCTATCTTGTACAAACACACTATGTTGTAATGGGTAATGGTGGTGTTTTGACCTTTGGTTTTCATATTTACGAACAAATGTTAAACCCCCCCTATTTTTTGGCATTTCTGAAAAAACCATCTATTCGTAAATTACTTTTGATATAGAGGGGGTTTAGCTTTTACGAATAAAATTGAATTTTTGTCCTAAAGTGCTTTGATCAAGAAACGATTTGTTTTTTCGCTCATTTCTGTTATGTCTTGTAACGTTTTGAAGAAAAATGGCTGGTTTAGCTGTTCTTGTTTGTCTAAAACGATGTAAACTCCTACCATTTTTTTCCCATCTTCATCTAAAAATTTGTGAACTGCTTTTATTGAATAACAAAAATCATCAATTTTTTTCTTGTAATTTTCCTGTTCTGTATCGGTTAACTCTCTAAATCTAATCTGTTGTTTTGTTTTTAATGCAATCTTTATGCCTATCACCAGTACGTTTTCCTGGCCTTTTGGCTCAAATACTTCTGTATCATTGCCAAGTCCATCGGAGTTTTTTATCAGAATTTTAAAGGATGCATCCTCTGTTTTGACTTGCTGAAATTCATAACCTTCGTGTACTAGCCATCGTTCTACATTATCTCTTAGTCTTGACATGAAAAACAAAATGTGTGATGATATAACTAGTTTAACACGTTCAAATTAGTAATATTTCTAAATTCGAGTTTAGAAACATTTAGACATTTACGCTAAAATCTTGTTCAAAACTTCCTGTAGATAATATTGCAATGTTTAGAATTACGTTGATTAGTGTTAGTCCTATTCCTACCATCAAACATCTTTTTGCTTTTTGAGGATCGTCTCGTCTGATTGCAAAATATGCTATTATTCCTCCAATCAAACCAATGAAAATTGGCAGTAAATACCACCATCTGGAACGAATTCTCTCTGGATACATGTTGATTCTTGAAAATTTTTTTCCCTATTTACTTTTTGCAAGTTTTTTCTGAACTTGAGTAATTTCTATTTCTACTGTCTCTAAAGGATCTTCTGTCACGTTTCTTTTTATTGAAAACATCTTTGGTTTTTCAAAGTCTTCTGTGCAATCAGGGCATGCATACACCAAAACTCTATGTTCATTTGGTGCTTTTGGGTTTGACAACCTTGGATAATAAACTAATCTTGCACCACAATCGACACAATATCTGTTGGCTCTTCTAGTTCTGGCCAATGTAACACTCCTGCATAATTACTGTATTAGATCTAATATTAGATCGCTCCTGTCTAACGATCTCAACTAACAGCGTGCAAAAAAATGATCTAAATTACTTTTGAAAATTAGAAAGCGCCGCACATCAGATTTGAACTGATGACCAATCGATTAACAGTCGAACGCTCTACCAGGCTGAGCTAGCGCGGCACTAAATTTTTCTTAGCAAAATGCGATTTAATCCTTCCGACGAATTATTTTGGATTGAATTTTGAGAAAAATGCCGCAATATCGTCTGAATGTTTCTCTACTAACCCCACTATCTCCATATGCTCTTCAGCACTGGGTTCTCTTTTATGATATACTTGAAATGCACTAAGTGCAGAACCTACCATCTCTCCTACAAAAAACCCACATAGGAAATCTCCTGTATTCTCACACTTCCAGACATCTCCTATTCTTGGAGATGCGCCTGCAGTTTTGTATAATTCTAAAGTTTCTGTAACTAATTTTTCAGTTTGTTCTTTAAAGTCGTTATCTAAGGCCAATTATTTTCTAATTAATTTTCAATACCTTTTGTTTTTTCAAATTTGTAAATTCCATCTAAAAATACACGATGATCTTTATTTTTTACTCTTGAATTATTTTCGATTTCTGCTGCAGTTTGAGAAACATCTGTCAATACATGACCTGTAATTATGACATCATCCCCTTTTGGAACAACTTTTGTTTCTCCCCAAATGTTTGTCTTTCTTGGGGCACGTTCTCCTTGGAAGTTTTCAATTAGAACTTGTTTTCCTTCTGCCTTTACTGTAATTGGAAAGTGTGAAAAAACTACTTTCATTTTTATTGTATATCCTTCTACTACCCCTTCGCATAGATTTCTAATGATTGATCTTGCAGTATTCATGATTGCGCGGTTTTTGTCTCTTGTTCCTTGTGCTTTAAACAAGACTTTACCATCAGTAACTTCAATGTCAACTGGAATTTTCTTGAAACTTTTCCATGTTTTTCCTAATGGACCTTGTACAGTTATCATTGGTTTTTTGTAAGTTACAGTGACGCCTTCTGGAATTTCTAATTCGGCTGCTAATTTATCAACTAACTCAGTAGACATATCCTATCAAAAATCCTCCTAATCCCTTGTTTGCTGCCTCATGATGAGACATTACTCCTTGATTTGTTGTCACAATTAACATTCCTCTGTTAAATGATGGGAGATATTGTTTTTCCCATTCCAAATAACCGTCTTTTTTAACTTTGAATCTAGGACTAATTGCCCCACATTTTGTAATTTTTGCCATCAAGTTAATTTTGTATTTTCCGCCTCTGTTGTCTTCTGTTCTCTCGTAATCTTTTATGTAACCATCTTTTTTGAGAGTGCTTAAAACATCTGTTCCAATTTTAGAAGTTGGAAGTACCACACACTCTGATTTTCTTCGAGCTTCAGTATTGTAAATTGTCACAAATAGATTTGCTAGAGTATTCATTGCTGGCATAACATATCACCTTAATTTCTTAAATCCTAGAGAAGTTGCAACCTCTCTGAAACATTGTCTGCATAACGCCCATACTTTTTTTCATTTTTTGTGCCTGGGACACTCTCGATTCTTGGTGTAAAACCTGTTCCTCTATCTCCATATGATCTATCTTTTGCCATTAGTATACATTCACTCCAAATTCTTTTGTAAGATATGCCTTTGCTTCATCAGGAGTAATCTTGTGATGTTTTCCGACACTTGCTTTATGTTTACTTCTTGTTGCTACTGAAAATCCAGGTCTTGTTAATCTTATAGAAATATCTAATCCTAAAATTCCAATTTTTGGATCATATTTGATTCCTGGTATGTCGATGTGTTCTAAAATACCAAATGATATGTTTCCCATATTATCAAAAGAACGTCCGTTAACTCTGTTACCTTTTGCCTCTAACAGTCTTTTTAACAATTCTTTTCCTTCTTCTCCTCTTACTGTTACAGCAGCTCCTATTGGTTCTCCTTTTCTTACTCCCCAGTCTCTGTGTGGTTTTCTTGCTGATCTTTCGTTTACTTTCCTACCTGAAATTTGTCCTAATGCTTTTTTTGCAATTTCTACTGCATCGCCTGATTTTCCAAGCCCCATGTTTAGAACAACTTTCTCTAATCTAATTTCTCTCATTACATTTTGTGTTTCTTGTGCCATAAAATCACCTAATCTTTATCTCCGGTTTGTCTTTTCCAATTGGCATTACCAATCTAGCTGGAATTTCAATTTGTCTTTCATCTAATGTAATGTCTAAACTTTTTGGAATACTGAATGTTCCTTCTTTAATCTCATCAATTTTTCCTATCTTTCCCGCGTTAACTCCTTTTGTAATTAAACAATTCATTCCTTTTTCTAATTTTATTACGCTGAGAATTTTTACATCTGGAATTTGTAATACACATGTGTCGCCAACTGAAACATCTGTTTCATCTAATAATGTTTTACCATCATGAAAACCTAATTGTGTTTTTCCATTCTTAACTGTGGTTTTTGATTTTACAACAACAAACTTTTTTGTTTTCTCTGCATCATCAATCTCTATTGGTTTTAGTAATGTTCCATCCTGTGGAACTAATCTGTATGTTTTATTTGCTCCTTCTAATTCGACTACGTCCATTAATCCTGCACCGTGATGTAATGATTTTCTTATAACTCCGTCCACTTTGATTTTTCCAGAATAAATCACTGATTTTGCTTCTCTTAGGCTAGTGACGATCTTGATTGTATCTCTTAAAAATACTGAGATTGGTATTGATGCATTTTTTGGATGAGTTCCTGGTTTTACAGTTACCACAAATCTCTTATCTTTTCTAGTAATTCCCCAGAAAAGTGGAGCCATTTGTCTTTTGAGTTTTTTACTTCCTGCTATCTTTACCATTATTCTTCACTTTCTCCTTTCTTTGTTTTGGATTTTGTTACTTTTTTTGTATCTTTCTTTTCTTCTTTTGGTTTCTGTTCTTTTGTTTCTGTTTTTTGAGTCTCTTCTGCTCTAGGAGCTGTTGCTTTCTTTCCTTCTAGTTTGTTAATTCTCCATTTATCGTCTGAATTTAATCCTGAAATGACTATGTTTGTTGTATGAACATACACGTCAAATTTTTCTCCTTTCAATTTTTCTTTCTTTACTCCTTCAATATTTACTCCTCTGTCTGCAATAGAAATTTTTGTAACTTTGCCGTCTACGCCTGCAAATTCTCCTCTTACAATACTTGCAGTATCGCCTTCTATGATTCTAGCACTACGTTTTCCGTACTTCTTTCTCAAGTCTTTTGAAAGTGCACACGATAGTTGTTTACTGGCATTTTGCATAGTTGCATAGTATATCTGCTTATTTCTCATTTTTCTTGGATTCATATCATACCACCATTTTGGCTAGGTTTGCTACCCTTGGCCATTTTTCTGTAACTTCTGATGCAACTGGACCTTTGATGTCTGTTCCTTTCATCTCTCCTTCTGGAGTGATTAACACTCCTGCGTTATCTTCGAATTGAACTCTTACACCATTTTGTCTGTGTACTGCATACTTTTGTCTAATTATAACTGCTCCATGAATTTGTTTTCTTAACTCTGCTGGACCTTTCTTTACTACGACATTACAAAAGTCTCCTACAGATGCTGCAGGGAGTCTTGATGTTCTTGTTTTATGTTGATGAACATTTACTATTTCGATAATTTTTGCTCCAGAGTTATCTGCACATACGATTTGTGCTCCTACTGGTATTGATCTTGTAATGTATGGCTTGAAGTCTTCTACTCCCTTTCCACCTTTACTACGTGCTCCGCCCATTATTCTTTAACCTCCACTACAACAAAAGATACTGATTTTGCTACCGGTCTACATTCTGCAGCAACGACAACATCTCCTTCATTTACTTCAAGGTTTGATGGTACATGTGCATGGATGCTGTTTTTACTTCTTCCATATCTTTTGAATTTACTGAAATACACTGGTGCTTCTTTTTGTAGTACTACTGTGTTCTTTCCTTTTGCTTTTACAACTTTACCTTCAAACAATTTTCCGCGCACTGGGAGTGTTCCATTAAATGGATTTTTCTTATCTCCTTCTTTTGGCTCTTCTTTTGGTGCCTTTACTTTAATCCCGATATCTCGTGTCATGCTAATATCTCCATTCTCTCATGAGGTCTCTTGCTTAATTTAGTTGAATCTGTCTCCAATATTCCTTGGTTATTACTAAATTGACAGATATCTTTTGGAATGTTCTTTTTTCCGTCATCTGTGTTTACTGTAATCATGTTTTTTGTTTCCATGATTACTTTGCCTTTTAGTCCTACGATTTCTTTATTCTTTGATTGTGTTATGGTAATTTCTTGTCCTATCAAATCGTACTCTGAAATAGTCTCTAGATTCATTGTTTCTTTACCTCGTTTAATCTTGTCATTAATCTTGCAACCTCTTTTTTCACTTTTCTAATTTTTCCAGTTTCTTTTCTGAGTGTTCCTTTGGCATTTTCAGTTTGTAATTTTGATAGTTCAGTTTTCATTTGCTCTATTCTGTCTCTCAAATCTTTTTCATTCAATTCTCTAATTGATTTCATTTTTAGCATAGCCATTATTTCATCATCTCCTCATCTTCTTCCATACTGTCAATTTGTTCGATTTTCTTTTCTTCTAACTCAATTAATTCTGATTCTGTTTTTGCTTTTGCTGCCAAATCATCGGCTTCCTTCTTCATTCTTGCTTCTTCATCTTTTTCTGCTTGAGTTTTTCCTCTCAATTCAAATTCTGGAACAAATCTTTCTTTTCTTGCAATTCTAATTCTTACTCCGATTAATCCCATTGGGGTTTCTACATGTGCAATGTCTTCTGCTACTATTACATCTGCATGGTGTCCTGCTCTTGGTAAAATTCCTTGTGAGTGTTTTTCAAATGCTGATCTATCTCCTCTTAATTTTCCTGATATTGTAATTTCTGTTCCCATTGCACCCCCTTCCACTATTACACATTACTTCTGGTGAAAGTTCTGGTTTTGTAATTTCTTCTACTGCAATTTGTGGATTTTTTAATCCGTAATCGGATTCTAGTTTTTCAGTTAGTTCTTTAATACCCGTTCCTTTTCTTCCAATTACGATTCCTGGTCTTGTTACATGTAATACGACTCTAGTACCTGTCGGTGTCTTTGAAACTTCAACCTCTTCAAATCCTGCATCTTTGATTTTTTCTCTTAGATAGTCCTTTAACAACATCATGTTGTAATTATCTTTGATTACGTTTTTTACTGCAGACATTTTCTAAAACTCCTGTGCCACCAACTCGACATGTGTTAAGACGTCATTTTTGTCAGTTGCACGACCTTGTGCTCTTGGAATGAATCTCTTTATTACAACTCCTTTGTGTGTTGTTGCATTAATTATTTTTAATCTGTCCATATCCATTCCCTTATACTCTGCATTTGATTCTAAATTATCTAATAATTTCAAAAATTCCCCTGCGGTTTTCTCTGGATATCTTCCAGACATAACTCCTGGGTCACTTCTATGTCCAACTTGATTTTTGTATCTTCTAAATGGTATTGCTCTCTCTTTAGCAATTACTGCTAACATGTAATCTCGTGCTTTTTCAATTGTAAGTCCTTTGATTGCCGTAGCAGCTTCTCTTGCATGTTTATGTGAAATTTTCTTTTCACGTATTGATGCACGAACGTGCTTTGTTGAATCAAAATTTTGAAATGCGTAATTGTATCTTCCCATTTTAATCACTTCAGTGGTACGTACAAACTAGAACGTGATGCTCCGACTCCTGGGGCTCCATGGTTCACTCTCTTGTTTGTGATTGCGTATTCTCCTATGTAATGACCGACCATCTCTGCACCGATTCCGATTGGTCTGAACTCTTTTCCGTCAAAGACGTTAATTGTTAATCCTATCATGTAAGGTAAAATAATTAGATCTCTTTGATGTGTTTTAATTGGATTTTTGTTTTTTCCTTCTTTTGCATCTTTAATTTCTTGAATCAATTTCTTTTTGTTATCTGAAAGTCCTCTTTTGAGTGATCTTCTTTGTCTTGAGTTAAGTAATGTGAATAATTCTTCATTAGATATCTTCTGTAATTCTTCAGTAGATTTTCCTTTGAAGCTAAATACTTTGGCCATTTTCTATATTTCTCCTTGCAACGTGCTGATTTTCTGAGTCATTTATACTAATCACATCATTCCTACCTTGTTTGCCAAGTCTCTTGCTTTATCTGGTGAATTGAATTTTACGAATGCCTTTTTTCCATAAATTGTTCTTGCTGTATCGATAGTTACTGCATCTTCATTGTACAATGTTTTAACAGCCTCCTTTATCTCCGGTTTTGTTGCTTCTTTTTCAACCAAGAAGCAGATCTTTTGTTCATTTTCAACTAATGCAAATGTCTTTTCTGTGACATATGGTCTTAGAATGATTTTTGTTGCAGTTTCTACATTCATTGCAAAGTCACCATTAATTCTAGATGTCGTGATTTAATCTCTGCAATTTCTTCAATTGCTTTCTTTGAGAATACTGTTAATCTAATCAAGGTTCCACCTGGAGCCAAATTTAGTACGCTGAGGTCTTTTGCATTGCATACATCAATTCCTGGAATGGTACCTGCTGCTTTTGATATGTTTTCGGATTTGGATACTACAAATAGTGCACTCTTTCCAACTTTGGAAACTCTACCTCTTAGTGCAACTTTACCTGTTCTTCTCTTTCTACTTCTTAGTCTATCTACGTCTTGTGTGATCTTTAGGTCTTCTAGAACTTTGTTTAATTCTGCAGTTTTTGAAATTTTCTCAATGTCATCTGAAATTACTAGAGGAAATGCATCTATGCCCTCTACTTTATGGCCTCTCTTTTCTACTAGATCTTTTGATGCAGTTGCAGCAATTGCTGAGCATAATGCTAATTTGTTTTCCTTTTTGTTTAATTTTTTGTAAATTACTTTGTTAGCTTTTGGTGGATGAGCTTGTCTTCCTCCTCTTGTTGATGCTACTTCTCCTGCTTGACCTGCTCTTCCGCCACCGCCACCTTTGATTTTTGCAATTCTTGCAACACCTCTTCCAGTTGGTGGATCGTTAGAGTCTGCAACTACTTCCATTCCTGCAGTTGGCTTTGTTGAATGTTTTTGGAATCCATGTGATTCTAAGTTAATGTATGCTTTGTGAATTAATGTTCTATTAACTTCTGTATTGAATACATTTGGTAGTTCAACTTCTCCATCTTTTTTACCATTGATTGTTAAGACTGGTGTTTTCATTAGATAACTACCTCCAATACGTTTGGTTTTACAACTTTCTTTGGTTCGTTTCTAATTTGTTTTCTAAGTTTGATTAATCTTCTATACGTTCCTGGAACTGAACCTTTTACTACAATGAAATCCCCATTAACGTTTCCAAAATGTTTGAATCCTCCGTCAGGATTTATTCTGAATTCTTCTTTTTCTGTATTACTCATTATCATAATTCTTTTATCATATTCGATTCTTTGATGGAATCCTGTCTGTCCTGCTCTTGGAACTGTATACATGACGTTTTGTGGAGATATTGGACCCAATGATCCGATTTCTCTTACTGTTTTTCTTGATTTATGCTGTTTTCTTTTTGCGCCCCATCTGTAGATTACACCTTGCCAACCTTTTCCTTTTGTAATTGCGGCAGTATCTACATATGTTCCATTTTCAAATACTTCGTCTACTTTGACACTTTTTCCTAACAAATCTTTTGTAAACGCAAATTGTTTTGGTATGTCTCCTCCTTCCACTTTTACTTCGAATATGTAGGGTTTTTTCATTTCTAGATTGACATCTAGTGGAGTAGTTGTAACAATTGCAAAAATTTCTTTAATTTTCTTTAATCTTTTCTCAGCCTCATCGACCGGTGTTCCTTCTGTTTTAATTTTTAAAATATTTTGTACGTTTTTTGGTAAATCTTTTGCAAATGAATCAAATTCTGCATGTCGACCGTTAGGATCTGAAGAATAGCCTCTGATTCCGACAATTGTAATTGGCGGTGTTGCAATGACTGTTCCAAGTGTTACTAGTTGTTTTCCATGACTTGGGGTATGTTCTCTATCATCAATGCTTACTAATTGGACACAACCTGCTTTGTAACCTGCATGTGCTAGCAGTCGTGGTTCGTCACTATCAACTTGTGGCCAGCCTCGAATTCGAGCTTCCATGCTTTTTGCACGTCCTCTAGGAGAATATGCTAAGCTTCCTCTTCTTGGTTGACTACGTTTTCTATGTCCCATGGATAAATGAAAAAAGTCGTTAACCCCATTATATACTGTGAGAATCCCAATTTTCTTCGGTTTTTATTGTAAATCTTCTATGGAGAATACAATTCAGATATCATTGAAAAAATAGTTACTGCTCCAATTCCTACCCCTGCAACTCCTAGCAAAACTGCCAATATCAAAAAATTTTTCTGTTTATTCATATCTTGTTTCTAATTTTTTTATCATTTATTTGTTGAATTTGTATTCATTGATAATTGATAAACATCCCAAAATCGCTTCTTCTAACCTAACCGTCTCTGTACCTTGTTGAGGGAAAAAATTCCATGCTTTGAAATTTTGAATATTATTGATCTTCTTATCTAACATTTCATGAATTCCTTTATCTGTCGTGCCGAATACTACTAGGATTTCTTCTTTTGTTGAAAGAATCTTTTTCATGTCTTCACTTTTGATTTTTTTTGATTTTCTACTGGTTAGGATTTTTGGGCCTTTCCACTCTGTTAATAATGAAAATAAATTCCCTCCATGTTTAACATTGTAACTCCAAAAATATGGAATTTCATTTTTTGTAATGTCATACACAGTAAAATTTGGATAACCTTCTTTTATCTTAACAATAGTTCTTTTTCCTATGTCCTTTTTACCATGATATGGTACTAGTGAATCAATTCCTATATCTACAAATTTTTTTCCATCTTTTGGAAAAATAACTCCTTCTCTAATGTCATCTTTTTTAATTTGTTTTGCATCTGATGTTACTCTTTGATTTGGCATCTTAATTGGTGATAATGCGCCTACGAATTGTAATAATCCTGATTTTGGAAATAGACGTTTTCTGAAATGCTGCGGTGTTTCTAAATAGCGTAAAATTGTAGATAATAGTTTTGAATCATTTTCAAATTCACGTCCGTCCTTGTAAATTATTATGTTATTTATCTGAAATATTCCTGAAGCTCTTGCTATCTGAAAAATTTTTCTGGTTTTATTCTCGTGTTTTTTCTCATCTTTCAATGATGAATCAGGTATTGCAATAGAGAGTTTCATTTCAGATTATAATTCACTATGAAAAATTAATTATTTTCCATCAGATGGATATTTTGATTTTGCATCTGCAGCATATTTTGTTATCTCATCATTTTTGATAAATTCGAAGACGCCATCTCCAGAAACTCTTGACATCTTGATGTGGTCTATGCCTTCTTTTGTTTCACTTGAAATGTAAATTGATGCAACTGCTAATGTTGCTGCTTCGTCAAGTGATATGTCTGGTTTGTAATTTTTTTCTAAGAAATCATTTACTGCATCTGAATTTGCACCAATAGATATTGCGTCATATGATATGTACGAACCACTTGGGTCTGTCATATACAAATTAGTTCCAGCAGGATCAATTCCTCCTATGATTAATGAAACTCCAATAGGTCTTGCTCCTCCGTATTGAGTATATTGTTGACATTGATCTGCTAAATGTTTTGCAACAGTTTCAACTTCTACTGCTTCATCATACACTAGTTTGTTACTTTGAGAAAATGTTCTTGCGTTGTCTATCTGTGAACGAGCATCTGGGATGTATCCTGCTGCGGCTGCTCCAATATGGTAATCAATTTGGAATATTTTTTGTGGTGTGTTGATTATCTGTAATTTTCGAGCTTTTTCTTCAACTGCTATGATTACACCATCTTTTGTTTTAACTCCCACTGCTATTGCTCCTCTACGAACAGTTTCAATTGCATATTCCACTTGGTATAATCTTCCATCAGGAGAAAATACTGTAATTGCACGGTCATAACCTTGTTGTGATGGCATCATGATGATCTATTATCCTTGCCAAGGTTAATTTAACAATTGCGCCAATATGTGATATGGGATACAAGGAAAAAATTGTCGTTATACCGTTAGTTTTATGCGCAATTGCCATTTTTGGATTTGGGATCTTCAATACTGCATGCCGACATTCGTTTTTTAGCTTCCTTGGATGTTAAAAAAATACTATATTGTTTAATGAAATTTAGCACATTTGTGATATTCTAGTATTTGAGATTTATTTTATGGCAAATGAATTCTCAATAACTTCTAAAGATGATCTGTCTGAAGATGAAATTAAGAAAATTAAATCATATTTTGCGGATATGCCGATTTCTGAAATATTGATTGGTTTAAAATTTGCACAAAATCGTTGGACTGCAAAAGATGCAGGTACACTCAAAGTTGGTAGAAAAAGTATAATCAATAATGAGGTTCACTCAATAACGCCTGAACAAGCCAATTGGCGACTCAATAATTGGAAATTAATGATAAAGAATTATCGAAAAAGAGGATATAGCTATCCTACTATTTCTAGAATCAAAAAATTACTTCAAGAGATAGAGGAAAAAAATTAAATTGCTTCTCTTTCTTTTAGAATGTCTTCAATACTATTGCTGACTGGTGGCTCTGGCATACTTTGTCTTGTTTGACCTTCTACCATTGCTTGTGCTTCATCTAATATTGATTGTGCTTCGTTGTTTGATGTAGTAAATTCGCCCATTGTTCCTTCGTGGTTTATGGTTGATCCTGTGACAATATCTCCTAACATGCTTGATAGGTCTTGCATTGAATCTGCTACTTCTGGCATCATTCCTCCTAATGAGGTGCTCAATCCTTTGATAAGTGACATACATGGACTTAGTGTAACTACTACGTCTCCTAATTCGGATACTGTGTTTAATCTAATCTGAACTTGTTCCATTGATAATTTTGCATTACTGACTGTCTTGTTTGTTTTCCTAATTTCTGCTAATTCATTTGCATACATTTTTGCATATGATTGATTGTTTGCTTTTGTTGCTTCTACAATTTTATCCATAAACATTGAATCTTTTTGTTTTAATTTTTGCTCTGTCTGGCCTAATTTGGTTATCTGCATTTCTAATTTCTTTTGTGCTACGTCTAATCTGTGTTTTAATGGTGCTTCTGGTTTTACTGTGCCCATAAATTTCTGAGATAGGGTCTCTTTATTCTTCAGAACATTCCATTTTTCAGAGAATGATACCATGTAAGAAACTAAAAAATTTGGCATTTTATAGAACGACTAAAAAAAATTGATCTAAATGGATCAATTTTTCTTAAGTAATCATGCTTGCTATTAACAATCTTATCCAAAAGTAAACGTGAATATCTCAAAATTTGGCTCTGCCACTTTGATAATAATCTCGTGAGGTCCTTCCTGGTCTAATTCTATTAGGTTGTATAATCGAGGTTCTGAAATTATGACCTCTCCATTAGAATTGATATCGTAACCTCTTGAATCTATTGGAATGATTCCTCCGTCATATTCTATCTTTAAAATCGCATTTCCATCTGCAACAATGTTTACCTGTTTTGCATTAAAATTTAATACAATTTTTCCAGAATCTCCCACTAGTTTCATTCCGTCTTTGTTATTTTCCCACATTCCGTCCATGTAGAAATAATGCTGTTTGAACTGATCTGGTAGTTGATAATTTACAATATTATTTTTTGAAAAACCTTCTTGACTGCCCAGTTGGTTACGTCCTTCTGCAAATTTATACCCAAAGTATAATTCTGGGGTTCTAAAAGTTGCATGTCTAAATTCATCTAGATTCACTAATTCTTTTTCTTCAACTACATTTCCAATTGTATTGGCTCTTTCTTTCAAAAGTAACTGAATCACTTCTTCTGTTTCTTTGTATGCGCCTTCTCCAATATGATCAAATCGGATATATCCTTCATGGTCTGCAATGTATTTTCTTGGCCAATACCTATTTTGAAAATCATTCCAGATCTCTTTGTC
>LUML01000029.1_pt1 | contig 22695 bp, 28 predicted proteins | sample 729661 | NCBI WGS metagenome assembly LUML01 (sample SAMN03860264, study PRJNA289734) | marine metagenome | biome: seawater column; feature: ocean; material: water; isolation source: Red Sea water column Station 22 - depth 10m | place: Saudi Arabia: Red Sea | collected 2011-10-15 | depth 100 m | reverse complement strand
ATACGGAATTCCGTATTTTCGACCACATCGGTTTCCATTAATTTTAGAGTTGTCTCCATCCGATTCTGAGACTCTATTATTCCAAAGTAAGCCCACGTTCCAATCGCGACCATCGTGATCAACGAGGCTACCGTTTTCATCGGCATCTGTACAGCGACTTCTTCTCCGATATTGAGTGGTTGTTTAGCCATTAGTTATAACTATACCCCGTGTTTCCTTGTTCTAATTTTTCAAATAATTTTTTATGTTGGTCCATAATTTCTTCATCTGAATCCATCATACGATCCATCTTATCTTGCATTTTTTCAACTACTCTTTCAAGTTTTTGTACTTTGTCTTCGTGTACTGCCTGGATAGTTGAAAGTTCAAAAGTTCTCGATAGACTCCAGCCGGCTAGGGCTAAAAGAATTCCAACCAACATAGTCATTAATTTTTCAATCATTATCTTTTTCCTTGCATTCACAATTATCACATGGACAATAATCTAAATACTCATCAATATGATTACCTTTCTCACAATGACAATCATGGTTGCAATCCTTACACTTACTCATTATTTCCATCTCCATTTTTGAGTAATAAACTTTTTCTCCTGCAGCTTATTATTCTTAGAATCTGTTTCCGTTGTACCATATTCTATTTGAGTTTCATAGGGGATCATACGATAATTACATCCACTTAAACCTATACAAATAATGACTATAATTAAAGTAATTGCGGCCCATTTTTCCCAGCTATTGTGAAATAGTTTCATGGAGGATTAATCCTGCTTCTTTTTCTTCTTGTTTTTCTTACGTTTTTTCTTCTTGGCGGCATCCGGCAAAGCGTTCCATACTGCTTCATCAAGTTGTTTTTCCACTTGTGAAATCTTTTCTTTGACCAGTACCATATCTTGCGAAAGAGAGAAGGTCCGGGAAAGCGTCCATCCGCCGAGAGCGATGAGAATAGCAAGAAGTGCGGTGATGATTTTGTCATTTATCATTTTTGCCAGTCAAATAACCATTTAACAAATTTATCAAAAATTTTTTTAAACATGTTTGGTTCCTCCAATTTAAGTGGTGGTTGCCAACTGCATTCACAAATAGGACATGCGAGAGCCCCTCTGTGTCTATGTCCACAGTCTGTACAAATATTACTCATTTTTTCTCCTTCACAATTCCCCAACTATTTTTTTGTGCGCTGGGTGTTTTTTCCCACTTCCGAGTGTCTTCTACATTCCACTCGCTAGTTTGTACCTTCCAATCCGGAACTTCGTTTTTAACTGTGAAGGATGGTATGTCCCACAGTATTCTATTGTTCGGTTGGGCTGCATAATTGCCATCCTCGAGGGCGAGAATGTGTGCACACTTATGTTCGTGTGGTATTTCTGAATGATCTGTATCCACTATATTACTCTCTGGGTGTGCCCAGTCAACAGTAAAAAGGTATGCCCCTGGGTGTAATTTTTTATCTTTTCCAAAAAATTTACCTGATTGTCCGTCTAGGATATCAAAAGAAGTAACAGAAGGATAATAACTAAAACAATTCCATAGCTCCAACTCATCAAGTCGCATCCTAGGTACTTCTTTAACATCAAATCCTCTTTGAATGAATGCTGAAATAGGGAGACGATAGAAGATAGCACCGTTCTCCATAATCGCATGAAAGAGGATCGGACGCCCTGTAATACTAGCCAACCCGAATATAATGCAATCTTCAGCTTCGTCAAAGTGCTCCTTGAGATCATAGAGATATTCTCTCCTGATCTGTGCATACATCACAGGGATATTCGCATTCAGGTAGGCCATAATAAATCATTAGAATATAATGGCGCCAATAACTATACCTACTACAACTGCAGCTATAGTTACTTTGTGATCTAACCAAAGTTTTTGTATTTGTGTTTTCATTTTTCCTCCGTTTATTTGTTTGTATTGTACATTAATATTTAGATTAAGTAAGTCATTTTTTCCATAATGATAAACTAAGTACGATTCTCTCTCTTGGAGAAAAAGCATGGTGTAAATAGCCTTGGGGGATGTACATTATATCGCCTGGCTTTATTTTTAAATCAACATTATCTATATGATAATAAGTAGTATTTTTTATTCCCAATATAATTACATGTTCGTCATCTACATGGGCTGTCCCTGTTTCTCCTTTTATGGAATAAAAAAAATCTAAATTACCAATTTTAAATAAGTCTCCTAAGTGAGTAGCCACATAATCTAGATAGGGTTTAAATATAGGCAGAGTGATGGAACTAGAATTTAAAGCAAAGATTTGACCTATAAAAAGATTTTCATTAGAGCTTAAAAGTTTTAAATTATTATTTTTTGCATACAGGGCAAACATCGTATCAAAATTAAAATCTAATTTAAAAGATTCCAATCGCACAGCATTTTGAATAAGTAGATACTGATTGTTGTGATACGCCTTTTTTATTTTTTTAAAAAGCATGATGTTATTTTATGCTCCCCCAATTTGGTCCCGATTCATAGTCTACTTTATTCGGTAATTCTAAGTCAACTGCGTCTTCCATGATCTGTTTGATTTTTTCTTGATTACCATCCACTGAGATATCTAATTCATCGTGAACTTGGATGTGGGGAATTATACCAGCTTTATATAAATCCAACATAGCTTTTTTAGTCATGTCTGCAGCCGACCCTTGAATTAATTTATTTAAAGCCTTGTAAGTAAAAGCTCGACGAGTTGGATTGTTATGCCAATAATTTTTCTTAGGATTACCATCTTTATCTTCCAGTATAACTCCTTCATCATCTTTTAAATGAGGTCCCATTTCTTGTAGTTCTAGCATTCTTTCATGATCTTCAGCCGGTACATATTTTCCCCAGTCACTCCCTCTGAGAATAGGTTCATATTTAGGAAATCTACAACGTCTTCCTAGTAAAGTTTTTATTTGGCCTTTGTTAGAACCTGCACTCATAATTTTATTCATTAACTGTTTTACAAAAGGAACTTTAGAGTGATATCGTTCAAATAATTCCTCTGCTTTACTTTTTGTTACACCCAATTCTGCTTGGAGTTTTGCTTTACCCATTCCATAAAATAGCCCTAAGTTAATTGTCTTTGCTTGTGATCTAGGAATCTGTGCCATCTCTGCAACAATTTGATGAAAGTCTGTAGCTGGATTACTTTCATATGAGTCAGCTATCGTATTTACTGAGGGTAAGCCAAATTTTAATGCATAATGTGCTACCAATCTTGGTTCTTGTTGTGAATAATCAAAACAACCCCATTGACATCCTTCTTCCGGAATAAAGAGAGATCTAATTAGAGGCCCTGTATCTGGATCCCGTGCAGGAATTTGCTGGAGGTTCGGATTCTGATAACTGAATCTTCCAGTTACTGTGCCCCCATCATCAGATCTAATTTGATTTATTTCTGCATGAATTCTTCCATTGTGTTCATGTTCTAGTATGGTATCAATGAAGGTAGTATTAATTTTATTAATTTTTCTCGCCGTAGCTATCTTTTGTATTATAGGGTGAGGATGATTAGAAAGAAAATTTTTTGTAAATGAAGGAGAATTTGTTTTTTCGGTTCGCTCATAAGGCAGGTTTAATTTTTGAAAAACTTGAGCAATCGATCGTGCAGCCCATATTTGGACATCTACTCCTGTTTCTTTATTTATTCCTTCTAATAATTGTTTTTCTTGTACAAGTAATTGTTCTTTTAATTTATGAGCAGCTGGCACGTCTACACGGACTCCTAAAAAGCGCATATCAACGAGGCAAGGAAAAAGGTCAGTCTCCAGATTAAATATCTTTTCTAAATCTTGTTCTATTAATAATTTTTTTACATGTTGCCATAACTTAAAAGTTAAAGAAGCATCTTTCTCTGCGTAAGCTCCGACTTCATGAGCAGGTAACATCCACATATCTTTTTTAGGATCAATTCCTCTTGCTTTGGCAGCTTCAACTAAAGCTCGTTCATTTTTTCCTTCGTTTAAAAAATGCCACGATAAAGTATTTAAGGTGTAAGAGAATCTGTTCTCGTCTAAAAGGGAGGAGGCTATCATGGTGTCCACGATTAAACCATTGATTTTTAAGCCTAAATTTCTTATCCAACAAACATCATACATTGCATTATGAAATATTTTGGTAGCTGGACATTCTAAAATATCTTTAAACCACTCTAAAGTTTTTTGCCTATTCATGTTAGGGCCTTCCCCATGAGCTATAGGAAAATACCAACTCTGATTATAAGTGGCAACCGCAATGCCTACCACTTTTCCTCTTCCTACAACAGCACCGGATCCCTTAGTTTTTAATTCTGTATCTTGTGTTTCTAAATCAATTGCTATCTCATCATGAGATCGTAAGTCTGGATATTCTGTGGGTTCTACCCATTCTGTTGGAGGTAGAATCATTTAATATCCTTTAGTTTTTTTATTTCTAATTCACAGTAGTGAATTATTTTTTCTAAATCCTGTATACCATTTTTATTTTTATAACGACAAACATATTTCACCACATTCCCTTGAAAGAATGAAAGGTCGTTCTTTGAAATAAATTCATAAGGTTGAATATGAAAATTTTTATAATGAGATCCTCCCACCTGTCTACCCTGGGGAAAGGCGTCATCAAATATATTTTTATGGGTCATAGTTGATACTCCTTTATTTTCTTTTTTGCTTTTAGTTTATATAGATTATTTCGTGCTCTCGTAATGCCGACATACCACACTCTATGCTCTTCATCTTGTTTGTCAACACTTAATCTAATTCCCTTTTGAACTTTTCTTCCTTGATGTAAAGAAAGAATTACGTTATCTTCTTCACCACCTTTTGATGCATGAATAGTAGATAACCAAATCCTAGCACGTTCGTTTAATTTTTCCCCTGTGCTTAATAAATTTCTTAAATATAAAATTTCTTTTTGATCAGCTATAAAAATATCATACCAAGGAATCTTGGTGTCCCATTTTCCATTGGGAATATATTCTCTAACTTCATTTATCTCTTTTGCCTCTAACACCCCTTCAATAGTCCATTTAGTATAAGCCACAGCAGCATTATGCAAACCTACTTTAAAACTTTTTCCTTTATTACTTTGATAATATAAATTTTTCTTCTTTAATTCTTTCATAATCTCTAATAGATTACTTTTGGTTCTCGTAAGTATAAGCCATTTGCCTTTGGTTAAATCAACCTGACCTAAATTACTAATAGTAGACGCAAGACCCTTTTGCGTTCTAGATAAATATTCTTTGTGTTTCCTGATGCCTGCTATACGGTTCACTGGTATTTGTGATTCCTGTTGCACGGCTCTTGAGATTCTACGCGAGTATCTAAGTACTCTTTCTTTTGCAGGTTCATTTATAAATCTATTTACATCAGCGCCAGCCCAGGCGAAGATAGCTTGATCGTCATCGCCTGCCAAATACATTTGTTCACACTGATTTTTTAATTTATCATAAAGTTTCCATTGAAGAGGAGATAAGTCTTGAGCTTCATCAATAAATATAGCTTTAAATTGAGGCATCTTATCTGCAGGAAGAATTAGAATACGTTCAATCATATCATTAAAATCTAATATATGATTTTTATATTTAAATTCTTTTAAATTAAGATCAATGTGTTTTAAAAGAGTCCAATCTATTTCTTTTTTATCATGTTCATTTCTATCAAATTCTTCTCTAATATTTATTCCCCTATTGATAGCTCTTCCAATTAATTGAAAGTAAGGATTATCACATGTGAGAAAATGAGTTTCTTCTTCATTATATTTATCAGAAAAATTTACCCGAATGTTTAATTTTTTTCCCAGCTCTTCATAATGATAAGGTTGCATAACTTGTTCTTCGGTTAAACCAAGTAAATGAAAACAGAAAGCATGTAGAGTTTGAAAGTAAGGCACCTTTTTCTCTGACACACCTATTCTATGTCGTGCTTCCCCAGCAGCTTTTTTTGTAAAAGCAAAATAACCAATTTTATGATAGGGTGTTCCTGTACGAATGTATGCTCGGACTCTTCTTAATAAGCGAAATGTTTTACCGGTACCAGGAGGTCCATATATTTTATGAATCTTTTCCATTGGCTTTTTTAAATGAGTCTACTAATTTACCTCTCCACCCAAAATTACCGTGGTGAGTAGTTTCTCCAGTTGCGATTCCATAAAATTTAAATCCCGCCTCTCGGATTAATTTACAGAAACTAACATCTTCTCCCCACCAATTGCCATTCTTATCAAACGTTGTATCCCAAAAATTATAAAAAAATTTATTGGCCCCGTCGGACATTACTTCTTTTTGTTGTATTTTTAAATTAGGATGATCAGTCATTAGTTTTTCATAAACCCTTCTATGAATTAAAGTTAACCCTGCAGGGCCTTTAGTTAATTCGGTTAGTCCTTTATTATCTACATCTATGTTTTGGTTATCCACAAAACCTACAGAAAAACGTAAAGATTGATCTAAAGTTTTTTGTCTGTAGGGTACACAAATAGCATCTTTCTCAGATAGTAACATTCTTCCCACCACCTCTGGTTCAAATTCCATATCTGCATCTACAAATAATTGATACTCCATCCCTGATTCTAAAAACATGGCTGTTAATACATTACGTCCATATCCTACATACGGACATTTATAGGTATTAAGGGTTGATTTAATTTTTGCCAATGTAAACTTATCCATTAACTTAACTAATGATAAACAGGTTGCCACCTGCATGGTATCATAAGATGGCATACAGACTGCCACAGTTGGTGCTTTTTTGGTCATACTATTTTCTCCTTATCTTCTATTATTATTTTTTCATCTGGAATTTCTTCATGTTCCAAATCGGCAATAGGTAATTTTAAAACTCTTAAAGGTGGAAAAGATTCTTCGCTTTCACCCTTCGGAAATCTTTTTTGACAATCGAAGTCTCCTTTAAAGAATTGTTTAATCATGGTACCTGTTCTTGACCTATCTTTATTCCATTCATTTCTTCTTATTTCTTCATAAAATTTATCATAATCAAAATAATAAAAAGCTTCATCTTTTAAAACTGATCCACTTTTAAATGCAGCAAACGTCGTAGCTTGTGGTCCATTGACATAATCAATTATATATTTCTTCAACATATCAATTGGATTTGTTCCAGCTACAGGTTTTAAGTTTTCCATATTTGCCCAGAGCCCATCTAATATAGTTTGATATTCGTGATTTTTGATTATAGGTGGAAAGACAGAAGTTTGTTCTGCAATTAATGCTCTCATTTCTTTCATCTCTGCAATCTTTTTAATATGTTTTGCATGTATCTGTTTAACTTTTCCACTTTCTAAATTCACATCTACCATAAACTCAGGTTCAGGTTTATAATTTATTCTTATTAACCCAGATAACTCTGGCCATGTTGTATTCCTATGACTCCCTATACCAAATTTTCTTTTTAAACAAGTTCCTTTTGCACAATAAGAAGATATAGGTAAATCACTGCATTTAAATCCTTTGGTTTCTTTTTTCCAATACTTTATTTTTTCATTTACTTTATCATCTCCCCACAGATCATCATATTCAATATAATTTCTCGCAGCTCCTAATAATTTCTTTTCCCATCCCTCGGCAAATTTTTTCTTAGCAAAGACCATATAGTTATAAAGAAATCTATCTCTTTCATCTTTTAACTTTTTTCCACTATCTGTTATCTCCTTACAGATCATTTGTAAGCATGGAGGACCATCATGAAATTCTTCAGGGCCTCCCTTTATAATTTCATTTATTTTTTTACTTCCTATTTCTTTTAATGATTCTTTTGTTTGAAGATTTAAGTCAACCACTTTTATAAATTCATCTATTTCCATTTTAGTACCGTCCGGTCGATATGCTTTTCGCTCCGTCTTCTTATAATAAGGAAGATTAATAAAACTCCCTGCAGTCCTTTCGTTATTTTGATTAGTCCCTAAGGTTGTTTGTTTAGGAAATATTTCTGTATTATGTGGAAGTTTAAATAAAAATAATAAATTAGATAAAAATTCTCTGATTAAAGTAGCCGGTACTTTTTCTTTAGTAAAAACATAAATATGAAGTCCTCCACTTTTTGATTCTATAGGAATGACGGGTAAATTTTTTTCTTGAATAATTGTTAAATATTTTTGTAGATTAAAGGATTTATAATCTTTAGGATCAACATCAATTGCACCAAAACTCGCTTGTGAATTATCATCACATGGTTGAATTCCAATTGCCTTTTTTCCCGTAAGATGAGCTTCGTAATCTTGTAGAGTTATAGGGCGCTTAGCCCATCCATAATCTCCTGAATCAAATTTTAACTTTCCACTTTCGGGTTCGATATATCCATTTTCTACATTACAAAAACCATAATCTCTTTGGAGTCCACTAAAATATTTAGCAAATTCTTTCATACATTTGTTGCATCCTTAATTAACTTTTTAATATAATATTCCTGTTTTCTTTTTTTCACTTCAGGTCTGCGATTATACGCTGCATCCCATTTTTTTCCTTTAATACTTTGTCTCCATTTTTTTCTAGCACGTTTCCTACTTTCAGCATAAGGATGTTGCGTAAGGGCGACTCCACTCTCGCTTCCTCGCCCTTCTTGCAAGTTCCCCATGAGGGAATTAGACAATATCTTGTTTTGGTTGCGATTTGTCATACTGAGGTTTAGCTGCTCCTTTTGAAACAGTTTGTTTAAGTTGCGCAGCAACTTCATAAATCTCAGCATCTTTTTTATCAGCCACATCAAGATTTCTTACTCTTGATGGTTTATAAACATGCCAACTTTTACTCCCTGCTGTCTTGCCCACCGTTTTTAAATTATAAACGGCTGAGTATGCAGCTGGATTAAAAGATCCATCTTTATCAGAGAATCTTAAATTCTTAATAAGATTATTAAGTTCTCTAGCTGGAGATAAATTAGACGATCGCATTGGAACAACGGCAGGTTTTAACTCATTACCTACTATTGCTAATACATAGAAATATGCAGTCTTCTCCACATAGTTACCATTTGGTAATCTATATCTACCATTTCTCTCCTCAACGCCATCTGCTGGAATCTCTAAGTGAGTTCCCACTGGAGCAGAAGCACTATCGCCTCGCTCTTGCCATTCAGGATATCTAGTATGAGAATGTGCTATAATCACATCCAGACCTTTTTCTCCATTAATGAGTTGCCCGAAGCCTGATGCATAGATCATGCCTGGTTTTGCCCCATCAACATATTTAGGGTCTCTCTCATTGCATTCTGGTGAAAGTTGATGAAGAATTTTTAAAAGGGGAGTTGATACATCATCCGATTTAATTTCTTCAGCGCCTTTACCAGCATCTGCTCTGAGATTGATATTAGCTAGTGCACCTGCACTATTCTTTTTTACTACTTCTTTTTCCATTTTTACTCCTTTGTTAGTTTGTTAGTTTAGTAGTTTATTTTTTGGTTTTTATTTTCGTTTGGTTTCCTTCAAACGTTCTGAAGAACTCTGAAGGAATTTTACCACCACGTGTTTGGAAATCCTCCAGAGTTGTTCTAAGAGTTGAAGCATGAACTGCAACCTTACGGTCGGGTTCATAGCCTTGTCCTCTTGCAAGGGTCGCATATTGCTCTGCCTTGATATCTTCGTTTAGACCGAATTTAACTGTGATTTCATTTTTCACAATTGCTCCCAGTCCATTATCTCGAAGCCAGTTGTGTGCCTCAGCTTTTTTATCAGCTATTATTGAAGCACCAAAAATATTTTTTACTTCTATTTCTGATCCATCTTGTAATTTTAAAGTCTTAAGATTGAGTTGTTGCATTAGATCAGGAATTACAATTCCAGAAAAATACTTTTCTCTTTCTTTTAATTCTTTTAATTTTTCTTCTTGATTTAAAATCTCTTGATGAATTTCTTGAAGAGTTTTAATTTCGTTAGATAGTTGATCGGGGTTTACCTGTGTGACTTGACTAGGTGAGTCTGCTCTTAAATTAATGTCTTTCATAATGTCTCCTTAATGTGTTAATAGTTTAATTTATAATCGCACTATTTATATATAGAAGAAATTTTGAATGTCAACTACTTTTGATAAATATTTATTTCAATTGGGTAATAAGTTTTTTCCTGACGATCCCATTTTAAAAGTTTATATTTACCATTAGTTGTGTCTGCCACAATTGAACATACTACACCTATGATTGCAGGGTCGCCGGACAATAAAAGATAGTCTTCCGAAGTGAAATCTTTTAGCAGATTTCTAAGTTTTAATACAAGGGGCCCTGGAGACATTATCATTTGAGAAAATTCTGGAAGCAATGTCACAATGTCGCCATATTTTTGTGCACCTACAATATTATATTTAGGTTCACCTTTCGTAGTGCCTGGGATAGCTTGTATTAAATAAACTTTACTCATTGACTTTTTTACTTTCAGATAATATATAACAATTAGAAAGTAAAAGTAAATAGATATGAATTATAAATTTAAAACAAAGCCATACGCACATCAAATTAAAGCGTTAGAACGCTCGTGGGATAAAGAATATTTTGCTTATTTCATGGAAATGGGGACAGGAAAGTCTAAAGTATTACTTGATAATTGTGCCATGCTTTATGATAAAGGAGAGATTAATGGACTACTTTTAATTGCTCCTAAGGGTGTATACAAAAATTGGCATGAGCAAGAAATTCCTCAACATTTACCCGATCATATAGAAAAGAAAGTAGTTCTTTGGAAAACATCTGATAAGTCAGGGGAACAGACTAAAAAATTAAATACTTTATTTACATCAGGGACAGAATTTCATATTTTAATTATGAATGTAGAAGCCTTTTCTTATCCCTTTGGATGTGAATTTGCTCGTAGATTTTTAAATTCTCATAAAGCCATGATGGCTATTGATGAATCTACTACTATTAAAACACCGAAAGCCAAAAGAACCGTTAATATTTTAAAATTAAAACCTTTAGCTAAATATAGAAGAATTTTGACTGGTTCTCCTATTACTAATTCCCCATTAGATTTATGGAGTCAGGCTCAGTTTCTTGATGCATGGCTCTTAGGGTTTGAGTCTTTCTGGGCATATCGTGCTCATTATTGTGTCATGAAAACTATGAATTTAGGATCCAGAACTATTACTGTTCCGGTACGTCCAAATAAAAGAAACCTACCTGAGTTAGAAAAAAAGATAGCTGTATTCAGTGAACGAGTTTTAAAAGACGATTGTTTAGATTTACCTCCTAAGACATATGTAACTCGTCATATTCAATTAACGGATATACAGAAAAAACTTTATCAAGAAATGAGAAAGTATGCCATTTCAGAATTAGAAGGGAAAGTATGTTCAACTTCAACAGTCATGGTACAATTACTACGACTTCATCAAATATCGTGTGGCTACCATGCGACTGATGATGGCAAAACGCAAGAGCTTCCTTGTAATAGATTAACTGAGTTAATGGATATTATTTATGAACTCTCTGGTAAATGTGTTATCTGGTCTTATTATCAAAAAGATGTTGAAAGAATTATTGCAGAAATTAAAAAACAACACGGAGAAAATTCTGTGGTAGATTATTATGGTTTAACTCCACAAGATGAAAGACAAAAAAATATTAAAAGATTTCAAGAAGACCCTGAGTGTAGATTCTTTGTAGGTACTACTCAAACCGGGGGTTATGGAATCACATTAACTTCTGCCAGCACTATGATATATTATTCTAATGGTTATGATTTAGAAAAAAGATTACAGTCAGAAGCTCGTATTGATAGAATAGGACAAAGCAAACCTATGACCTATATTGATCTTGTAGCTGATGAGACCATTGATTTAAAAGTGCAAAAGTCTTTAAGAAATAAAATGAATATTGCAACTGAAGTTATGGGAGAAGAATTAAGAAAATGGATTTAACCGCCCCAATCATGATTATCGTCATGCACGACGCAGTTAGTAGTTACAGTTCCTATCATTGGCTTTTCCATAATTGACTATTAATTTACTTATAGTCAACGTGCAATAAAAAAATCTATATTTTTTGTAAACTTTGTAAAAGATTTGTAAATGAAAATTTACAACTAGAAAATGATCCCCTTTATATCTAAGAGTCTTTCTAACAGAACTAGTGACACAGCCCCCACCGTGCCCAATAATACCCAATAGATCTTGTCTATCTTGCCACCCAATTCATGAATTCCACTATGCATATGATACTGTGATTTTTTCAGTCCTTTAATATGACCATAAAGGGAGAGAATATGTTCTCTGGTAGTTTTAGGTTTTATATCCATTATGTTATGACTCCTCTTTGTTTTCTTCTCATGATTTTTTCTTCATTAGTTAAATAGGCTTCTTCCGTTGGTGTCAATCCACTTTGTAATAAATTGGCTTGAGCTCCTTGCATTGCTTGACCTTGGGTAATAGTCTGTGGATTAGGTTGAGCAGATGTAACTTGTTGGGGTAAAGGTGGCGTAATAATTTCTTCTTGTTCTTCCACTATATAGTCTTTAACATCAATATCCCAGTCCTGATCTAGTCTTAAAGTATTTAAGTCATTATCAATAGCTTTAAGAACTGGAAGAGCTTCAGTGATTGCATCATCAGTTTTAATTCCATCTACTGCTCCTCCTGTAGCAAAACCCTCAGCTAAATTAAAATTATTTCTATAATCTTGCTCAAGATTTTTTAGTTCTGATCGAGCTTGTAAAAATGCATTAGGTTCTCCCAAGTTTTGGGCAATCTCTCTGAATCTTCCAATAATATCTCTTGAAGGGAAGTAAGGCATGAACTTACCTTTCATTAAATTATTAAAGGTAGTAGGACTCATTTGTCTTTCTCTAAATGCTTTAAGTAAGTTTAAACGACTAGTTCCAAGAATACCGGCTGCTTCCAAATCTTTATACATTTCTTTTTGAGTATAGAATCTAGCTTTATTCGAAGCAATATATCTATTTATAATATCATTTGGACTAATGGAACCTCCTCTTAATAATCCAAAGAAGCCTCCAGTAAATTCTCTTCTCGCATTTCTAATTCCTTGTTGAAAGTTAGAAATTTTAAAACCCATGGCGTCCATTGGATCAATAGATATTGGTCTTAATCCCATTAATCCTAATACTTCATCATTCATTCCTAGAGTTTGACCCTCTAAGAATTTTCCTCTTTTAGTTGGAAGTTCAAACAACGATTGCCCTAATCTTTTAAATTGAGCAATTCCTCCAGGTTGAAGAGCTTTCCAAGCATGAGCTATTCTAATTCTTGCTTTATCTCCAGCTGAAGTTTGGTCGGTATAAAGTAATCTTCCATCTCTAGTTCGACCACCTCTCATTACAATGTCGCCCATTGCTTGAGTCCAAATAGATTCAGCTATGAATGGGCTCATTAATTCAGCACTTGCATCATCGAGACCAGTTATAAAAGATTTAAGAAGAGTATCTCCATTTTCGGTTCCAGCATTAACATTGTTAAACATGGTTCTAAATGGTCGCGCAATAATGTCATAAGCATTTGTATGACTGAAATCCATATACTTTAACTCCCCTGTTTCATCATCACGTATAGGAACTAAAGTAGAATTTTTAGACCACTCAGGAACAAATCTTCGCATCGCATTTATTTCATCTTCGCTTACATCATATAAAGCTTTAGCTCCTTCAACGACGGCTGTTGGGACAACAGTTAATGTTGTAGCCATTCCAGCTAATCTCATGGCACCAATTTCATAAAGAGGGTTATCATTTTTAACCCATCCTTTTCCTACCTCCCAGACAACAGGTGTAACATCGCTTCCTCTCACAGCTTTAGAATGTTTCATTTCCTTCATAGCTGTTTCAGCTATATTTCCAGTTGTTCTAATCATCTCAGATGGGAAAGACATGAAATTACCAAAAGGTAATACTCTAGAATTTTTTACAAAGTCTCCCACGTATGCATAGTTGGGGACATTATTTTTAACTAATCTCGCTGTCAGAGCTTTAATTTCGTCGTCTGTTACTCTTCGAGGAATTTTGCCTTCAGCAAATGCTTTGTCATAAGCTTTTCTATATCGGTGTCTTTCAACAAACCATGTAGTTCCTTTCCAGAAATCATCTTCAGCTACATATTTTCCTTGAGCCCAGGCTCCCATTCCTTTAAGTCTGGCCAACATAGGTCTTAGAATTGCATCGGTATTTCCAATATCTGCTCCCCACTTAACATCTCTCATTAAGTTTTTTAAATCTGACATTTGAACTTGAGTATTAAATACTCCATATTCAATTCCTTCTCGGTATAATTCTTCGAACGCTTCTTTTCTTCCACGTAAACCTGCTACCCCTGAAGTATTTAATGCATAACTAAATGCATCCTTCATCAGTTTGGGATTTTTAATTCCTTCAAAAAGAATTCCATTAGCTCCAGCAAATGCGCCAGCACTTAAAAAGTTTCGAATGTGAGTAGGAATAGATAAAACGGTTTTAGCAAGCTGCGCTGTGGCTTTAGGTATTAATAAAAAATTTCTATATAACCACATAGTCATTTGTTCAGCAGAGCTGGCATCTTTTCTTCCTCTAACAACACCAGCTAGTCCACCTGTTATTCCATTTGCATTTGCTAAAGCATTATAAATGGCTCGTGTGGTATACATATTTTTTAAAGGATTAAGTAATTGTTCTCCTACTTCATCTTTAAAGCTGGTAAGTCTACCTAATAAAGGATCCAATGAAACAATATCTTTTGGATCGAGAACGTTATTGGTTGCTTTCATTGCTTCTTGTCTTGCTGTGCTCTTGCCTTTTGGGCCCCAGAAAGCTCCTCGTTCTCCCTTAGCCTGTATCATTTTATTAGTATTATAAAGCTCGTCTAAATAATTGGCCATTCTTCCCATAGCTGACAGCGTAGTCGTAGCATTAAAAATAGAATATCTTGGGTCTTGGATCTCTCCAAATAATTCTCTTAAGACTTTACTTCCTTTTCCTTTAGCTGCTTTAAAAGAATATTTTTCAAATTCTTTTAGCGTTTGACCTTGTGCTGTTTTAAGAGTGTATGTAAGATCAGGTAAGGGTCCAGGTTTTTTACTAGAAGCTGCTACTTGTTTAACTAGATCATCTACTATTTCTTTAGCTTCTTGATAATATTGATTAGGTTTGTTGGGAGAAAGAGTGGTACCACTATCTTTTGCAATCATTCTTCTAAAAAGATTAATAGCATTGGACATAGCCTCATCAGAAGGAACATATTTTTTAAAACCTAATATCCCTTTATCTTCAAATATTTTATATGTGTTACCAATGTACTTAGTGAATCTATCTTTAAGAATGTCTTTAATAGATTTTACACCGTCTTTAAGTGTAACTCCTGTAGTATTCTTTTCCAATAATTCTATTAACCGAGCAAATTCTGTTCGCGCTGCATCTAAACCTTCGAATATATTTTTCCTAGAATCTTTACTAATTTTTTTTCCTTTTAAACTATTTAAAAGTTCAGTTAATTTTTTTCCATCTAGGGTTCCTTCTTTTATATTCCCCTCAAATAAAAGATCATTCATTTCTTTTAAGAATGCAGTCTTCTCTGCCGATAAAGATTTATCCATAGTAATCTGCATGTCGGGAAATATTTTACTAATTTCTCTAGTTAAATTAGTTACAATTTGTTTTGCTCTCAATTGATCTTTAGCTATTAAATTTTCTTTTAGCCAGGTAGACTCAGCCACTTCTTCGGTCATCCCTGATCTAGGTCTAAAAGGCATTCCAATATATTTATCCACCCATCTTAAAAATTTTGAATTAGAATAGGCTAAATCTTTTCCTTGTTTCGCTAATCCCTTGGCTGCAGTCGTTGCACCAAATACAAATGGGGTAATTAAAATTGATTCTGATCCAAACTTAAGTCTATTTAATAATTTTCTCGTTGCATCTTCCCTGCCTCCTTCAGTCCATTCTTCTCTATCTAATTGTGTTGGACCAGCGTCAAAGATATCTCCAAAAGAACCTATGTCTTCTATGTCAGCTACAAAAGTTTCTCCTGCAGCTCCTCCCATTACACCGGCAGCAAATCTTTTCACACCTGCTTTTTTATTTAATCTATCGGCTTTAACTTGTGCTCTAACTGAATTTTTAGATCCGACGTTAGCATACTTACCAGCTTTCTTTGCTTTAATAGCACCACTGGCTAATTTTTGTCCTAATTTAAAACCATATGCGCCTGGTATACCAATTTGAACTAAAGCTTCGGTTAATTTACCAATAGCTCTTTCTTCAGCTACTTCTTCAAATGGATTAAGTTTATCGAAAAATCTTTCAACATCGGCAGCTGTATCTGTATCAGCTCCTAAATCAATTAGTTCTGATGCTAATGAAAAGATTCCTTCAGGTACTTTAAGAATTCCAGATGCAACTCCAGCTGCACCAGCTTTGTACCAGCTTACTTCATTATTTTCTTCTGTGGGATTAAGAGGAACAATAGCCATTTAGCTTACCTCGTCTTCTGCACTATATCTTTTTCTTTGCCTTTTGCTTTTTCTTTTCTGACGATTAGTTCTATTTCTGCTTGAGTAACAGCTTTAGGATCATATATTTTTCTGTATTCGAAATTAGGATCATCAGGGTGTAATAAATAAAGACCTCTTTCTTTTGCTTCTTTTTGAGCCTGTGCATTTGTTAATTTAAATTGTAGAGAAGAGTCAGTTATTTTAATTTCTTCTTTTACTGAACTATCAATATCAGGAGCTACATCATCTATAGGGGATAAAGTTTCTGAATCAAAAGTTTCTAATGCTAATGCATTGCCTGTAGGATCTTCAGGGTTTTTAATTATTTTTTTAATAGTGTTGTCAGTAATATCATAGAAGTATTTTCCTAGGTTATTTGCATAGAATTTATCTCGATTCTTCGCCTCTGTTCTACTCAGTTCGCCTGTAAGTTTCCGTGGAACAAGTTCTACATCTATAATTTGTTCGGGTCCAAATTTTTCTATCATGTTAGGTTGAATTTTATGATCATAGGTTGCTCTATTTTTTGCATGATATCTATTAGTATATGTGCCGGCACCTATATATCCTTCTGTAGTGTCGAATATTAAAGCATCTAAACGATTTGGTTCATCTTTGTCGGCTGCGGCAATTCTTTCCTTCCAGATTCTCTCTTTACCATATTGATCTAATCCCATTTGCGCACCAGCTAATCTAAGATCTCTTTCAAATTTTGCTTTTGTATTTAAATCCGATAGAGCTTGTTCAGTAGGCTCAGCAGTTGCTCTAGCTATGGTAGCAAGAGTTCCACCTCTTTTAGGTTCATTCATTAATCTTGGACCTGCTCTTAATAACCATGAAGTTAAAGGATCAACTCCACCATATGGACCAGCTGCTTCTCTTAATTGTTCTGTGTAATCTTTTACATAGGATTCAGGAGTTCCAGCAAAATGATTTACTCTAGGTGTAACGTTGTGCATGATGCCGGTCATAGCGTCACCACCCTTACGGAACATAGGTCTTCTAAATATTCTGCTCATGTTATGCCTTATTTAAAAAATCTTTGGTACCAGCTCCCATTAATCTATAGATACCAGCTAATGTTGTACCCGTTCCTAACGCTGCTCCAATTGGACTTGGAGAAGGAGAAACTGTTTGTGTAGTCTGACCTGGGTATCCAGAAATCATACTTGCAATCCCTGTTCCAAATCTTTCAGCTGTTTGTAATGGTTGATACGCTTGTTGATACGCTAATTGTTTTTGTGCATCAAGAAGAGCTTGAGTCTGAGCTTGTTGTGCTCCACCTAAAGTTGTTAAACCTGCAATTTGTTGACCTAGTAAGGCTGGAGAGGCTTGTCCAAGAACCATTTGATTTGCAAAATTTTGTTGAGCTGCTTTTTGCGCTGCACCAAATCCTCCTTGTAATAATTGAGCATGTAAAGCTGCTCGGTTCATGTCACTTTGACTTTGATACTCTGCTCTTTGAACGCCTGCTCTGCCACCACCATAAGCGTCAGCACCATAAGCTGCTGCAGCTAATGAAGGTAAACCTTTAGCTGCTTGAAGATCGAATTCATCCAGCGTAGTTTTAATAACGTCTGCCTGATACGGAGACATATAAGCTTGATAAGCTGTTGGACCTGTAGCACCAGCTGCTGTCTGTAAATAAGGAGCATAACTTCCTAAGCCACTCGCTAAACCATAAGCTTGAGTTTGTAGTGGGTCTTGCCCAGCTACAAAAGCTTGACCCATAAATTTACTTGGATCAATACCTTTAGTTGTACCAATTGCTTTTGTTAAATCGTCTAAATATGTTTTACCTGCTGCTTCAATAAATGGAGCTGGTAATTGTTGTACTTGTTGTACTTCAGCCATTATACCACCTTACTCTCTAAATTTTTCATTGTATCGTACATCACTTGAGCGCCTTTTTCAACGCTTCCACCCCCTGCAGCTCTTACTGCATCGGCTGTAAATACGAATTCGTTATTAGATAACATCGCTGGGATGTCATCTGCTTTTTCTTTTACCCCAACTGGAGGAATAAATCCACCACTATCTCGTAAATCTAGTTCCTTGACGCCTGCTGAATTTTTTCTAAGTGGAAGTCCTTCCATGATTCCTGCTGCCTGAGCCGTTTGGTCGGGACCATAAGCAAAGCCAATTCTTCCGCCTTTAGATTTAAACTTTATCTTAGTCCATGGAGTAAACCCTGATCTTCTAATGGTGGCGTCAGGCATATATTTATAATACATGTCTCTCTTAAAGTTCTTTGTGAGTTCCTTTAATTGTTTTTCAGTTAATTTATTTTCATCATCTCCACCTCCAGAATACCCCATTCTTCCACCTTTAGCTTTAGTTACATAGTCATCTCGGAACAAAAAGTCTTCTGGTCTTTTATATTTTCCATATACATCTGGATTACTTTCTCTCAACTTATAAAGAAAAGATTCATAAACACCTTTTTTATCCGGGTCATACTCGTCAAGTATACTTTCATCAAAACTATATGCAACGTCTCCTTTTTTTGCTTTCCCGAAGTCTGTTAATTCTAATAATTTAACTCCATCAATTCCTCTTAATCTAAGCTCTTCAAACATTTCAGGTGTTGATCGGTCTCCTTTAACCATACTGATAATTTCTAACGTGGTCATATTTCTTGGATCATTTGGGTTATTCGAGATAGTCATATCTTTAGTTCCAGCTGCATACCCAACTCTTCCACCTTTTGAATACATTTGTGATTCAACCCATGTAGTTACATCTTCATCTGTCAGCTCATTATTTTTAAGAGCTTCACTATTAACGTTTCTATAATACTGTTCTAAATGAGCTCTTAAAGCTGCTGGATTACTTCTCAAAGCTTTTACATCATCTTCTGCCATTCCTTCAAATGCGGATGCTGCTGTGAGACCTAGACCTCCAGCTAAAGCTACTTGTCCCATTGTTGAAGAGGGAATAATGTTACTTAAAATTCCTTTTGTGGCATACTTTCCAGGATCCAATATGGGATGGGTACCTCCCATAGCAGGGCTACCAAATAACCAGGGCTTTATCCCTGAAAGAAAACCTCCACCAAGCTTCCCACCTGAAAAAGGACCGGCTCCCATGCCCCACATACCTAAGCCACCAAGAAGGGCAGCTTTACCTATAGGACTCTTAACAAGTTTCTTAATAGGTTTTGTAATTTTTTTAATGATACTTCCAAGACCGAAATGAGCTCTGCCTCCTGTTGCATAGGGTTCAGGTACATTTCCTTCTCTTAATTCTTTTTGAGCTTGTGCTGCAGCTGCTTCTGGGGATAAACCTAATTCTAATAATTCTTCAAATCTTCGTTCTAACCAAGAAGCCAGTTGCATATTAGGATCCCTGTTGCCTGTATATTTAATGCTGGGAGCCCCTGCTTCTAATGTTTCTGAAATATTAATATCTGTTATAGCCATAATTTTGTCACATTTTAAGTTGAAGTGCAGGCGTGAATATCCTGTATTTTAAGACTTTATTTGATTTTTGTAGGATCGTCAACAGGTTTTGATGGTGTAGTTCCTTGTTTTAAGTCATCTAAAAATCTTCCACAATACTGATATTCCCCAATATGGGTAATGTAATCAGTAACAAATAGATATACTTTACCACCTAAGTTGGTCCATCTTTGACAAAATCCAAAATCCTCACCAAAATAACGTTTAGTATCAGGTTCATGTAAGGTATCAAATAAGTTATAAAAGTTTTCTTTTTTAACTTCTTTTCCATTCATGTTAGTGGGTTGGAAAATTTCTAATTCAGGGTGGGCTTTAATAAGTTTTTCAATGACTTGTCTTTTAATAAGCATACACCCTGTAGGCGCATGAGTGGCTTCAATTAAACCTTTATCTACTATTATTTCAGCAGAGTTTTCTAATTTAACTGGGAACGTATAACCTGCTTTAGCTAAATCATTAGCATCAGTAATGGCTCCTTCCTTATGGGTAAGTCTTCTCCATGCTTTATCCCAATTAATTTGTTTCATAGGATAGGGACACGAAATAATATCTTTATCGGCTTCTAACATTTTTTCTATGGTAGAAAAATTAAAATCAATATCCGAATCTATAAATAATAAATGAGTATATTTATCTTCATGATTTAAGAATTCAGCGACGCATAGATTTCTTCCTTGAGTTACTAATGATGACTTCATTAAGGTAAAACTAACTAGTATATTTCTTTTCATACACTCTTGTTGCATTTTTAATACTGCTTGACAGTAGTGCATACTCACATCACTATGAACAGGAGTACATATCATTATTTTATGGGGCGATCTGGCTCCAATATTAAATGTGGTCACGTTTGTGTCCTTTTGATTTTCTTTAAACCATATAGGTTCATTAGGTTTTACCATATTAGTACCGGCTTGTTTTATCGTTTGATAAGTATCTTTATTAATCCAATCAGACATTCAGGGCTCCTTTTAAAAATCTTTCCCATGCGCTCCCTATTTTGTTCCAGCTATAATAAGCACGCGCATAGCTTGATTGACAATCTAAATGATTAACAATCTGGTTTTCATGTAGTGTTTTAGCTGCTGCTTCAATTCCAAAAGCAAATTTTTGTGATAAACGTTTGTAGTCTTTTTCAATTGGAATATACATTGGAAACTCTGCCCCCGTTTCAAATAAGGCCCCTAAATTAGTGGTGATACAATATAAGCCTGCAGCCATACATTCTAATAAAGATATACAAAACGTCTCTTCAAATATACTTGGATAAACATACATATTATATTTATGTAAGTTTTCTTTGATATATTCATTAGGTTTATAACCAATATAATTTACATTGGGAAGAGTTTTGGCTTGTTCATATAAAGGTTTATAGTATTTATCATTAGCTTCATAAAAAGCTTTACCATATATTTCACATGAAGAATAAACATCTAAAGTAATTAATGGATTCTTAATCAATTGCATAGCACCCAGTAAAAGAGATAGACCTCTCCAAGGGGTATTTTGATGAATTATTTTAATAGGTTTTCCTAATTCATAACGAGGAGCTTGTTTAATTTCATCGATTCCATTTTTAATAACAATAGATTTTTCAGTAGGTATATCAAAAAATTGTCTATATTTTTCATACGTCCAATGGGAATTAAAAACATACCAATCATATTTTTTATGATTGTTTTTATCTCTAAACCATGGTGCCAGATTCGGTTGGTCATATGAATTTTTCTGCCATAGAATATTCATCTTAGTTGGATGCAAAGGAATCTTTTCCGGAACCGATGTAGTTATTTGTACACGATCCAATAATTTAGGATCTACGTATTTTCTCAAATACTCAAATTGTAATTCAGTACCACCTTTAGGATTTTGGTTTGTCATTTTTTATTAATACTTTCTGCATTATATCTAGACCTTTAGGGGAAACTTGAACAGTTACATCTTGAACTATATCAGGTCCTTCTTTCTTGTCTTTAAATGTCTCTCCGGTTTTTGTATTTCTATAAGTAGTTATAGTAGTACAATTAATTTTATATACGTTATCCGTTTTCATTCTCTCTAGTTATTAAAGCATAACTTATGGCACCTTGTATTGTATTACTGCCTGTTGCTGCTTGCACTGTTATAGCATCACCCGCTTCTAAATTCAAGCCTTGAGGTGTGGCATTTACTTGCGACTTAGCAGCTAAATCATCTCTAAAAAATTCATACTCAGTGCTTGAAGCAGATGAGTCAACTAAATTCATCTGTACCACAATAGATGATGATGCGTCGTTGTTTGCACAATATACACTTTTAACTATAATTACTCCATCCGTAGGACAAGTAAGTACCGTAGCTTTGTTTACATCGGCCTGTTTAAAACCTTGATTTTTATATTGTATAGTCATTATGATAAAAAGTAATTAAAAGCGTCTTGTTCATTTTTCAAATCCTGTTGAAAAGAAAAATTTAATTCATTTTTCATTCCTTCAAGAGCAGCTAAAATTTGTCTTTGATTAGTTACTTCATACTGTGGTTGAGGTTCTGGAATGTATGATGTTATTTTTGCCATTATTCCTTCCAACCCATGCTGGCATAAAGTGCGGCCATTGCTTTATCTTTTTTAAGTTGGTTTGCAGCTGCATCTGGATGTAATAGATGAGAACCTAATGTAGGAGATCGAATATCCTTCTTTTTTTCGTCGTCAGTTGTTTCTTCTTCAGTATTACCAGTTTCACTTACACCGGCCCATGTTCTAAGAGAATCATAAGGACTAAAAATCCAATCTTTCCAATTAAGACCTGCGTTTTTAATACCCGTATTATCTGGTGATGGAACTATTATGTTACCAGTGTCTCCTTGTCC
>LUML01000028.1_pt1 | contig 23333 bp, 42 predicted proteins | sample 729661 | NCBI WGS metagenome assembly LUML01 (sample SAMN03860264, study PRJNA289734) | marine metagenome | biome: seawater column; feature: ocean; material: water; isolation source: Red Sea water column Station 22 - depth 10m | place: Saudi Arabia: Red Sea | collected 2011-10-15 | depth 100 m | reverse complement strand
AGGCTCTAGAATTATATGAACAATGCAAGCAAGCAAAACTAGAAATTAATAAAGCACAAAAGAAAGGCTTAATTAGTGGCAATAATTTTAATGACCTTATTGATGCTGCTACAAAAGAATCTATTATTAATGAAAAAGAAGCTGATGATTCTAGAATAAAATTTCAATCAGCAGAAAAAGATATTGCGTCTCAATTGCTAAGAATAATACAAACAACAGAGTCTAATTTCCAAAGATTCTATGATAAGAAATATGATATGAGGAATCTTGGAGACCCTAACTTTACTGTTAATATAGGTACTAAAGAGAATCCTATTAGATTTGGATTAGAAAATATTAGACTTCCTAGTTTTGGAAAAGAATTAGAAAAGGTTGCTGGAGACTTTAATAGTATTAGATGGACTAGAGATACTAATAGAATAAGTAGTGGATTTGAATTAATGAATGATAATTTATTAAGTTTCTATAATGATATAATGAAATTGTCTGGTAAAGAGGCTGAGTTTAAAGACTATCTTAATACTATGAATGGATTAAAAGCTGATATGATATCTAATAGAGTAATAGACCCAATCAAATATTTAGCAACAAGGGCTACTATAGAGAAAGATGTTAAGAGATTAGTCAATGAAGTATTAACTGGTGGTAAGATGGAAGATATGAAAGATGCTACTGTTAAGAGAATATTAAATAATCCTGTGTATATTATTAATGGTGGACATGTAGGGTCTGGGTTCTTTAAGGGTATAAGTTTAGAACAGAAACCTGCATATACATTGAAAAAATTAAAAGAAATTGTTCAAGTAAAGAATGAATTAAAAGAATCACAAGAAAAACTTGGATGGAAGACTGAAAGGTCTGAAAAGCAAATAGACGAATTTATAAAAAGGTGTGAATAGAAAGGATAATTAATGGCTTCTGTATGTTTACCTAATGCGAGAGACTTAGGAAAGAAAATAAAAAAGTGGGCTGAGTCACCAAAGGTTAAGCAAACCTTTAGAGACCCATATGAAGCTGCTATGAAACTTGTAGAATCTGAGTTTCTTATGCCACTTGAAGAGATAGGGTTAAGAGCAAACGATATAACAAAAGGTCAATTAAGGTCTTACGAGCATAGATTAAAAGAATTAAATACTGCAATATCTAGAGGGAATTTAGGTAATGCATTTGTAACCTCATTCTGGCAAACATCACATCAAGGAAAGAAAGACCCTGTTATTGGTTCTGTTTTGAGAAATATGCAGAGGTCTGACTTCTATTTTAGAGAACAATCATCTACTAATAAAAATCTTATGCAAGGTATTATGGGTAGTATAGAAAAAGAATCTATAAGCAGAGGTATTATAAGTAAGATGGGTATTAAAACTAGTGGTGTTCAAAAGGAAATGAAAAAATTAGACGATGCTTTACAACAAGCAATTGTTGATTATAAGAATAAAGATACTGTTAATACTAGTGAGATTTCTAAGATACAAAAAGAAATAGATTCTTATGTAAGTAAAACATATTTAAAAGTTTATGATGATTTATTGTGGACAGTTGAAAATGATTTAGGTAGGATAGAGTCTAAGAAATTTAAATCTCTTTCTGAGAAAGATAAGCAAAAAGTAAGAGAAGGTAAATTAAATATCCAACTAGATGCTTTAGACCTAGCAGAGGCTAAAACAAAGGATGGTTCTCCATTAAGTAAAGACATGTATAATGCTTTAGTAAGTTATAAAACACTTATGGATGGGTTATATAAACAATTAAAGAATGGAGTTGATGCTAGAATAGATAGTATTATAGAAAGAATGCAAGTATCTAAAGGAGATATGAGCCTTGCTAAGCTTAGAGAAGTAAAGAAAAAATTACAAGATAAGTTAATGCCTAAGTATGAGGGGGCTGGATTTTATCCTCATTATACTAGAGATTTACATGTTGATTTTATGAATGGACTAATGCCTCATTTTGATAATATACAAACTGCATCTAATATGTATATTAAAAGTAAGTCAGGTAATCAAACATTAAGAGAAGTAGTAGATGCTATGGATAATTATGTTAGTAACCATGTTAAAGGAAGAACTCAGGATTATCAATATAGTAGAAACTTTCTTAATTCTGTCACTAATTATATCCATGATGTAAATAGATTTAATTACCAAGCATTTATGGATAAACATTATGTTGAAGGATTAACTAGTGTTGAAAGAATATATAAGACAGATGGTAATGCTAAAGGTTATGGTGAAAATATTGTTAAATATGTAACTGATTTGCATACAGCTGCTAATGGTGATATGAATTTATCTCCCAAGACTAGGGCTTTAATGAGAACTGTTCTTGGATTTGAGTTTATATCTAAACTAGGTATTAATCCCAGAGGTGCGGCTAGAAACTGGTTTCAAAGATTATTAGATTATGTGGAATGGGGACCTGGTCAATGGAAAAAAGCAAAAGAGATTATCAATAGAATGTCTGGGGTTACAGAAGAAAGTCTTGAAGGTGAGTTAAAAAAGGTGGGATTATTATTTGATGAAGTATCTCCACAATTAATTGAAAGTCAAGTCTCAGCCCCAGCATCTACTTTTAGACAATTATCTTTTAATGAACAAACAGGTAAACATGAATTTCATAGGAAAGGTAGACTTGAAAGAGTTGCTGATAAGGTAGGTTGGGCTGCTGGTAAAGCTAGTGTACTTCACAGAATGGCAGAGAACTCTAATAGAAAGAGAACATTTAAAATAGCTTGGGCTCAGATGTATGATTGGCTGGATAGTCCTAGATATAGAGAAGTAATGAAGGAAAAGAATCCAGATGTTACAGAAAAGCAAATCCAAAATAGTATTAGAAGTAGAGCAAGAAATTACGGAATTAATATGACAGTATTAAATCACTTCGATTATGCTGAATACGCTAGAAGTAAATGGACTAGGAATCCTGTAGGTAAATTCATGTTGCAATTCCAACACTATAGTTTTGAATTCTTTGAGCGTAATCTTAGAATAATGAGAGAAGCTAAGCATGATGTATTGTCTGGCAATTTTAAACCAGGAGATAATGCTCAAGGATTGTTTAAAGCATATAATATAGCTAAAGCATGCTTCTTAGCTCCAGTTATCGCATCTGCAATACTAGGAGTTGACTTTGACAATCTTATAGAACACGACACAGCAGAAAGAATGAAACAATTAGCTGTAGCATTTACTGGAGATGAGGAAGAAATAAAGGAAGCTTTCTATGGTAAAGGCCCTGTTATAGCAACCTTTGGAGGACCTATTACATCTGACCTTATAGATATAGGTGTGATGATGGATTTTATAAATCTAGATGAGGATGGATTGTTGGCAAAGATATCAGGTATGGAGAAATACGACCCTAACACTCGTTCCTCGAAAACGTCACAAGCTCTAAGGATTCTTAATACAGCTGCTGGTAGAGCATATGAACAGCACATACCACAATTATTATCAGGAAGAATTGGATGGCCGATTCAAGCAGAGTTTGGATTATATCCTACAGCCGAAGCTAGAAAAAGACAGAAAGTTCAGAGAGCTGCTAGGGAAAAGATACTACCTAAAGATTTGGAATTAGCTTTACAAGCTTTAGAAAGAAGACAGTAGGACTCGACAGGGAAAATACTGAAGAATAAAAACCTGCCGAGTACCAAAGAACCTACTGCCTAATTAAGATTTCGGAAAATTATATGTACTATTCATTGTTGAAGTAAATTCAACTAATCCTTGTAATATTGAATAAGTTACTATATCTCTCTCTTCATCTGTTGATGATTCAGCCATTTTCATTAATTCTAAATTGGCTTCTAATATGACTCTTAGCCCATCATTTGCTCTCCTCCATATTGCTATACAGATTGCATCTGATGTATATAACGTTGCTTTTTCGTGAAAACACTTTGCTATTTTTTTCAATTCTTGTTTCCTCTCCTTCTTATTTTTTGGTAGATTAAAATCCTTTTGCCATACTCTTGGCATAACTAATTCATAATCTACATCATTGGATTCTAGTATTCCTATCCAAGCACCATAATTCACTCCAAACTTAAATGCTGAACTTCTTCCATCTGTTGGGAAAGCATGAACTTTTTCTAGTGTGCATATGTAGGAATCATTACTAATTAACTTTATTAATTCAGCCATTTCCTTAAATGTTGGCGGACATTTGTAAGCATCTACATGGTCTTCGTGAAGAACTGCAACTCCACCAGACTTGCCTGGGTCAATTGCTATGTATTTCTTCTCCAAATAACCTGTTCTTCTCTTTGTCTTTCTTGTATCTCTTCGTTTGCGTTGCCTTTGTACCATAATGTTCTCTAATTGCACATTTTTTGCATACTATTAATTCTTCTTTTGAGACTGGTGCTACATATATATACATATCAGCATATCCAAAAGTAGAACACATAAAGCACTCATTTCTTTCTGGCCTCTTTATCTTTTTTATCTTCGGTATCAATGAATGCTTCTTCTCTATTTTGATAGAATTTACACTTATTTCCGTTAAATCCCACCATATAACTTCCTACATTACCATACCTTGCCTTTGCAGAGATGATTTTACTCTCAAATCTGTCGTATGATTGACTATCATGGTTGTATCCATAGAATACAAACATAGCAGTTTCAGCTGTTTGTTCTATAACACCACTCTCTGAATAATCACTCATTCTGGGTTCTGGGTTAATTCTTCTATCCATCTCCCTGTTCAATTGGCTAAGTAAGAAAGCACTAGCATTTTCACTTTTACATATCCATTTATATTCTTGCATTATTTTTTCAATTTCAAATCGCCTTCCTTCATTCGCTCCATCAGCTTGTATTAATTGAATGTAGTCATCAATGATTACATCTGGTTTATGCTTTGATATCTCAGACATAGTATCACTTAAAGACCTGATATGGTCATACATAATAAGATTAGAATACTTCTCTTTTATATTCTTTAATTGCATTTCCATTAATACATCTGAGCCATCACTAAAATCATTTCTTCTAACATTAGCATATAATAATTGAGAATCTTCAAGTACACACATCTTCTTTATCATTTCAGTATTACTCATCTCACGATTGAATAACATTACTTTTAATCCTTGCTCTATTAAACTCTTCAATACATTAATCATTAATGTTGTTTTGCCATGACCTGGTCTTCCTCCAAGAACTGTTATTTCCTTTCTTGTCATTCCCCCTGCGGGGTAATCTAGAACTCCCATACCAAATGGAATGATGTTGCCACCTTCCTTGATATTAACCTTGGCTTCTTCAACAATATCTTCTATTGTTTTGGCTCTGGATGGCTGTATCTCTTTTAGCTCTTCTACTAATCTTGTATGCTCATCAAGTATTCTTTGTATATCTTCTCCATTATCAAAACTTAAATTATACAATCTATTAGCACTTTTAGCAGTTTCTCTTTGAATATATTTTTCCCAAATAATCCTTGCATATTCCTCTGCGTTAGCAGTAGTAGGCACTTGTTGTGGCAACCCACTTAGATAGTAACTTGATATAGCATCTTCTTTATTAAATATTGCTTTGGATTTTTCATTTACAGTAACAATATCTATGGGAGAGTTTTCTTTGTATAGTACAACAACTGTTTCCCATATTCTTTTATTTTCTTTACTATGAAAAGCTTCACTTACTCTAATCCAAGGCGATACTCTTTCATATATCTCTTTTCCCTTTAATAGTACACACCCAAGTAAAGATTCTTCGGCATCATAATTTTTAGGTGAGGGTTTTAATTGCATTTTATTCCTTTCTAGAACATCTCTAGTTGAGGAGGTTCTGTATCATAATTTGTTATTACTAGTTCAATAAAATATTTTACATCATCTTCATTCCTACCAGCATATTGTGTTTCTATTTCATATATATTGTAATCAGAATACATTTCTCTAATTACTTCTCTGTCATCATAGCTAACCATAAACTTCGCACCATGCCTATCTATGTAATCAACACATTCTATCATATCTTCATGTTCATCTACACCAAAGTCTGCCATATAATAATCACCTCTTTCTGTTGCAATTATATATGGTGGGTCTAGATACCACATATCACCTTTCTTTGGTTTCCAATCTACAATAAGTTTTCTGAAGTCTAAATTCTCAATTGTAGTATCATCAAAGAATTTTCTTGAGTATTTTAAGTTCTCTATTATCTCAGATGTATTCCAAGTAGATGTTTTTGAAAAGGTTCCAGTAGGTATTTTGTTAAATCCATTACGAATAGAGTAGAAATACTTAGCTGCTCTTTCTACATCTGGTATATTAATATCCTTGCTGGACTTGACAGTAGATTTTGCATCATTGAATATCTCTCTGCTCTTAGGAAGCCAATATAAGGTATCAATTAATTTTTCGAAATGTTTTATAACACAAGTATATAGATTGATTATATCATTATCTATATCATTTATGACATTATACTTTGCTCTATTCTTACGAAAGAACATACTTAGTCCGCCTGCGAAGACTTCAAAGTACCTTTCATGTGTGGCAAGCATAGGAACGAGCTGTGTACTCAATCTAAACTTACCACCATAATAAGGTATCACAACAGGACAGTCGTAAAACTGTACAGATGTCATGACTTAGCGACTTGATTCGCCCATTTAGTAATTGAAGGATATATTTTATTCTCCAATTTATGAGTAGACTCATAGTTTCTCTTCATTGTATGAGTTGCTACCCAAGTTGCAGCATTCAATAAATCCCAAAATGTATTCATAGAATGACCCATTATATATTGTGTTAATGAACCAATAGTAAAATCTGGGAACATCTTTATTAAATTGTGAATATGTTTAGGACTTATCTTAGTATTAACTAAAAGTGGAAAATCATTTTTAAATACATTCTTAATTGAATCTACTGTATCTTTAATTGATTCATCTATTTTATCTAGATTAACATTATAGATTGAATGTTTATTAACTTTATTGCTAATAGTAGTACCAATAGTTAATCCATTAGAACATACTAATCTAAATGCTCCTGCTAAAATATGTAATTGAACACTTCCATCATAACTATTCTTTAGTGTTAATGTAGGATTCACATAATCTTTATTGTCAATTTTAACTTTCACATCTGGAATCTTCCAAGTCCAAATACTTCTTGCTCCATTAGCAAAAGTTTTTTCTTCAGTTAATACTGCTCCAATATCTTTTATTACTGGCTTAGCAGCGTCAATAACTTGTTGATTAGTAACCATCTTATATTTATCTGTTACACAACTTATTACATTACCAGTATCTTCTCTTATTATAAATTTATATCCAGTATTATTTAAATTCTCATTTTCATCAGATTTTGCCCAAGTACCAGCTTCATGGTATGCTGGGTATTCTTTTACTGGAAATAATGTTTCTAACATTTTCATTTTATTTCTCCTTTAAGTTTTTAAGAGCGAACCCTGCGCATGCTAACTTTTGGATTCATTAAGTTGGTTCAACCACGTCTGGATTTAGGTAAGGCATTTTCACTTAAGAATAGAGGCCCATCCGATTTTACGCGCTTCAACGCTCTTAATTTAATCGTTTAAATATCCTGCGAGTTGCATTCCAGGCTCATGATAGAACCACGATATGTTAAGATTGGGAAATCTATTAAACATATGTAAATAAATTTGTTCTGGTGGGCCCCAAGCTGTATCAAATTCTAGTTCCATCCATGTAGCATCTTCTGTATCTGTCATAGCTTCAACATCCCATTTTGTTCCCCAATTATTGCGATTCCAAGTATACCAATCTTCTTCTTCTTCTGGCCTTGGAATAAGATTATTAAATTTAAAAACCTCTGCTCCATGTTTATCCTTTTTAAAAGCTTTATCTTTAAATTCTTTCATATCTTCTTCTTTTTTCGCAGATATCATTAATTTATTTTGACACCAATTAGGCATTATAATCCCATCCTTGTTTTTATTCTTGTCAATAATCTATCATGTTCTTCTAACAGTGCTACTATTTCAGCCAATTTATCAACAACCCATTCATCATGTTTTGTTTTTTCATCTAAAGGCTTCTTTTTGGTTTTAACTTTTTTCTTTTCAGGCATTTTGCTCCTCCATTGTGCCATCCCATATTATAACAGGAGGGCTGGTTCCGAACCTCTTTTTTTCATTTTCAATGATTCTATCTTTGTCTTCATCAAAGGTTCTTATTACTTTTAACAGATAATTAAATCCTTTTCCTTCATACATATAAGCATTTCTAATGTAATTATTTATTGCCATGTCTAATGTTTTATAATCATACATCATAGCATTTGAAATAAAATTACTTATTTGTTTCTTATTATCGTTAGAAGGAATTGAATTTCTCACTTTTCTTATTATATTTTTTAATAAATTTTTGTATTCCTTGCTTTTATCGCTCATCATTTCATTTATTTGTATGTCATTATATGAACTTTTCCATTGTGCAATTTGAATACCACAATTAGGACATTTCATTTTCTTTCTTTACTCTCCTTAAGTGTATTGCATATTCTGGCGTTCCTTTTAATAACCACCATCCATTTCCAGCTTCTTTAAAAAGTTTACGTCTATCTTCTTGCCATTCTTTATCATATGGAGCATCTCTTTTATATCTCCATCCTCTATTGGCGTACTTCCAATCCCACTCTCTGCTGTATTTCTTCGGTCTTGGACCTGATTTCTTCGTTTTCATTTATATTTTCTCCCATTCCTCTAATTCTCTCTTCTTTATTATAACAATCATCACATAATCCTCTGTTATATTGCATTGGTTTATCACAATCTATGCAATGATTAGGATTTGGCATTGTTTCCTCTAAGTATTTGAATAACATAATTTCTCCTATTCACAATTTTGACAAACATCACCATAGAAATCTTCTTTTGTCATATGTCCATTTGATTCTTGTTCGCCATCAATTAATTGTTTCCTAATATCATTTAGGTCTTTTTTTACAGAATGATAAGGCTTTAAAAACTCTTCATCTATAGGCAAATTTATACTAAGGGCTAAATCTAATGCGTTAAGTAATGTTTCTATTTCTTGTCTTGAAAATTTTATTGTTGCGGTTGATACGTTCATGATGTTCCTTTAATTTTTGGGGCCCAGCTTGAGTCCGATAACTGAGCCCCAGCCAACGAAGTCAACACTTTTTAAGTGTCATCCTCTAATTTAGAATGGCAAATCGTCTTCCACTTCTTCTTTAGAAAGACGTTGACCATCGTTCCATTGTTCGACGCTGAATACCTTCCATGCAGTCCTTGTTTCACCTTCTTTATTAACATACTCCTCACTACCTAACCTGGCAAGTACTGGCACGCCAATTACATCGTCTTCTTCAAGTAATGAAAGTGGAAATTCACCGTTAGAATCTTCCTTCAAATCTACACCAAGTGTACTAAGAAGGTCAAAGTATCTTCTGTTTCTTCCTGAACTTTCACTTCCAGTAAATACGAATGTACCATTATCCCTAAACTTTTTACCTACAAGATGTGTACATTTAGTCATTTGAGTTTTACCATCTTTATCCTTAACTGGAATTTTTTCATCCATAGAATTTAACCTGTAATTATACCCATCCATCTCATATACTATTTGGGTTAATTCTCCAGCTTGTTCTGCAATTTCATATGTCATATTAACGACAATAGCTTCTCCAACTTTTGTAGAAACGTTCCTAGTTCCAAATCCAACTACATGAGCAGGGTAAAATCCTGCTTGAATTGGTGTATATGGATTCTTACTTGGGTCGTATGTAGCATCTAGTTCTTTCATTTATATATCCTTACTTATTATTATTATTATTTAACTCTGTAGTGTATTCATTAAAGAGGTTATTAACTTTATCTCGAAGTTCAGTCATTTTGTTACTGTACTCATTATTTTCATTATTATTTAATCCACGAAAATAAAGTTGAGGAGTTACATAACTACCATTTTTAGTTTTCATAACTCTTCTAACGCCTCTTGCTCTTCGACTTACTAGACCTTCATTTTCCAACACTTTCATAGTCTCATCGTCTAGCTTGCCTATTTTATGAAGCTCTTCAGCTTCTTTTCTTGTTAACTTTCCCATTATTACTCCTTTTCCATCATTTGTTCAAAAGCAACAGCATTCATATCTGTTTCTTCTTCCAAAGCAAATGACATGTAGCTTGGGTTTATTGTTACTTGTTTATTGTCAGTCGTTCTAAATACCATCATAGGTTTTCCATAGAGTTTCTTATATCCTTCAAATGCCACCTTGCCAAACTCTTTACCATCATTAGTTCCTACGCTATATTCAGAACCTTCCGTCAAAATTTGCTCATTATACGTTGCTATTTCTCTCATTTTGATTGCCTCTTTAGTTTTGCTAATGCACCTTTGTAGTTTAATCCATGTATAGTTCCTTCATCTACCATTTTCGCAATTTCAGAACCTTTATTTTCATCTATTTTACGAGCAATTAATATTATTTCTTCTTTTTCATCTCGAGTCAATTCGGTTTCTTCAATCTGATTGCGATATATATCATCAGAAATATTCATGAACATATTAAAAGCTTTCTTTATACAATCGGTATTAGCAGCTTTAATATCATTACCTAAATCTACATATTCTTCAGAACCTCTCTTCTTTTGGATTCTGTGAGAAGCTGTAGCATCTCCCCATTTCTTTAAACCATTCTCAGTCCATGATAGTCTACCATGAACTACATAAGCTGCTGTACCAGCGAACTCAGTTTTTATTACTGTCCAACACCAATCTGGATAATACTTGTTAGCAATATCTCTCATATAAGAATATTCAACATATTCCATTCCATCAAATTTTTGTTTTACATATGCTTTTGGTGTTTTTACACTACTTACTGTCTTGTGATTTGTAGTTATTGATTCTAAAACTTCTATTGATACCATTCCATTTTCATTTGTTGTGGTTACAATAGCTAAATCACCTTCTTTTACATTTGCACTCATGCATCAGCTCCTTTTTCTGTTATTTCTGCTTTTTCAAATACTGGAGCTGCCCATCCAATAAGTTGGAACAGTTCAGATATTTTTCTATTACTTAAAGCATCTAATAGTTTCTCATTTAATCCTAATTTCAATAAATCATTGACCATAACTTGTCTATCTCCCCAAACTGGTGAATTTTTATTTCCATTTTGTTTAGAAGAAAAGCCAGGTGCGAATTTTCTATTTCTTTCATACGATTTTCTTTTCATTTATATTCCCTCACAATAAAGATTTTGATAAGGACAGTATTTGCATTCCCATTGTTCTACAGGTGCTATACTTTTATTATTAACTTCATATCCTATTGGTGGCATGTCAGCTCCAAAAACTTCAAGTATTTCACTTAAATTTTCCCAATATCTCTTTGCCTCATCCATCCATAGATTGTCTACTTTCTGAGGTCTTACTGATGAATCATCTTTCTTATACCAAGTAAGAGATAATTCTATTGTTTCTGGAACATGACCTATTTCTTCTATCATTCCTAAAGCATAAGTAGAAAGTTGTAAAAAGTAATTTTCAGATTGAGTTTTAGCATATTTTCTACCAAATGTTTTCTGCCATTTAAAACTATGAGCAGTTTTTATATCAGTAATATATAATATGTCCTGTTCTTCGTCATATATACCTAAATCTAGGTGTCCTACAACGTTAAGGTCTTCAAGTATTACTTTATGTTCGACAAATAATTGCAATCCTCTTGATTGAATATCTTCCCTATAGTATTCCATAGCATCTGCAATATCCTTATGTACGATAGTTCCCAGCCTCATTAATCGCATTGATTTTTCATCAGGTTGGGAACCCTCATACTCGTTAATATTGTAATACTGCTTACGGAAACAAGAGCCTGCTGTAGACGCACTAAACCAACCTTTATAATCTTTATATTTCTCTTTATGATTGTCTTGTTTTGCTCTTAGGAAACTGTCATAATATGACGTGAGGTCATTCTGTGTTGAGTCGTTAATTCCCATTTTTTTGTCTCCTTTTGTACCCTAAATCTAACAATATCTGGACTTATATCCTATCATTATCTGTGAATGAAAACTTCATATAATAGGTTGCGTACTTATTTTCATCATTTTTCTTTCTTATATCATATCCTTTTTTTCTTAAATCACAAACAACGGCTGCTAATCTAAAACACCCATGTTCTTTTAATGCATCCATAGGTGTTATATATAATCCAGCTACCAAATCATTTAGGATTGCCTGCTTTTGTGTCATCTTTTTGTTCATTACATTTCTCCTTTTCTTGTATTTCTTTGTATGCTTTAGTAAATTCTTTTACTGCTACGCCAGCAGAGTACCTGCTAAAATTCCTTTTAATAAAGAACTCTTCAAGTACTTCTTTATCTCCTATCTGTAATAAATAGTCTAATTCAGACATTTTACCCATAAGTTTCTCTCTTTCTTTTTTATTACCCCATCTTGCTTTAGATGTTGTGTTATCATATAATATTGCATGTCGAGTCAACCAATCTTTATCATCCCAGCTCATTATTTTTGTACCCATCTATCTTCATATTTTAATAACATGCGAGTTGGAATTATATTATTATCATTATCTTCCATATTTCTTAAGACATCTTCCCACCATCTCATTCCATGCTTAAGTCTCCAGATTGAGAATTTATAAATATCATCATCGTGTATATAAAATAGTGCATCACTTCTTCCGCCTGAATCTGGATTTGTTTTATCAGGTAGTGTTATATATGTATCAGCAAATTTTACTCTAAATCCTTTATCGTTCATCCAGTCTTCAAATTCTTTTACTTCTTTTTTGCCTATCACAACACCATGCCAACAAACTAATTGTTTGTATTTGTTTTCTTTCATTTTACTCTCCTTATTCTGTTTCTACTTCCTCTCCACATTTATCACATTTAAAATATTCTGTATAATCTGAATCTTCATCTTTTCCATAATAATCTCTTTCAAGAATAATTTCATTTAGAGGATGTTTACATTCTTTTTGTTCTTCTTCCAGTTCTTTAGCAATTGTATCCAGTTGCTCTTTTGTAAATTGTCCGAACGGGAATGGCATCATTTCTTTTCTCTCCTTTCATGTAGTTCTTTAAACATTTTATTCACTTCTTCAACGTGATTAAAACAAGCATGTCCTAAAACTCTTGTCTTAACCTCTTCTTTTATCATTCCGTCTTTTTGCTCAGTCTTTAGAATTTCTATATCTGTAAATTCAAATGTTGCAAATTCAAGACAAGAATAATGTTTGCATGTTTCTGGATATATTTTATCTATGGTAATCATTCTTTTGCTCTTTTCTTTTCATTCATAAATTCCATATCCATCATATGCGCTCTTTTCCACCATTGTACTTCTCTTTTTTCTGATTTTAGTTCACCTATTTTATTAAATAGAACTGCCACTAATAATATATTTGCACCAGCAAGTATTATTACAGACAGAATCCAAATATCAAGTAAATTCATTTGTATACCTCTGTTTCAGCTGCTATTATTTGTTTTCCTAAATAGTATTGTCTGTCTTCTTCTTCTACTTTCGCATCTAATATCACTACCTTTGCATTTATTTCACAATCTAACAATACTCCTCTTATGCCACTTGAAGTTTCAAACATCTTACCTATTGGCAAGTCTTTTAAAAACATCATTCCAGGCGCTGGCTTGGTTTTAATCTTTCTAATTTTTCTTTTCATGGTCTTCTCTTAATTCTCTTTTCCAAGTAAACCATTTATCCATTACTATATTTACTAAGATACCTATTAAGATACCAAAGGATATACCTATTGCAAATGATAATTCACACATTTTCTCTCTCCTTATTATTAAGTTTATTTTCAAATTCTTCTGCCATTGCTTCTAAATCATATACTTTATTACCATCATCATTTTCATAAAAACAAATTGGCACTTCTATTTTGTCTAATTCTTTTTGAGTTCTTTCAGATTCATATTTTATCATTTCTGTAATTATATTCTTACCAATTTCATATTCATCTGTATTTTGAATAAGTTTCGTTAACTTATCTATATCTTCTTTAATTGTTTTCATTGTTATTTCCTCTCCTAAATTATATTGAGATAGCCCACCTGTTGACTGTAGAAATCGGAGAGATGATTTCGTGAACTTAACCGAGGTAAAGCGAGCTATCTCATATTTAATTAGTTATTTACTGTTGTGTCCGCCTTGACAGTTTCTAACTCAATAGAATCTTCCTGAGCTTCTTCCTGAGCTTGTTGTTGCTCTAAAGTTTCAGTATGATATCTATTTCCTCTCCATAGGAATATCTTTAATTCACCATGCTCTGCACTATCTCCTAGCATCGCTCTTGCAAATGCAAAAGCATCTTGGAAATTATCATAGTCTGGATATGGTGCTATTAATATTCCATCATCTGTGAAGTTTAGTACTCTTTCAGTAATTGGAGGAGGAGTCATAGCAACCTCCATTACATCCATTGCTACATGTTGCACAGTTTCTTCTACAGATTCTACTGCATCTTCTACTACTTCTTTTACTTCTTCAGCTTCTTCTACTACAACTGAGGATACTTCTTCGACTACTTCTTCAACTATTTCGTCTACTACTGATTCCTCGACTACTGGAGTCTCACTTGGTCTTAATAATATCGCCCATAAAATCAAGGATACTACAAAAGCCCATCCGAGAACCTTTTTGTTTACTTTACTCATCATCTTTTCCTTTTCTTTTTCTTTTTGATTATCTTTTTCACGTCTTTATACATATCTTCTATTGGTTCAATAACCTTTGAAGGACTTAACGATACTGGCCCTAGCATTATTCTAGCATCTCTTCCAGCATCACTATTCGATAGAAATGCTATCGCACTAAATATCGTTGTATATTTTAATATTTTCTTTCCCATGGCTTCCTCTCTTCCATTCCTCTTCTAGCTCTTTTTTGTTTCTTTCGTGCTATCTGACTGGCAGTCCTTCCTTCTCTATTGAGCCGTTGGTTTTCTAAAATTCTCTTTCTTTTTCTAGATTTGGCCTCTTTATTTGGCATGATTCTCTCCTTATTGAAAGAACAATAGTCTGGCTCCATCATCATTTATTATATGATTCTCATTTACTTCAAATATATAATAAGTTCTTGATATGCCATAATTCTTCATCTTTGTTCTGTTCGCTGTTAATGTTTCTGGTATTAATAGATATGACTCTTCATTAGCATTGTGTGCATTTCTAGGAAGAGCAAATCCAATCTTTTTATTGTCTTTAAATATATGATATCTAGGTATAGTTTGAATACCTTTGAAGAATTTCTTTACTTCTTCATCACCATCTTCGAACTGTTTGACATTCTCATCATAGTGTGTATTTTCAAACATAGCCCACTTAGTTCTACCACCTGGAAATGATGTCACATAATATTCTAGACCTTCATCATTTTTAGTCTTGACTACATGAGCTGCTAATATACTTGAGCCTAAGTTAGCCTTACTTTCTACGAATTGATACATTATAACACCACCTCTTCTCCACTTATCTTTATTGGAAGTGGACTATCGTCTTTTACACCTAATATCTCTTCTAACAATTCTTTTCTAGCCATTGATTTTGCATATTGAATATTATCGTTCTGTTTAGTGAAATCCCAATCTATATTTATTATATCATTAATAATCCTAAAATATAATTTCAGCATTTCATCTTTAGTCATTTGTTTCATTTTTCTCTCCTTTGTAGTGTGGGAGCGTTTGTACTTTACGAGGTAGCTCCCACTACATAACCTCTTGTATTTCGCTAGCTTTTACGTAACCGAAATAATAGACGAACGACCTCCCGTTCACTTTCCCGTCACACCCAAATCTATTATAGAACTTATTATGTCTGATTGTATAGACTGTTCAATTAAACTGTGTAGTCTCAAACCACAGTAGCATAACAGTTCTGCTCCATTTGCAAAGAACTCTTTGTAAGACCAATTATTATCATCAGAAAGATTCATACCTGACATCATTGGTTCGCTTATTAATGCTATCTTACTTTACATAATCTTTGAGCAGTTTATACAGATAATATACTGATTGACACTTTATTAAGTAGTTTCCTATTTCTCACTACCGTGTTTCTAATATTACCTAAGACACATTACTCAGGTCTTACGTCAGTTATTATAATACTAGTAATTGACTAGCTATTGATACTAATATTGCTAAAGTAAATAGCATCCAGAATTTTTTAGTATTTTTCATAACATGCCTCCTTTATTTTAATCTTTTAACGATAGTTGCTAGGGCTACTAAACTTCACCCTAGCTATATCGTATGAGCTACCCTAATTTGTCTCGATTAACCATAACTCTTTTACGCTGGCCTTAGGCATAGTCATAAGGTATGAAAACTTAGCGTCTTTATCCCTCATGGCTAAATCATCTGCTAACTGCCATTTGTATTTGTATGGACAGAAATGATATAAATTATCAATCTTCTCGTTAATGTATTTGGTAGCATTATCGTGGTTGTAAGAAGTCCAAAGTGCTATCGTACCTATAATTGGTGTGACAACAATGGCTATCATAAAGAACTCTATCATAACTTACTCTCCTTTCGTTTAAGTTTATGACCAAGTTAACACAAAATAGTGTATTTAGAAAGGTTTGTGAGACCAAAGATTATTATTACATTATTGGTTCGTGTATTGCACGCAGAATCGTGGTGTTTATCTCACATTTCAACACAGAAAGGAATGGTTTGTATATATATATAAAGGTGAAAGGGCCTAATTAAAGGCCCTATTCATTACTTAGGAGTACCGATAGTGACTGGTTCATCATCGGGGTCATTGAAGATAGATTCACCAAACAAGCTTTGTGCCATCTCATTCAAGTACCTACAGTTTTGGTTAACTGCACGTGCTACATCATTCTTACTAGGAATACGTTCACCTGCTAATTTAGAATATCCTCTTCGAGCTGGAGCTTTAAGGTAGTCAGCTATACCTTTGCCAATGCAATCATGCATGGCTTTACGTAGTGATTCGAGTGTAACTTCAGGCATTTTATGCCCTCCTTTCAGTATTTTAATTACTCATAAAAATTCAAAAAAATAAATATAACTAAAATTGCTATAAGCAAATCCCACTTTTAGTGGGTATATACGTGTAAAAGAGTGTATATCAAAATCCTTCAATTTTTTTCGGAAATAACTTGGTCATTTGTAAAATAATCCTTGACTTTCGACTTTTAAGTTTGATATAATTAGGGCGGCTAATTAATATTTTTATTTGTATTTCAGAGTAACACTTGTATAACAAGTACGGCTTAAAAAGGAGTTGTATCATGAGAATTATTACACCTATATTTCCACATATGAAATGGAGTATATAAATGCCTAAAGGATTAATGGATTTTACCGAAAGGGAGAGTCTTGCACCATATATTAAAGCAGTAAGTGTCGAGGTTGCGACTGCAACTTTAGACCCATGTAGAGCAGTATATTGTGGAGTAGCAGGAAACTATAACCTTTATGTTGGAGGTTCTTGGATACATTTCAAGGCAATCCCAGCAGGAACGGTATTACAAGTATGTGCAGAAGGAGCAAGAGACAACGGGGATGATTCAGCCCCAGCGGCTGGCGAGATAGTATTCTTGTATTAGTATGGCCTTCGGCATGAATGAACTCGCTAGTCTTTCTAAAGAAGACCAAGAGGAAGTTTTAAAAAAGCTCTCCTCGCAAGAAAAATGTCCAATCGAGATAGATAACCAGGTATATTATATACCAGTAGCAGTCAATAGACTGATAGATATGCTATATAGACAGTCGTGTGAGTTTCCAAAAGGAGAAAATGGACTACCGCCAGATAAAGAATAAAAAGCATTACATATACGAACACATATCTGAGTTTTATAATGCTCATCCAGATAAGACTCCTAAAAAAGACTGGCGCCTAGCAAAAGAAGGAGACTGGGTCTGGAGCGATGACAAAAGGATAGTGCAACTTCTCAAAGTTGTAGACAAAATCAAACACCCCAACGATAGAAAGAACTATAAATATGCTAGTGGATATGTACGGACAATTGTTGGTACATTCCTAAAAACGAAGGGTGTCAAGATGGATACGGATTTTTCAAAGCACCCAAATAGGTATACATTCTCTGGAAAGAACCCTAAATCGGTTAAAGAAAGAGAAGGAGTAACCAATAAAGAAAAGATTTTCGCAACAAATGTTGCAGTTGGTATGGGGCCTGTAAAAGCATATATGGACGCTTTCAGTAGTGATGATGAATTACAGGCAAGGAGAAAAGCAACAATATTATTAAAACAGGAAAGAGTTATGCAAGAAGTAGAAAAGTCAGTATTAGACATAGCAAAAGGAATGGGATTAGACCACGAATATGTTCTTAATAAATTAAAATGTCTAGCTGATAGTAGTTCAGATGATGGTATCGTATTGCAGTCAACAAAGGAACTTGCAAAAATAATCGGTACTTCTGGTACAACTATTAAGCAAAAAGAAATGGGAATAATAGGTATGTTCCAAGGCTTTTCGCCTGAACAGCTAAAACAAGCTGAAAGACCTCAACTTGAAGAAGTAAAAGGAGAGACTGATGACTTGCCGTAAATGTGGTTCTAGTCGAACCAAGAAAAATGGAAAAAGAAAAGATGTCCAAAGATATAAATGTAATGAGTGTGGAAAGGAATTTTCAGATAACTTAAGCAGTTTTGGAGACTCCAATATATCTACATCTTCTATGGTAGAAGAATTAAATTATGTCTATCTAACAGATAATGTCGCAACGGGAAAAGCCCCAACGTTACAAGATTTATTAGACAAATTCAACGTCTCAGAAGAAGATTGGAAAGTAACTAACTTTAAAGTGAATCAATGGGATGTATCTGCAAAGGAAGAAATAGATGGTAAGATAGCATGGAATACTCATACAAACTATCAAGCAAGAGCAACCCTTGTAAGAAAGATACCAGTAAAGTGTGATTTCCCAGTAGTTCAAGGTGCTACTGTTAAACCAACTAATTTTAAGGTAAAGTTTCCAAAGAGAGATTTGAAGGTTGATGTTGTATTACCAGATGCTCAAGTAGGGTTTAAAAAGGATTTTAATACTGGAAAGTTATCTCCACTTCATGATTTGAAGGCTATCGCAGTTGCAACTGAAATAGTTAAGGAGATACGACCTAATCGCTTAATATTATTAGGTGATATGCTTGATTTACCTGATTGGTCTACTCATTATGTACGTTCACCAGAATTTTATTTTACAACACAACCTAGTTTAGATTGGTTAGCCTCTTGGATTGCAGAATTAAGACCATATTGTAATGAGATGGTTTATATAGAAGGAAACCACGAAAAGAGAATGATTGATAGTATTGTACAAAATACAATTCAAGCTTATGGTATCAAGCCAGCAAATGAACCTGATGTTCCTCCTATTCTTTCAGTACCTTATATGTTAGGGTTACATAAGATGGGAGTTGAATATGTAGGTAATTATCCGCATGGAGAGTTCTACATAAATGATAATCTAGTATGTATACATGGAAATAAAGTAGGGCCGAAAAGTGGTCAAAGTGTGATGAAAATGTTGGACTCTCCAAGAATTAGTGTAATCCAAGGTCATGTTCATAGATTAGAGATGGGTCATAAGACAGTTTGGACTCATGGGAAACCAAAGATATATCAAGCAATCTCATTAGGTACTCTTGCAAGAATAGATGGTATTGTTCCTGGCGGAGGTACTCGATATAATTGGCAACAGGGATTTGGTGTAGTAGAATATGATAAAGATAGATTCCAAGTAGACTCTATTGGTATATATGATGGTAAGGCAATCTTTAAAGGAAAAATGTATAGTGGATGAGTATATCAAAAAACCGAGAAGGAAGAAAACAAGACAAGGAATGAGTAAGAATACTAAACTTGGTAATAAGAGAAGTAAAAAGTATTATAAGAAAAAATACAGAGGACAAGGCAAATGATATATGGAGGGAAGTTTTTAGTTTTATGGAAAGAAGCTAAAACAGATAAAAGTGATGCATTAATGAGGTCTTTTGATACAATGATAGAATCAAAAGCATATGTTCAAGGATTTGTAGACTCGATTGTATCTTTTACTAAAGATGCAGATGAGGATAAACTTTTAGAAGAATTTAAAATAGAGGAAATGAAATGAAGGCAACGAAAAGGGGATTAAAAAGAAAAGACTTGATTAATAGAGTTTCTATGTTAGAATATGCTCTAGCTAATTCTATTGAAAGACAGCGTAATTGTGAATTAGTGCTTGACTTTTATATAAAAATGAATAAGGATGAAAAGAAATTTCAAAAATTTTTAGATAAAGAAAAAGAAGATGCCGAACATAAACAAGAGAAACGTAAGCGAAGCTGAAGAACAATTATTACTTGCTCATAATGATTTAATTGCATTTGGCAAGTTGTTTCTTCCTGATGACTTCCTGAGAAGTGAGACTCCTCCATTTCACTATGAGATGGCTGATTCTATTGATGACTTTAATATAAAGCAATTGGGCATCATTCTTCCTAGAGGTCATGGAAAGACTGTATTAACGAAAGCATCTATTATAAAAGATTTTGTTTTTTGCCCTAAAGATGATATGCATTTCTATGCTTGGGTATCTGCTACTCAAAAATTGTCAGTAGGTAATATGGATTATATAAAGCATCATCTTGAGTTTAACGATAGTATTAAGTATTTTTTCGGCAACTTAAAAGGGAAAAAATGGACAGAAGAGGATATAGAATTAACTAATGGTTGCAAACTAATATCTAAAAGTAATGTGGCAGGTATTCGAGGTGGTGCAAAATTACACAAAAGATATGACCTAATTATATTGGATGACTTTGAACATGAAGCAAATACAATCACTCCAGACGCAAGAGCGAAAAACGCAAATCTCGTCACGGCTGTTGTTTATCCCGCGCTTGAGCCTCATACTGGTCGGCTCCGTGTTAATGGCACTCCCGTTCATTATGACTCCTTTATTAATAATCTCATTAATAATTATAAAAAAGCTGAAAAAAGTGGCGAAGATTTTTCTTGGAGGGTAATAACTTATAAGGCAATTTTGCCAGATGGAACTCCTCTTTGGCCATCATTTTTCTCCAAAGAGAAATTAGACGAAAAGAAAAAATTCTACTACGATAGTGGTCAATCCCAAAAATTCTATCAAGAATATATGATGGAAGTTCAATCTGAAGAAGATTCAGTATGGAATAGAAGACATATAAAACATTGGGAAGGATATTATGAGAATGAGGATGGGGTTAACTACATTCACGTGGATGGTGAAAAGCTTCCTTGCAACACATTCATTGGTTGTGACCCAGCTACAGATATTGACACTAAGACTTCTGATTTCTCTGTTATAATGGCAATTGCTATTGACCCAAATAATAAATTATATGTTTTAGAATATGAAAGACATCGAAGTATTCCTACTGTTGGCTCAAGAGATAACAATGGTGAGATAATGGGAAAGAAAGGTGTTGTTGATTATATAATGGATATGCATGAAAAATATAGTTGTGTATCAAGTACTGTAGAAGATGTTGCTATGAATAGGTCAATATTTCAATCCTTAAATGAAAGAAGAAGATTAGAGAATAAATATAATATTGGAGTAATTCCAGAAAAGCCTGGTGGAACAAACAAAAGAAATAGAATATATAGTGGTTTAAGTGGTAGATTTAGTACTGGAAACGTATATTTAAAGGAAAATATGTTTGATTTAATCAACGAAATCATTACTTTTGGCCCCAAAATGGCCCATGATGATACGATTGAGACCCTATATTATGCACAATTACATGCATTTCCGCCAAATATGAGACAAAATGAATCAAAAAAAGACTGGTATAAGCCTAAAAAACGAGCTAAAAGCTGGGTAATAGCATAATGGCACAAAGAAAAATTCCATTTAAAACTCAAGACTCTCCAATGACTGTAGCTAATTTGAGACTTCAATCTCCAATTGGTCAAGAATCTTTATATGGTAGATTATTTGGTTTTGGTACAAATGTTGCAGAAACTTTATCTGGTTCAGAACCATCTTCTGTATGGGAGAATTATATGTCTCAAGCATCAACAGCAGCTGATACATTAAAAAGATATCCAGGTCCTTCTGCTGGTGCATTATTATTATATGAAGCTGCAAGGAGAACTGGAATAAATGTAGATGCTGGTAAAATATCATTTCCTACAAAATATGGTAAATTTAAAATAGGAACTGGGGATATTGGGGGAGCAAAAGGAGTTAAAATGCAATTTGATTTAGATACAAGTATTCTTGGTAAATTAGAGAAAAGGTTAATGAAATAATGGCAAAAAGAGGAAGAAAAAATAAAGCCCATATAAATAAACATTTATGGGATAGAGCAAATAACACAGATAGGTCTAAATGGCGTAGTAAGAGTCAAAAGGGATATGATTTTTATCTTGATGAACAACTTACAATGGATGAACAAAAATCTTTAGAAGAATCTGGAATGCCTTCTTTTACAATTAATAGGATTTTACCTATTGTTGAAATTATGAAATATTTTGTTACAGCTAATTCTCCTAGATGGAAAGCTGTAGGTGCAACTGGAGATGATACAGATATTGCTCAAGTACATTCTGATATATCTGATTATTGTTGGAATCTTTCTAATGGTAATTCAATATATGGGCAAGTAATCCTCGATTCTTTAGTAAAAGGAGTTGGGTACTTTTTAGTAGATGTAGACCAAGATGCAGACCATGGAAAGGGAGAAGTTACTTTTAGTCGAATAGACCCTTATGATGTATTTGTAGACCCTGCAAGTCGTGATTTCTTATTTAGAGATGCGGCTTTTATAATGATAAAAAAGAATCTATCTAAAAGTCAGTTAAAGAATTTATTCCCACAACATTCAGCAAAGATAAACAAAACAACTAGTAGTGAGTATTCTTCTAACTTTTCTCAAAGAAATGTAGAGTCTTCTAAGATTATACAACCAGAAGATATTAGTTTTTCTCTTGACCCAAAAGGAGAAGAAGACCAAATTATTGCATACTACGAAAACTATAGTAAAATCAAGGTTCCATTTGTAAATGCTTTTATTAGCATTCCTTTGACTGATGAGCAGGAAGAACAATTAAAACAATCCGTACAAGTTCAATTACAGGAATTTCAAGCAGAAGCTGAAGTCCAATTGCAAGAAAAGATGTTGTCAATACAACAATCATTAGAAGCAGGAGAAATCATACCAGAAAGAGCAGAATTAGAACTAAAGAAAGCTCAGCAAATGATGGAAACTGCAATTGCAGAAAAACAGCAAGAATTAACATCAGCTGCTCAAGAGGAAATGACTAGAGTAGAACAAGTAGT
>LUML01000048.1_pt1 | contig 23520 bp, 32 predicted proteins | sample 729661 | NCBI WGS metagenome assembly LUML01 (sample SAMN03860264, study PRJNA289734) | marine metagenome | biome: seawater column; feature: ocean; material: water; isolation source: Red Sea water column Station 22 - depth 10m | place: Saudi Arabia: Red Sea | collected 2011-10-15 | depth 100 m | reverse complement strand
GAATACTCCTATGGAATATGAAATAGCCTACCAAGTTGTATGGTCTTTATTTAAAGGGAATCAAGAGATCATCTCCGATGCAAAACATATTGAGACCCAAGATTATAGCTTTGATCAGAACCGCTTATTGGGCAAAAGAAAAGAGGCCGAATACTTAAATGACTCCCTTGCTGCAAAAATAAGCAACGGTGTTTTGTTAAAGTTGGGTAGTATTTAGTTATGGCATCACTTCATTTTACATATTCAACGATGAACGCTGGTAAGTCCACGGCTCTTTTGCAGGCGAATCATGGCTATAAGGAACGAGGGATGAACACCATGATTTTTACCTCCTCAAAAGACGATCGCTATGGGGATTCAGAGATTGTTTCTCGAATTGGGCTTCGAGCCGATGCTGAAACATTCACAGAAACAGATAACTTATTCGAAGTCGTTAAAGCACATCATGCTAAGCAAACCTTAAATTGTGTCTTAATCGATGAAGCCCAATTCCTGACCAAGAATCAAGTCATCGAGCTTGGAAAAATTGTAGATCAACTAAAGATTACCGTGATGGCATATGGGATAAGAACAGATTTTCAGGGCGAATTATTTGATGGGAGTAAATACTTGTTGGCCTGGGCAGATCGATTGAAAGAATTAAGAGCGGTATGTCACTGTGGAAAAAAAGCCACAATGATTGTAAGAGTAAATGACAGTGGCGAAATACTTAGAGAGGGCGAACAAATTGACATTGGTGGTAATGAAAAATATCTTTCCTTATGCAGAAAACATTTTTATTCAGGGGATATAGTTTAGTCTAAGAGATAACCCCAACGACTAGACCAGTAAAGCAAGAGGCCAATGTTGCTCCAATTAATGCTTTGCCACTGACTGCTATCAGGTCATCTTTTCTTTCAGGAATCATGGTTCCGATACCACTAAGTAATATGCCGACACTGGAAAGGTTGGCAAAACCACATAACCCATAAAGCATGATTAGACGGCTTTTCTCAGAGAGTTGAGAGGCATCAATAGCAGCTAAATTAACGTATGCCACAAATTCATTGAGAATTGTTTTGACCCCTAATAAAGATCCAGCCAACTGTGCTTCTGCCCAGGGAATGCCCATGCACCAGGCTATAGGAGCGAAGATCCAGCCAGCAATTCTTTCTAGAGTAATAGCTTCTCCGCCAACGAAAGGCAGTGCTGCTAGGCCAAAATTAAAGAGGGTAACAAGCGCTATCAAGACCAGCAAGAGAGCTGCAATATTTAGGGTAATATTTAGCCCATCTTGAGTTCCTCTGGTTAAAGCATCCATGGTGCTTTTATAAAGACTAGATTCTTCAATTTGACTCTGGTCTTCAGTTTTTTGGTCGCTCGGCATCATGATGTTAGCGTACATAATTGCTGCTGGAACAGAGATAATTGAGGCTGTGAGGAAGTGTCCAATTAAGGAAGTCCCATAAAGATCATTGAGCATGGTTGTATAGACCACCATGACCCCCCCTGAGATCGTGGACATTCCCACAGTCATCAGTGTAAGTAATTCATGTCTCGACATCTGTTTGAGATAGGGCTTAATTAGTAAAGGTGCTTCAACTTGTCCGAAAATAATATTTGCTGTTGCACTTAGTCCAACGGGACCCCCCACATTTAAAGGTTTTTTGAAAAGACTCGAGATTAACTTAATAACGATAGGCAGTACTCGCCAATGCCAGAAAATCGCTGACAAACACCTTGAGACAACGATTCAAAAAACGAGGTAACTGGAGGAACTTTAATCAAAAGGATAGCCAGCAAGAATTGCAAAACAATAGCATTTGCAAGATAAAATAAATTAATTTTCTTTGTGTTGGATGAGAACAGGACACCCAAAACAAGAAGAATAAATCCACCTAAAACTGTTTGTGCATATTCCATGATGTTATTAAGTTTACAATAGTTTTATTTCATATAGTCGTTGTTGAAGAAAATCATCAGCCATAATCCCTTCTGGATAGAGATCCGTTACAAACCACCGTGCTTTGAGGAGTATCAATCGGATACCAGTTGTCATCAACTAAGATTTCTAAGCCAGGTTTATTTCCTCCAATAAGGAGTGTGATCAGGTTAATATCGCCGTGAGCACCAGATCTCTCTCCTATATCTTCATCTACAGGAGGATAATGTATGGTTCTTAAGACGCTATTGCCTTCGTTAATATGTGACTCAAAGTAATTATTCTCCAGCCCTAAATACATGGCTATCGCTTGCATGAGTTGTTGACCAAAACTATCAAAAGCATCAAAAAGCTCAGTGATTGTTGTTTTAAATTCAGGCACTTCTTCAGCAACTATATTTTCAAACATATATTTTGTGTAAGGGTGGCCATCCTCGAGATCCCTACCTGTTTGCCAAAACTCTTTTAGATCTGCATGTTTAGCACCTTTTGCCGTTTCAATTCTATAGGGCGTATAACCTCTTGCTCCTCCAATATCCTTAATAAAGTATTTCATTTTAATGTCTTGTGACAAGGCAAAGAATTCTTCAAACATCTCGATTGAATCAGAAACCATTTGTTCAGGTATGGGGTGGTCTTGTATCCCGCAAAATCCAGTATTCTTATGATTCCGCCCCAGTTGCTCTGCAAAGGCTTCCGGGTCTTTCTCCCAGAGTTCATAACTGATTGTTTCGACTATACTCATTTATAACTTTGTTGGGTTTGGTTCATCACCATAAACAGTCTCTGGGTCAAACACTTTATCACTGTCAGTAAATAATAGACCAGCCTTGCCATCTGCGTATTCTATTTTTCTATAAAAGCAGCTTCGATAACCCACATGACAGCTTGCACCTCCGAGAACTTCGACCTTTGCCCACAATGCATCTTGATCATCATCGATCAATAGTTCTTTGACATTTTGGAAAAATCCGCTGGTTGCTCCTTTGTGCCATAAAACCTCTCTGCTTCTACTGAAGTAATGCATTTGCCCAGTTGCCAGAGTCTTCACCAATGCTTCTTCGTTCATGTATCCGTGCATTAGAAGTTCTCCAGTATCGACATCAGTTGTTACCACTGGGATTAATCCTGAGGAATCAAATTTAGGTGCTAATTCGAATCCTTCTTCAACCTGTTCTATGCTTGTTCTTTTAGAAAACATGTTTTTTATATTTACGATGAACCTCGGAATCTTATTCAAACATTAGGTATTATAACTTTGATAAATGCAATAAAAACCATAAATGAAGATCAGGCTTTATAATTCGAACACCAAAAAGAAGGAGTTTTTTGTTCCGATCAACTCTAACAAGGTAACCATGTATGTTTGTGGGATCACAGCATACAGTTTTCCCCATATTGGTAATGCCAGAGGGCCAGTTGTATTTGATGTTCTCGCTCGACTCCTAAGAAGACAATACGAACTTACATATGTAAGAAATATTACTGATCTTGACGACAAAATTTATGACGCGGCGCAAAAAGAGGATGTCAAGATTTCTGAAATTACTCAGCGGTATACAAAAATTTATCAAGAGGATATGTCAACGCTCGGTGTTGAAGAACCAGATCTAGAGCCATTGGCGACAGAGCATATTCAGGAAATGATCGAGATGATCACTGTGTTAATTGATAAAGGCCACGCCTACGAGAATCAAGGACATGTTTTTTTTAATATAGATACGTTTCCAGATTATGGTTTTCTATCAAATAGGACAGAGGAAGAGCAAATTTCTGGAGCCCGAGTGCAGCCATCTGAAATCAAAAAAAATCAAAGAGACTTCGTGCTATGGAAACCTTCCTCTGGAGATATTCCTGGTTGGGACAGTCCATGGGGTTATGGAAGACCCGGATGGCATCTTGAATGTTCTGCAATGGCAAAAAAATATCTGGGCGAAACTCTTGATATTCATGGGGGTGGGAGTGATCTTTTATTCCCCCATCATGAAAATGAATGTGCTCAGAGTATCTGTACACACGCTGGTAAACCCCTGGCAAACTATTGGGTTCATAACGGGATGATCGATTTTGATAACGTGAAAATGTCCAAATCCGAGGGAAATCTCTTGCTAATTCGTGATCTTTTGCAAGAGGTTAGACCTGAGGTCATTCGAATAGCATTCTTAACAACACATTATCGTAAACCCATCAATTGGAATGATGCATTGATTAGTGATTCAGAAAAAAAACTTGATCGGCTATATGGATCAATCAGAAAGTTGGGAAAAATTTTACCCGCAGAGCCTTCTGAGAATGTCCTTAAAGCAATTTCAGATGATATCAATACACCTAAGGCTTTAAGTGAACTCTTTGCCCTTGTAAAAAGTATTAACAATGCAAAAACTGATGAAGAAGCTAAAGATTTAGCCTCAGTTCTCACCGGTTCTGCACATTTATTAGGCTTGATGTATGATAATGCTGAAAAATGGTTTGATTCAGGCGCTGATGTCGATGAAGCATTAATTGAAGGGATGTTAAAGGATAGAGAAGAGGCCAGATTGAATAAAGATTTTGAGAAGGCAGATGAGATAAGACAGGAGATTGAATCGCTTGGGGTATCTGTTGAGGATGGACCAGACGGCCCTCTTTGGAAAAAATTATAAAAAAGATGGAATCACTTCAGCAAATTCAGCATTCAATATCTGTGGAGTTTCACATCTTTGATACCTGGATGGAAAAGTACGAGCACATCATCGATCTTGGTAAGCAACTAGAAGCTTTTCCAGAAGAACAGATGATTGAAAGCAATAAAGTTCATGGTTGCCAATCAAGCGTTTGGTTTGTGACTTCATTAGAAGATGGTTTATTCCGATGTAAGGCAACCAGTGACTCTGCAATTGTTTCAGGGCTGATCGCGCTATTAATGAGAATATATAATAATCAAAAACCATCAGAGATTGTTGCAGCAGAACCCGAATTTATTTCTATGATTGGTTTGGATGAGCATCTTAGCCCAACAAGAAATAATGGGTTGAATGTAATGATCCAGAGGATCAAAAAAGATGCTGCGTCAATGCTCTAACTGGGCTTTAGAAGGATAATTCTTTATGAAATTTCTGATAGGTCTATATCGTAAATATATATCTCCTTTGCTAAAGCCTAATTGTCGATTCCAACCCACTTGTTCAGAATATGCCTTAGAGTGCATTGATCGCTTCGGTTCTTTCAAAGGCACTTACCTTAGTGTATTGAGGATTTTGAGATGCAATCCTTTGTTCAAGCATGGGTATGACCCAGTTCCAAAAGAGTTTAATTTTTTTCACTACCCGAAGGACCTTTGATCTATGAGAGATGAATTTATTCAACTTCTTCGTTGTCCAAACACCGGTGAGGAATTAAAATTATATACAGTTAACAATAATGTCACTAAGGAAAAAGAAACAACTGATAAAGGCCTGCAAATGATCAAAAAAGAGTGCTTGAAAAATGATTTATCTAAGGTCCTATTCAATACCAGTATTAGTTTTATCTACCCCATCATTGATGAAATTCCAATGTTGGATCCCTCTAAAGCTTATTCAATAAAGGCTACTAATTAATGCAACTGGATAATGGCGAATTAGACAGGCATCTTAAGACAGGACTAGGTCAAATCTATTTTATTCATGGTGCTGAGGATCTACTGATTATAGAGAGCCTTGATAAACTTAGAGTTGCAGCTCATAAAAACGGTTATGAGGATAAGTCCAGATTTAATATAAGCGGTCGATTTAATTGGGATCATGTCTTTAGCGATATGAAAGCCCAATCACTGTTTGCCGAAAAAAAGTTAATAGAGCTCCATATTCCTAAGTCGAGGCCTGGCAAACAAGGCTCAGACGCTTTGATTGGGCTTTTAGATGATATTTCTGATGATCATCTCTTAATAGTTATATGTGGGAAATTGGAAAAAGATATCCAACGCACAAAATGGGTTCAGAGTTTAAGTAAAAAGGCAGTGAGTATTGAATGTAAAAAGATTTATCCATCCCAAATGCCGACTTGGATTAAATCAAGGTTAAGAGACAAGGGCTTATCCATTGATCGAGAAGCATTAGAAATGTTTGTGGCACTTACGGAAGGAAACCTTTTTGTTGCCATGCAATCTATCGATCGCCTTGGCTTAATGGAAGTTACTAATAATGTGAGCATGCAAGATATTAATGATTGTGTTGCAGATGGCGCTCATTTCGATCTTTTTCAACTCACGGATGCAGCCATTATGAGGAAACCGTCTCGTGTCTTGAGAATTTATAACCGATTGCAAAAAGAGGGCATGTTACCGTTTGAATTAATGCGAGTTGTAAATTGGGAAATTAAGAATCTCAGTGATTTAATGGTGGATATTGGAGATGGTATTCCAATCAATAAGGCAATGAAGAACGCTAGGATTTGGCCCAGTAAGCAAAAGATTATAGGTTCTTTTTTGCAGTCAACAAGCCCAAATCAGATGGAGGATATTTTGGAACAGGCCTGCGAGGTAGATAAGGTTATCAAAGGAATCAACAAAGGTAACCCCTGGGATGAAATCGGACAATTGTTATTTATGTTTTCCACTGAGGCAACTAGTTAATGATTAACACTGATTTATTAGCCATGTCTATTGGAGTTCTTGAAGACATGAAAGCTAAAGCAATTAACAAAATTAATGTTTCTGAGTTAACCTCAATTAGTGATCATATGATCTTTTGTACCGGGACATCGAGCCGGCATGCTCGATCAATCGTCGATAAACTCAGTGAAAAGGCCAAAGAGGAAAAGCATCAAATATTAGGTATTGAGGGTTATGATTCAGGCCAATGGATCCTGATTGATCTCGGAGATATTATTGTGCATGTTATGCTGGATGAGGTCAGGTCATTTTATAAATTAGATGATCTTTGGAGTGTCGGTAGAAGTGAATAACTCATGAACATTAAGATTATTTCTATTGCTTCAAAAAAAACGGAATATGAATCTATAATTTCAGATTATCTTAGAAGGCTGCCCCCAAAAATTACAAGTGAGCACATCAAAATTCCTATCGTTAAAAGAACAAAAAAACAATCGATCAGTCAAATTATAGAAGCGGAGGGCAATACCTTCTTAGAAAAGATAAAAGAGAAGGACACTTTAATTGTTCTAGATCAGAGAGGAAGATCAATTTCCACGAATGAATTTTCAAACTGGATGCAAGATTGGCTTGATAACTCCATTAATCCTATTTTTGGTGTTGGTGGTCCAGATGGGTTTTCAGAATCTGTTTTAAATAGAGCTAACAAAGTTCTTTCGCTGTCATCCATGACGCTCCCGCACAGCCTTGTCCCTGTTATTCTTGCTGAACAATTATATCGGTCTTGGAGCATATTAAACCATTTGCCCTATCATCGATCCTGAATTCATCATAGATTCACATTTTTTGGCTACATTTAGTTAGTAAAATAGATATTATTTGATATTCATGAAAAAGATACTGACATTATTTTTATTGCTAATAACTGCATGGCTTGCTTTTGTTTATTTCTCAGAACCATTAATTAATCGAGCTATTAACAAAGAGAGAGAATTAATCAGAATAGGCATGGAAGACCTTTTAGGTCTAGAGATACAATTTGATGGTGTTCGGGTCGATTATATAATTGATAATTACATCAATCTAAGACCCAGCTTGGTCTTTGATCAGATATCTTTAAAGCAAGGTCAAGAGGATCCCTCGCCACTTCTCGTCAAGCAATTTATTGTAGAAGTTAATTTATGGAAAACATTTATAGATCAGACAATTGCAGTTAGCTCGATAGTTGTCGATGGCAGCAATTTAGATTTTAGTCATCAAGAAGACAATGGGTTCTTATTTAACAATATTCCTATTAAGCAACTCTTCGTCTTTCGAAAGCCTGGAGGAAAGAGACCATCCTTAGAGGTAAAAAATATTTCCTCTAGAGCTATTGATATAGAGAGGATTCAAACAAAAATTGGTTTAGCAAATATTATTGATAGCAGTAATGTTAATTTTAAAACCAGCTATGCCTGGGATGAAATTCCACGAAAGAGTGATATTACCTCAGGTAACGGTGTTTTGACCATTAATGTTAAAGACGGGAAAATTAATAGTGATGAAAGGGTCCCAGGTAAGGTTCTTTCTCTTTTTAGCTTCTCCGAACTACCTAAACGCTTAGTTCTAGATTTCAGGGATGTTTTTGGGGAAGGTTTTCCTTTTGATCGTTTAGAGGCAGATGTTACTTTTTCAGATAACATCGCTTACACATGCAATCTCTCGATTAGTTCCACAACCGCAGATGTTATTATTCTTGGAGCAACTGATATTTCTGAACGGACTTACAATCAAATGGTTATAGTGCAACCACTGGTCTCGGATCTATTACCTGGGGGAGCCGCCATAGTTGCTGGACCGGCTGCGGCTGCTTCAATGTTTCTTTTAACAAAAATTCTAAGAAGACCGCTTAAAAATGCAGGTGTTGCTTATTATTCAGTGAGTGAAAACGAGATTGATTTTAGCTTAATAGAAAACTGCAATAATTTTCTTCCTGATGTTGATCAGGAAATGCAATCTCTTACTAATTAAATAGAAATCTATTACTATTACCAACATGAAATTTGCTGCTGTTCAGATGAATTCAAACGACAGTGTTGACGATAACTTATTATTGTCAGGATCATTAATCAGACAAGCTAAAGAGCAGGGTGCGGATATTGTTTTATTACCTGAGAATTTCGCTTTTATGGGTTATCCAAAGCAATTGGTTGAGGAGATTATGGAAGATTATGAAGACGGACCTATACAAAAAACCATATCAAATTTAGCCAGAGAATTAGAGATTTGGGTTATCGCAGGATCAGTTCCTGTCATAAGCTCAACTGCTAATCGAAGTTTTGCACGTTCTATTGTTTATGATGATCAAGGGAAGGTGGTTAATTATTACGATAAGATCCATCTTTTTGATGTGGAAGTTGAAGGTAAACAATACAATGAATCTTTTTCAATTGTTCCAGGAGAACAACCGGTTGCTGTAAAAACTCCATGGTGCACTATTGGTTTATCCATTTGTTATGATGTCAGATTTCCTGAACTCTATAGAAGCTATTCTGATATGGGAATTGATGTGTTAACAATTCCATCAGCGTTTACACAAGAGACAGGCATGGCTCATTGGGAAACTTTACTATCATCAAGAGCTATTGAAAATCTGTCATACGTGGTGGCCTCTGCTCAATGGGGAAAGCACTATGGCAGCAGACGAACGTATGGCCACAGCATGATTATAAATGCATGGGGTGAAATTCTGGACCAACTTGATACTGGAGATGGTATTGTTATCTGTGAAATTGATTTAGAAGAATTGCGATCTATTCGACAATCTTTTCCATCACTTAAGCACAAGGTTTTAAATAATGACTAACAATAAGGAATCTATTTTCACGCATGTAAAGGCAAGTCTTCTCGATCCTTATAATATTTCAATACAAGATTTAGATCTTATGATGAGTGAAATGCTCTCAAGGGGTATTGATATGGGCGATATATATTTTCAAAATATTCACCAAGAATCTTGGACATTAGAAGATGGTTTGGTCAAAAAATCATCATATTCTAGTCGACAAGGAGTAGGTTTTCGATCAATCATTGATGAACAGTCGGGGTTGGCATATTCAGAATCATTAGAAAAAGATTCACTTTTTAAAGCAGCTAGAGCTTCCTCATCAATTGCAAAGTCAGGGAAAACAGTAACCTCTAAGATAGATGAACCATCAAGTCCCGAGAATTACTATTCTAGTGTAAACCCTATTTCTTCATTAGAAGACAAAGCTAAAATTGAGTTGTTACAAGATATCGATTCTCTGGCCAGATCTAAAGATCATCGAGTAAAAGAAGTTATAGCGTCATTATCAGGAAACTTTCAAAATATCCTAATTATCAATGATCTAGGTCGAATAGTCGCTGATATTAGGCCAATGGTGAGACTTAGTCTTAGCGTTATTGTGGAAGAGGGAGAGAGAAGAGAAAGAGGCACTAGCGGAGGCGGAGGCAGAGTTGACTACACTTTTTTAAATCAATCAAAAATTCACAATTATGTCGCAGAGGCAGTTGATCAGGCTTTAATTAACTTAGAGGCAGTAGAGGCACCAGCTGGTGAAATGACTGTTGTTCTTGGCTCAGGTTGGCCAGGTGTGCTTGTCCATGAAGCAATAGGACATGGACTCGAAGGAGATTTTAACCGCAAGAAAACATCTGCATTCTCAGGGCTTATGGGAGAAAAAGTTGCCTCTTCTATTTGCACCATAATTGATGACGGTACTATAAAGGATGCAAGGGGTTCACTAAATGTTGATGATGAGGGAGAACCTACTGAAAGGACCGTACTGATTGAAGATGGCAAACTTCGTAATTACATGCAAGACCAATTAAATGCGAGACTCATGAACACAAAATCAACAGGCAATGGAAGAAGGGAGTCTTATTCATCTCAAACTATCCCGCGTATGACCAATACTTTCATGTTAGGCGGGAGTCATAAGCATGAAGAAATCATAGAATCAGTTGATGACGGTATCTATGCAAAGAATTTTGGTGGTGGTCAAGTTGATATTACTTCAGGAAAATTTGTTTTTTCAGCCAACGAGGCTTATCTGATCAAAAATGGGAAAATAGACCGGCCAATCAAAGGTGCTATGCTCATTGGTGATGGTCCTTCCGCTCTTAACCAAGTAAGTATGCTCGCAGATGACCTAGCTCTTGACCCAGGGATTGGTAACTGCGGTAAAGACGGTCAGACCGTGCCTGTTAATGTTGGTCAGCCTACTATGAAAATTGAGAACCTAACCGTGGGTGGCACGGCTTAGTCAAGTTTTGCAGAAAGCACCTTGTCCGCTTGTGTTTTTCGATATTCACTAAGTTGCTCCGCAATTGAATCATCATTTAGAGCTAGGATAGCGATAGCATAAAGCGCGGCATTAATCGCCCCAGGTTTTCCTATTGCTACTGTGCCGACAGGAATGCCGGGAGGCATTTGAACAATCGCCATCAGTGCATCCATACCGTCAAGAGAACCAGCAATTAAAGGCACGCCTACTACAGGAATAGTTGTTTGAGCTGCAACAACCCCTGGCAGTGCAGCTGCTAGACCAGCCCCTGCTATAAAAACTTGAACACCGTCTTTTTCTGATTGACTAATAAATGCTTCTAATTCTTTGGGTGTTCTGTGGGCAGAAAGAACTTTGGCCTCGTGCTCAATCCCAAAATCTTTAAGTGTTTTAGCGCAATGCGACATCACATCCCAATCGGATGCGGATCCCATGACAATTGCTACTTGAATACTCATTCTCTAATTTTACAATGTCTTATTTACCGTGTCTAAGTAAGTTAGAATAAAGTTATAAAAAATTATTAGAGAATTAAACAATTGAATCATCATCAAGACAAAGCAGATATGGCATTAAAGTATGCCAAGTCAATAGGCACAAACGAAGCGAGTGTAAGCTTTGCTGACGGTGAAGGGTTTTCAGTAACAGCCAGAAACGGTGCCGTAGAGACAGTTCAAGATTACAAGGATCAAAGCTTTGGTATCACTGTCTATCTTAATAAGTCGGTTGGAGCCGCAAGCTCTAATGACTTATCAGAGGCAGCTATTAAATCAACGATTGATAAAGCATTTAGTTTATCTAGTTTAACAGCAGGCGACGAATGCAATGGTTTGGCTGATAAAGAACGAATGGCTACCGAGGAGTTGGATCTCGATTTGTACAATCCATGGAACTTAGATATCAAAAAAGCCAAGAGTATGGCGATTGAATGCGAGGCTTCTGCATTAGACTTCGATGAAAAGATTGTGAACTCAGAAGGTGCAACAATAGGTAGTTATATGAATCAATCGTTATACGCCAACTCTCACGGCTTTTTTGGCATGTCTAAGTCCACAGGTCATTCCATAAGTTGCACCGCGATTGCAGCAGATAATGGTGCAATGGAGATGGATTATGACTACACGAGTGCCAGACATTATGACGATCTTCAAGGCCATAAAGAGATTGGCATTCTTGCAGCAAAACAAGCGCTTGATCATCTAGGTTCAAGAAAGATTAAAACCACTAAGGCGCCTGTGATATTTTCACCAAGGGTCTCGAGCAGTTTAATAAGTCATCTCATGAGTGCAATCAGCGGTTCAAGTTTGTATCGTAATTCATCTTTTTTACTTAATTCAAAAGACAAAAAGATATGTCCTGAATTTATAAACATCCATGAAGAGCCTCATTTAAAAAGGGGTTTTTCAAGTTGTTATTTTGATGCTGAGGGGGTTAAGACCGCGCCACGATTTATTGTTCAAAACGGAGCACTTAAAGGTTATTTATTATCCAGTTATTCAGCTAGGCGATTAGGCCTAGAGACAACAGGCAATGCAGGAGGTCATCATAATTTAGTTTTGGAACCTACGGCAGAGGAAGACATGCAATCAATGATTAAAAATATTGGTTCTGGATTTCTTGTAACGGGTTTAATTGGTTATGGAGTAAATATTGTCAATGGTGATTATTCAAGAGGAGCTAATGGTTTTTGGATAGAGAATGGCGAGATTGCTTATCCAGTTAGTGAGGTAACAGTGGCAGGAAATCTAAAAGACATGTTAATGAAAATCAACGCTGTAGGAAATGATCCAGAGAAGAAAGGGTCTATCTATGCAGGTTCAGTTTTAATTGATGATTTAATGATTGCAGGAGAGTAAATGATTAAAAAGATTGTAAGCTTTTTGAGCTTATTGTTATTACTAATGCCAAGTTATGGTTTTGGTCACGGCGGGGTCACTCGAGTTTCTCTTTTAAAGGACTCTGATATTAGATTGTTTATTGCTGATAATATGGAGAGCAGTATTGTCAGCATTGATTTTCCCAGTGGTGAGATTGTTAATCGAGTCTCCGTTCCGCCTTCGATTATGATTTTAGCTGAAAGCAATACCAAGCAATACATTTATGCGATGAGGGGAAGAGACACAGATCAAGACTCTGTGAGCATACTTTCAACCGGGTTTGATTCAAAAGAAAATGCCTTTAGACCACCGCATTTAATTAGAACGATACCGTTTGATACGCCAGGTGGAGCGCGAGAGAACAAGATGGCAAGCGTTAATGGCTTCGATACAATAATCACTGAAGGTGACGGCAAAATAGTTGTTTTGCAAACCGAAGTCATTGATGGACTGTCAGAAATTCCAACCCGGATCTATAACTTAGCGGCCCCTGACCATTATCATTATATGGAGGGGGAAAAGAATTTATATATTGGTCATTTGTTCAAAGGTTTTGTCCAGGTTCTGAACCGAAGGACAGGTAGAGAAGTTAAAAAAATTGGAAATTGTCCACGATTGCACGGCATGACTAAAGACAAAGTATCAGGCAGAATATTCTTCTCGTGCGCCACTGAATTACTCGTTATCGGAACCCGAGGCAAAGAGAGGGCTGAAGAAGTTGCAAGGATTAAATATCCAGATCGTGGTCGATCCTGTGCCGCTTTTTTAACTGGGGTAAATAACATCAAATGGTGCTACACCGAAGGCATTATTCCTCAGCTTTATCGTTTGGATTTAAACAAGAAAAACTACAACATTGAAAAGTTGGCGGTAAAGCCATCAATCAGGCAAAACGTCACTGAGGATGGTAAGTATTTACTTATACTTACAAAAGCAGGGGATCTAAGTGTTTATGATGGCTTTAGTGGTGGGTTTATTAAAGATATTAAGGTTTCCGATCCTTTTTATGGCCAATGGAATGAAGATGTTGGCAAGGCTATTTTGCCCGATATTGAGTCTTACAAGGGGATAACATACATCTCATTGACTCATGAAGGCAGAGTTGTTGAGGTTGATATTGAGGCTGGGAAAGTGAACCGCTATATAGATACAGGGGGTTTCCCAACAAGAATGATTCTTCTTTCTAAAGATGATCTTAAGTAATAATAAATTTTAAGAGGTATTAAATGAATAGGAAAACACTAACTAAATCATTAATTTTAGGATTGTTGATAATAATTATTAGTCCATTAGCTATGTCTCATAGTAATCATGGAAGCGATGCAAATGTTAGAGCCATGGCTTCAATGTTAGCAAATATGCAACACTTTCCCTCCGAAGCTGACAAATCAAAATTACAGGAAATTCTCGATCACGAGTCATCAACAGATAATGAAAAAACTCTGGCGTCTGCAATTATGCGTATCGAGCATCAGTCAAACCCCGAGGATGCTCTCTCACTTGATAGTATTATAGAATCAGAAACCGCCTCAGGTTCAGTTATAAATATTGCAATTGTGATTAAAAATTTCTCTCACGGTGTTAGTGAAGCAGATAAACGGAAACTACAATTAATTAATTTTAAAGGCTAAACCTAGTCTTGAGTTATGGTTCGGTAGGCGCTTCTGTATTTCTCTGTGGTGTTTGTGATCACATCCTCTGGCAGCTCAGGGCCTGGCGCGGTCTTATCCCAGTCGAGAGTTTCTAGGTAATCCCGCAGGTACTGTTTGTCAAAGCTTGGCGGACTTATGCCAACTTGGTATTCCTCGATAGACCAGAAACGCGATGAATCCGGCGTTAAGACTTCATCTATGAGGAATAATTTTCCATTATTATCGAGCCCGAACTCAAATTTTGTATCTGCAATAATTATGCCTCTTTCTTTGGCATGATTTACTCCAAAATTATAGATTTCTATGGCCGTGTCTCTAACTTTACTGGCTAATTCCTCACCGATTAAGTTAATGGTTTCCTCATAGGAAATATTTTCATCGTGTTCACCGAACTCAGCCTTAGTCGCAGGAGTATAGATTGGTTCCGGTAACTGCGAAGCCATTTCAAGACCTTGTTGCAATTCAATTCCACAAACAGCTCCAGTAGCTTGGTAGTCTTTCCATCCTGATCCAATCAGATAACCTCTAACCACAGCCTCTATTGGCAATGGTTTTAGACGCTTAACGATCATGCTTCTTTTTTGAAAATAATCAAGCTGATCAGCACTATCCAAGAGATCAACTAGATTAAGATCATTGGTAAGGTGATTATCAACTATGGCTGTGGTCTTGCTAAACCAGAACTCTGAGAGCTCTGTAAGCACTTCTCCTTTTCCCGGTATCGGGTTAGGTAGAACCACATCAAATGCAGACATTCGATCAGTAGTCACTATAAGAAGATGATCTTCATCTACAGCATAAATATCCCTGACCTTGCCTTGACCGATCAATTCCAGATTTTGAAGTACGGGTGAATTCATCGTATTATTTTATTGATAGAAGAGAGATTTAGCAATTAGGATTTTTTTCTTTAACTAAACATAAACTAAGGGATAATAGGCAAAGTTCATTATCAAAAATATGCAAAGAGATTTCAAAATAGCGCCATCTATACTTTCAGCTGATTTTGCCAGATTAGGCCAAGAGGTTGAGAGCGTCATCCAGTGCGGTGCTGACTTTGTTCACTTTGATGTTATGGACAATCATTATGTCCCTAATCTAACCTTCGGTCCTGTGATTTGCGAATCATTGAGAAATTACGGAATAGAGGCTCCAATTGATGTGCATCTGATGGTTGAACCTGTGGATCGATTAATTTCTGATTTTGCAAAAGCTGGAGCAACCTATATAAGCTTTCATCCAGAAGCCACTGAAGATATATCAACCACTCTTAATTTAATTAAAGAGGAGGGGTGCAAGTGCGGTTTAGCGATCAATCCAGATACGCCACTGTCCTTTATTGAGGATCATCTTGAATCTTTGGACATTATTACCATGATGTCTGTTTTTCCAGGGTTTGCAGGCCAAAGTTTTATCCCTGAAGTCCTTGATAAATTGACCTTAACAAGGCAAATGATTGATGATTCCAATCGAGATATTTATCTTGAGATTGATGGCGGTGTCAAGGCTGATAATATTGGAGATATTGCCAAGTATGGCGCTGATGTTTTCGTTTCTGGTTCAGGAATATTTGGAACTAAAGACTATCAGAAAACCATCGATTCAATGAGAGATAACTTGAGCGCAGCATAAAGTTTAATAATCGAAGATTTCATTGAAAAAACAGACTCAGATGAGTAGACTAGCTTCCTTTTATAACGATTAAAGAACTAGTAAATGAAGACTATTTCAGCAAAAACAGAAGATGTAGTGAGAGATTGGTATTTGGTTGATGCTAAGGATAAAACTCTAGGCAGATTGTCTACTGAGATCGCTACAAGGCTAAGGGGCAAGCATAAGCCAATATATACTCCTCATGTGGATACAGGGGATTATATTGTGGTTATTAATGCCTCAAAAATTACTGTTACCGGTAATAAGATGGAAGACAAAATGTATTACAAGCACACTGGCTATATAGGTAATATGAAATCTTCAAATTTATCAACGATGATGAAAAAGAGTCCAGAAACTGTTCTGATGAAATCAGTTAGAGGGATGTTGCCTAAGACAAAGTTAGGTAATGCAATGATAAAAAAATTAAGAGTATTTTCGGGACCTGATCATACTCATGAAGCACAGGCCCCAAAGCCTTTGGAGATTTAGCTAAATTATGGCAACAGAAGTACATTACGGAACCGGCAGAAGAAAGACATCTACAGCTAGAGTCTTCATTAAAAAAGGCAAGGGGAGCATTACTGTAAATAAGAAACCCATCGACGAATTTTTCGATCGAGAGACAGCACGAATGATCGTTAGACAACCCTTAGAACACACAGAATTGATTGGAAAGATTGACGTTACTGCAACTGTAAAAGGTGGGGGCGGAAGCGGCCAAGCTGGTGCAATCAGGCATGGCTTGAGCAGAGCCTTGCTAAGTTATGATGAAAATTTACGTTCTGCACTGAGAGAAAAAGGCTTTTTGACTCGGGACGCACGAAAAGTTGAACGAAAAAAGGTGGGTTTAAAGAAAGCCAGAAAAGCGACTCAATATTCTAAACGATAGACCTATAGCATCTCCAGCATTCTTTTTTGAATTTTAAGATCAGTTACTCTTCCCATACCTGCAATACTGTTGTCGAGCATGTTCTTTGATTTAGACGTTGCTGGAATAATATTAGTTACCGCTGGGTTTGCAATAATATATTTTAGGAAGAATTGTCCCCAACTATTGATGTCGTAATCTTTGCACCAATCAGGCAGTGTTTGATTTTTAAATGAACGAAATAATTTTCCTCTCATAAATGGTCTATTGATAATTGTTGCAACACCAAACTCTTGACAGATTGGTAATAGCCTTTCCTCTGCATCTCGCTCACCTATTGAGTAATTGAATTGTGCAAAATCAATAGGTTCTTTTTTTATGATATCTTCCATTTCTTTAAAAGCGCTGGATTTGTAATGCGTTATTCCTATATAACTGATTTCACCAGATTCCTTCATTTGTCTGAGAGTTTTAATTTGTGTTTTCCAATCAACTAAATTGTGGATTTGAATCAACTCCATTTTGGCTGTGTTCATTTTTGTAAATGATTCGGAGATTTGTTGTTCGCCTTCTGGTTTCCCTTTAATCCATACTTTGGTGGCTAAGAACAATTCATTTCTTCTTGGGTAATCATCAAGGATCTGACCCAGAAGGTCTTCAGACTGTCCATACATTGGTGAGGTATCGACTAAGCTCCCTCCATTATTGAGTAAAACTTCAATGATTTCTTTCCTAATCTTTAGTTCTTCTCTATCTTCTGGATCTACATCAAATACTCTGGATGTGCCTAAACCAATAATAGGTAAAGATTCACCACTCGAAGGGATAGTTCTTCTTAGCATTTGATTTTGGGCCAAAACAGACCCAAATTTTAGGCCCGATAATAAAAACGAGGTACTCATTAGTTTCAATAAGTTTCGTTTTGTATGTTTCACGTGTTTGAAATAACTTCTGTCGTTTCAGCGTTTCCAATGATAATTTCATTAGCCGGTCTTAAGGCAAAAATTCCATTAGTAACAACACCAGGTATGTTGTTAATTTCTTTTTCTAGAGAAGGAGGGTCAATGATTTTAAGATTATGAACATCAAGGATTAGATTGCCATTATCTGTTTGGAAATCATGTCTTAATTCTGGCTGGCCTCCCAATTTAGCAATTTCTCTAGAGACCATTGATTTGGCCATAGGAATAACTTCAATAGGTAAAGGAAACTTGCCCAGTACATCAACAATCTTTGAGTTATCCACTATGCAAACAAATTTTTTAGAAGCATGAGCAATAATCTTTTCTCGTGTCAGGGCGCCACCGCCACCTTTGATCATATGAAAATTTTTGGTGATTTCATCAGCTCCATCTATATATAAATCTGGACTTCCAGTCGATGAGAGATCCTCAACCATAAAGCCTTCATCTGAGAGGAGTTTAGTACTGGCTTCTGAGCTCGAAGCAATAGATTTTATCTTGTGCCTAACTTGATGCAATTCAGAGATTAAGAAATTGACAGTTGATCCAGTGCCGACACCTAAAACACAATCGTCTTCTATGTATTCCAAGGATTTGATTGCTGCATGTCGTTTTTCATTTGTATCAGCCATAATCTTTTTCTAACATCCTCCTTTTATGCTTTGTAGGTTTTATCCTCCGTGATAATAGCATCCATTGGTATGTCCCAAGCATTTTTTTCTATAGAGTCAATTTTTTGGAATTCGTATGCAAGGCCGACTAGTAGGGTTTTATTTTTGAATTCACTCCCTTTTTTGAAAGCTAATGTTTTGTCATAGTAGCCGCCACCCATACCTATCCGATTGCACTTAGAGTCAAAGGCCACTAAAGGTATAAACATAAGATCACATTGTGCTGCTTCGATTAATATTTCATCTATATGGTCAGGCTCAGGAATGCCATAACTGTTTAAAGTGAGTTTTTGATCTTTGTTGTAGCTTGAGAAAACCAAGGTATCTTGTTTAATTTTTGGAAGAAATACATCTTTGTTTATGCTCCATAGATAATTATTCAACTCGGAGGTATCTATTTCATTATTCACCGAGAAATAAGTGCTTATCTTTTGATGGTCTTCAAATGAAATTGATGCTTGGATGTTCTTTAGAATATCATTTCCTATAAGCTTTAGACTTTCATCGGAAAGTTGCTTCCTTTTTTCTTTGATTCTAGCTCTTAGGTTCTTCATTGTTGATTGATGAAGATACCCACAATGACGTTTCTCATTTGTTGCTCTCAGGCCAGAGCAGTAAGGTGGGTTCTGACGTAGTGGCGCAGGCTTCCCTATTTGGTAATGCACAAAACCAATACAGACATTGATCCCTAAACTAATAATTAAGGGCCGAGAGTCCTTTAATGATCTTCGTTCATCGCAGGCAATCTTCTTAACTATTGTAGCTTTAAATCTTTATCAGAGTTAAGTGAATTTTCAACTTGGTTATGGATCTTTTCGAGCTTTTTTTGGACTTCAGATAGATCTAATTCAGAGTCATATTCAGTTCTAATCTTAGTGGCCATTTCAGAGCTACCAGTTATCGCATCATTAGCAATATTGAGAGCAGCCATAACTGCTATTCTATTCAAACCAAAAGCTGTTCCTTGTTGATCTATCTTTTTCATTGTTTCATGGACCAATGAGGCAGCTTTAATTAGATTTGCTTTTTGCTCTGGAGAGCATTGGATGGTGAATTGTTCGCCCATTATTTCAATGGTGACCGGTTCGCTCATGCGCTTGTCTCAATTTGATTAAGTCGTTCAAGAACATCTTCGACTTTGTCTTTGGCTCTTTGTTTTTGTATCTCAAGGTTATCTAATTGTGATTCCAATGATTTGTTATCTTCTTTAAGTGATTGATATTGAAGGTAAAGGCGATCTTTTTCCTCAATTAAACTTTTTATTCTGGACTCGAGTGACTCGACGGATTCTAAGACTTGTTTTTCAGATACTTTAGACACAATACACACTATAATTTGTCATTAGCAATCGGTCAAATCGGTATAATAATTTGTAAACTGGATATCATTCAATTGAACTACTCAGATTTAGAAAAATTAAGAATATCAGCATCACTAACAACCAATGTTGCTGAATATCATGGTCTCATTAGCTCTCGACTCTGTTTTGGAATCGAACACTTTGAAGATTTAACTTCGGAGGATAGCTCTGATGATAAATCTGTAACCTCAATCCAAATTCAGGAATTCAATAATGCCTTTTTAAATATGATTAAGGATGCTAAAGATCAGTTTAAAAAAGGCGGATTTAATTTTGATCCATTATTACCTAGTGACTCAGAGCCTATTGAGTATCGTGCGCTAGGGCTCGCATCATGGTGCCAGGGTTTTGTTGATGGATATGGAATGTCTGTTGCCGAATTAGAGATTGAGATCGATAGGCTTGGAGATGGGGAAGCTGCTGAAATCATTGAAGATTTTGCTCAAATCTCTACACTGGATTCTAATTCTATCTCAGACGAGCAAGATGAAGAAATTGCTTTTATGGAGTTAGTTGAATATGTGCGTGTAAGTGTGCAATTGTTATATGAGGACTATAGAGGTTACAAGAATGAGTCTTGAGTACAAAAAGAGACGGAGTAAATTAGGCAGATTGATCGGTAAAGATAGCATAGCTATTTTACCCACATCTTCTATTAAAATGAGAAGCAGGGATACCGACTATCCTTTTAGAGCAAACTCCGATTTTTATTACTTTACAGGTTTTTCCGAACCAGAAGCTCTTATGATTCTGGCACCTGGAAGACCTGAAGGCGAATTTGTTCTTTTGGTTAGACCCAAGGATCCTTTAAAGGAAATCTGGGACGGTTATATGGAGGGTATCTCTGGAGCCAAAAGAAATTATTTAGCCGATGAGGCTTTCAAAATAGAGGATATTGATTCGATCCTATCTACTATGTTCCATAATCGTCAAAAAGTTTTCTATACACTCGGTAACGATGAAAAATATGATAAAAGCGTCGTTAATGCATTTAATCAGGTTAGAGCCAATCAGAGGAGGGGAGGCGTTGTTCCTACAGAAATTGTTTCGCTAGAACCTCTGGTTCACGAAATGAGGTTAATTAAATCCAGAGAAGAGATTCGATTAATGAAGAAGTCTGCTCAAATTAGTGTTGAGGCTCATTATCGAGTCATGGATGAATGCAATGATGGTGTTTTTGAATATCAGATTGATGCTGCAATTAAGCACCAATTTGGAAAATACGGAGCTGTCCCTGCGTATCATAGCATCGTAGCTTCTGGAGCAAATGCTTGTACTCTACATTACATTGAAAACAAGGATAAATTAAAAGCTGGCGATCTTCTTCTCACTGATGCTGGTTGTGAGCATCAGATGTATGCAGCAGATATCACTCGCACTATTCCTGTATCAGGTTCTTACTCAGATGAACAAAAAGCCGTTTATTCAATTGTTTTAGATGCCCAAAAAGAAGCTATTAATGCAGTAAAACCAGGGCAAACGTTTGAAAACTTGCAAAATCAAGCTATTGAAAGCATTACCAAAGGATTGAGAAAGCTGGGTCTTTTGAAAGGCACTGTTAAATCATTAATCGAGAGTGAGGCTTACAAGGATTTCTATATGCATGGCATTGGCCACTGGTTAGGAATGGATGTCCACGATGTGGGTTCTTATATGAGCGATAAGGGAAAGTCTAAGAAGTTTGAAGCTGGAATGGTTCTTACCATAGAGCCAGGAATCTATATTTCAAAGAAAAATAAGAATGTCGATAAAATTTGGCGCGGTATAGGGGTAAGAATAGAAGATGATGTCTTGGTTACAAAAAGTGGCTGTGATGTTCTGTCAGGAAGCTTGCCGAAAGAAATTAAAGACATTGAAAAACGAATGTCTTTGAATTAATAAAGGTAAAAATTATGTCAGTAATTGTTTGTGGCTCAGTCGCCTATGACTATTTAATGGAATTTGATGGTGAATTCGGAGATTTTATTCTACCCGATCAGATTCATATCTTGAGTGTTGCTTTTAATGTTCCAAGGCTAAGAAAAGAATTTGGTGGTTGTGCAGGGAATATTGGATTCAATATGAAGAAGTTAGGCATGGACCCGATCATATGTGCCACTGTGGGTAAAGATTTTGGAGATTATCGAGCATGGCTGGATTCCAATGGTATTTCAATTTCTGGAATTAAGGTGATTGAGGATATGTACACAGCACAGTGTTTTATAACCACAGATCAAAAAAACAATCAGTTGACTTCATTTCACCCTGGAGCAATGGAAGAGGGGCATAACAATCCAATTCCCGATGTCGAAGGCATAGAGATGGTTATTCTTTCACCGGATGGGAAAGAGAGCACCATTCTGCATGCGAATGAGATGCACAATAAAGGAATACCAATTATGTATGATCCTGGACAAGGACTTCCAATGTTCGATAAGTCAGAAATCTTAAATTTCATTGATCAGGCCAAGTGGATCATTCTCAATGAGTATGAGGCAAACCTTCTCTCAGAGATCACGGGACTCGATCAAAACGACATCAAAGCAAAAGTTTCAGCTATGATCGTAACCAAAGGCGGGCAGGGTTCAGATATTTATGTTGAAGACCAAGTGATTTCTATTGATCCTATTCCAGTTGAAAATGAGGCAGATCCTACTGGTTGTGGCGATGCATATCGTGCTGGTTTGATCTATGGAATGATCAATGATCTGGGATGGGAAAAATCTGGAAAAATTGGGTCGATCTTGGGTTCAATTAAAGTTCAATCTCATGGAACCCAGAATCATGTATTCGAACTGGAAGCGCTTCTTTCAAGATTATAAAGTCGTTTTCTAAGCTTTCTCTTCTCTACCGAGGAATAAATGATTGGTACGATCACCAATGAAAGAAAAGTTGAACTGATCATGCCACCTACAATCGCAATAGCCAGCGGTTGACTCAATTCAACTCCAGGCCCAATTCCTAAGGCAGGCATCATCATGGCGAGTATTAATGTCAGAGAAGTCATTAAAATAGGTCTGAGCCTTCTTGGGCATGCACTGAGTAGGGCTTCATCAATTTCCATTCCTTTTTGTCTTTCTTGATTTGTTCGATCGATCAATAAGATCGAATTTTTTGCTACGAGGCCAGTCAGTAAGACCAATCCAGTCATTGAAAATATATTGAGATCCGAACCAACTATCCAGATTCCAAGTGTTCCTCCAATGACCGCCAATGGCTGAGAGATCATCACAATCAAAGGTTGTCTGAATGAATTGAATTGACTAGCAAGAACCATATAGACCAAGATTAGTCCTGTCAGGAATGCAAAAAGCATTTGATTGCTGGTTCTCTTAAACTCTTTTGCTCTAATTCCATCAACCTAGGATGGATTCGCATATTATTGTCATTTAATTTTAGAGGTCTGCACACCACGTCTATTCCGGCGGCATCCATGGCTAGAATATAGTCACCGGCTGCTTTTGCCCAGCCAGTACCATCTCTATAACAGCCTATAAATAATACTTTCATTTCTTCTATCTATTTAAAAGTCAAAAAAAGCTACGCACTGTTCGCCTTCTTCTGTAAATCGCATACTGCAAGACTTGTTCATAAATTTAAGAAGCTCTTCGGGCGACAGACCTTTAATGGTATGGCTGCCTTCAGTATACTTTTTCTCAAAACTTGAAACATTAGTAATTTATCATCTATATCTTTA
>LUML01000082.1_pt1 | contig 24078 bp, 46 predicted proteins | sample 729661 | NCBI WGS metagenome assembly LUML01 (sample SAMN03860264, study PRJNA289734) | marine metagenome | biome: seawater column; feature: ocean; material: water; isolation source: Red Sea water column Station 22 - depth 10m | place: Saudi Arabia: Red Sea | collected 2011-10-15 | depth 100 m | reverse complement strand
CTTTAACATTTGCTCTTATATATCTTCCAGATTTTCTAACTGGATTAATTCCACTATCTCTCATAGATACTGAACTTGATGCACTTTCACTATCAGCTAATCGTTCTCTTGTTTTAACTGTTAGTGTAGCATCTGCATCTACAATTGGTCTAACACCTGTAATGTTAGTTCTTAAACCAGGAAATGGTTCAAGTTCTGAAGTTTCAATTTCACATTCATTAGCTGTACCAGAAAAGATTGCAGCTTTATAATCACTATCAACTGCACCTAATAACATTTGTCCACCAGACCAATAATCTGTATCTAGTGCTGCACTTATATTTTCTAAGTTTTGAGATATAATATCCATTAACTCTACTGTATAAGCTCCAACGAATTGTGAAAAAATCGTACTTGCACTAGCATCTGCTAATGACCATTTTTGAGTAGCATAATTATAAATAATTATTTTATCACAAATTCCTGTTGTGTTAGTAGCATTAGATGTACTTGGAAATAACCACAATGCTAACTGATTAAATGGATCTACTGCTGCACAAATTCTATCTGAAAATGCTTTGTTTAAATTAAGATCAAAATATCTATTAACTTTTTCTACTCCAATAGGTATTATTTGATCTCCATTTATTTGATAAAAACCATCGTCTGCATAGAAAAATATTTGTCTATTGTCTTGGCAAACAGTTCTACCATACATCGCACCTCTATTGGGAGATATAACTGATAATCTAAATACTGTATTACCACCCACATAGTCCATCCTGATTATTTGGTTTTGTCTAAATACATAACCAACCTCACCAGAGGTTATAGCAACAACCTGTCCACCAGAGCCTGGCAAGTCCTGACTATCAGACTGACTTGTTCCTGCTGTCCAAGTGGTTAAATCATTAATACCTGACCATTGTATTCTATTAGTTGCACTTGTAATATTACCTGAAACTAAAAAATCTCTAACGACTCCTGAAACTTTAAAAACAGGATTATCTGTTGCAATTGAACTTAGATTTGCAAACACACTAGATGTTCCCATTAAATAATATTGAGGTTGATCTACCCCATTACTAAAAATTACATATTCACCAAATTGTGTGAATGTGCAATAATCATCTGAATCTCCAGTTAAAGGAGTTCCACCAGAAAAATCTGTAGTCGTTAATCTTGTTGTGTCAGATGAAACATTAGTTAAATTATCTCTACCAACAGCAGCTCTTGTAACTGTAACTACTGCTGATGATACTGTCGCTGAAAAATCAGCATGACCATTGATAGTATTTTTTAAATTTGTAGCAGTAGTATCATTATTTGTTTGTACTTGAAATTCGTTTGTAGATGGACTTCCTGTAACTGAAGTAAATACAACAGTCGTTCCATCATTTTTATTTAAAGTAATAGTTTTAGAAGCACCAATATTTGCATAATCAGAAACTGTAATTGTGCAAGTAGCATAAGAATTATTTAATAATTTTCCTCCTGCACCTAACTCTGAAAATGATCCTGATGCCAAACTATATATTGTATCTTTTGTAGAAACAAAATTATAAACTGTATTAGAATTATCTCTAAATGAACCTGCACCTGTAGAATCTTTAACTACAGTAGATGAACCACTATAAGAAACTAAAGATGGAAATCTTTTATAAGTGTTTGCTGCATGATAAACATTATTTGCAACATTAGCTCCATTTTTTCCATGTTCAGGTTGATCTGGTAGCCATTCTCCAAAAGGTACTTGCATTTAACTCCTAACTATTCGTTGTAACTGTACTTGTATAACGACTGCCAAATGGTGATGCGATTGTATCTTCTGATCTCACTTGTAATGGAGAACCAGAATATTGATCTTCTCTATCATTTCTTTCTAGTCGTTCCATAGCAGTTGCATACATTTGCTGCCATTGTTGAGCTTGTCCTGGCTCAATACCACCTAAAAAGTTAGCAGCATGATATAATGAGCCATATAAATAAATTGCTGGATGATCTGTTAATATCCAGTTAGATGTATTCGTTACTGATAAAGCATCAAACTTTTTATAATAATTAATATAACCAGTATAAGATGTATCTGGTTTTGGAGAAAATCTAAAAGTATCTCCTAAAATTGTATAAACTTCTGGAGTTCCACTTGTAGAAGTTCCTCTTAATTGATCCATGTGTGATGGTGAAACATATCTTAATGAATGTTTTGTACCACCTGATAAAATATAAAAGTTTCTAACTTGTAAAAACCCTGTAGGTAAAGATTCAGTTTCACTATCAATAGTAATGGTTGTTTGTGTAACCATTTTTCTAATTCTTAATTTAGAGTTTAAATCTGCTTCTGTTAAAACAATAAAATCATCAGCTATCTCATCAGTTAAATCTGATCTATTTAACCAATTTGCTATTGATGTTTTAAGTGTTGAATATGATGTTAGTGCCATTAAAATCTTCCTTCAGCAGTTCTGAAATATCTATAATCAGAACTATTTAGTTTTTGTCTTAAAATTTTTTGTTGTGTTTCTTTTGGTAAAGCAAACCAATTACCTTTGTTTTGATCTTTGTGATATTCTTTACACCAAATTTCTAAAACAATTGTAGGTATTGATGCTACTCTTTTTAAACCTCTGTCTGGTGAATAACCATCGTTTTGAGTGTAAAGCTTTTTATTATGATCTAAAATAGGTTTGTGATTTACAATTCTTTGATGTACTACACCTTTATCTTCATGGGGTATAAATTTATCTGTAACTAAACCCTCTGTTTCAATACTTCTTGTTTTCATTTGCCTTGACCTCTGTACTTTTTGCCAGATATTCGTCTTTTAGATTTATTCATCATAGCTTTGCTAGGTCGCCTACCAATACTGGTTTTCTTAAACTTAGCTCTGCTAATATGTTCAATCTTTGCGTAAAGATTACTTTTTTTCTTTTTAGCCACTACGCACTAAGTTCAGTACAATACAAAGTACCATCTGCACTATTTCTAATAGCTGCCATTTTTTCACCTGGAGAAACTTTTATAACTTCTACTTCTCCTGCTGGTAAATAAGCCATACTTGTTGTAGCAGTAGGTGAACCAGCGAATGTAATATGACAGTTAGTTGTTGAAACAACTCTTACATAATGAGTGCCATCGCCAAAAGCATTACTTACTGCTGCACTTGATGATGCTACTGATATTGTTTGAGTAGTTCCATGTCTTAAACCATAATTTACCATTGTCTTTTTCCTTATTTTTTATATTTAACTTTTTTGCCTTTTTTCTTTGCGTAAGCTTTAGCTTTTTTCATTCCTGATTTAGAATATGAAAATTTTCTTTTTCCTACTAGTGGCATAATTGTTTTCCTTTAATATTTGGCATTTGAGGGGAAGTACCGCTAGGCAAGATCCCCTCAAATTCTATAATTATCTTCTGATAACGAATGTAACTACACATTCACAAGCAGTTGAAGAACCACCATCAGTTATCATTTCGATAGAACCACCTTCTTCAACTCTGTTTGCTGCTGTAGGTTCTGCTGTGTCCACATCCCCTGCTGCTGATCCAGATTGAGTAACTGTAATTCCACCACCTGTTACTGCTGTTCCACCTAATTCAAAAGATAGAGCTGCGTTTGCAGATGAAATTGCATTTTTTATACAAGTGAAAATTTTAATTATTTCACCGCCATCAGGTACAGGTACAAAAGTTGATCCTGCTGTGCTGATGTCAGTAATTTTCGATGTTAAAAAATAATCGTTTAATGTTCTCATTTTTTTTCCTTTATTTGCTTCGTTCCGCCATTGAATGACTTCAAAGACCAAACAAATTGTTAATTTAAGTACAGAGGGGATTACTCCCCTCTATACACTATTAAGATTATGATGTTGTTAAATCAAAAACTCCGCCAGAAGCTTTTTCATTTCTTGATTCCAGAGTGTACTCTGCAACTAGAAACTGCTTCGAAGCATCACCAGTTTTTGCTAAATCTTCAAGAGCAAAATCTCTTAAAAACGCAACCGCCCACATATCAGGTGTGATAATGTGAACTGATCTAGCTGGTGAGAATCTGTTTGGAGCTACAGTCAATGCACCGAAATCACTTTCGTACACATCTACTGCTGCAACCAATCTTTTGTTTTCAGCAGGATCCATTCTTGTTGATCCACCTGTAAAACCAGATAGTTTTTGTTTATTGAAAGAACCACATTGAACCATAGTAGGATCTCCACCAGAGTCCCAAACCAGCTTTAACGCTGCTTTTAATTGAGCTTCTGTAAAAGCTCTCTGTGTTCCATTAGTTCTAGCGTCTGATCCATCACCTGTTGGTGAAGATGGTGAACCTGCAGATGCCATAACATCGTTAGTAGCGATCCAAGATTCAACTCCGCCTAGTTCTCTTGCAGTTGTGTCGTTACCTGCTACTTTAGCATTGTTCGCACATAAAGAAGTTTCCATATCTCTTTTAAGCTCTTTTGAAGCTTTAGAAATTTGGTAAGCTAGTTCATTGTTACGACCTGCTCTGTTAGTTGCCTCTAATGTACCAGTAACTATTACAGATTTAGTTGAAATCTGAGTGTAGTTTCCTAGTCTAGTAGTTGCAGTTGGTGCAGAGAAAGTAACTTCATTACCCTCTATTGCAGCATTTGTACCTGACGCAGCAGCTAAAGCATCTGTTTGCCATTCATGATTTGTCATAGACGCTTTTGCTTTCGCAATTGCAGACATGAAAGGTGTATCAGTCGGACTAATGTTGTAAATTACATTAGATAGATCTTCTCTTTCGCCAACAGCATCATAGGTACTATATGTTCCACTTACTTGTGCCATATTGTTTTTCTCCTAAGTTATTGTTGTTTGTTAGTAACCATATCTAAAAATATACTGGTTGCATCTTTGATACTTCCAGTCTTATTTCAGCTTTGTCTTTTTTAACTCCTGATGAAAAAACTTTGCCAGGTTTAGTAATCTTCTTTGCTAAATTCGGTTTTGAATTTTGCATATTCCGATACTTCATGGCATCGTTCACCAACATAACAATACGATGGTCATACACTTGAGCTATCTCTTGGTCATTAAAACCATAAGAAGTCAAATAAGACCTCATATTACTTTTCAATTGTGAAGCTTTTGCAGGATCAGAAAATTCTGGCATTTTAAGTGTCAGTTTCTTCTGTTGGTCTTGCAAGAAAGATTCAAATTGTTTTTTCTGCTCCGATTGCGTTTTCTCCACAGCTTGATTAAGCGATTCTTGCTTTCTCTTTAGTCTGCGTTCAATCTTAGCAGCTTCGGTTGGATCTTCTTCATACAACTTATCTAAATCAGCAGAATTAATTTCTGCGTTTAGCTGTTGTTGAGCTACAGACATTAACTGATTCAACTCATTAAGTTTTGAGGAATAGTCTTGTCTTTGCTTTTCAGACTCAGACATAAATTGTTTCTTTTCATAAGAAAGTTCTTCAGTCTTTCGTCTGTAGTCTGCATCTCTTGAGTAACCATTTTTTAATTCGTCTAAGGTAACATCAAATTCTTGACCTGCAACTTTTACCTTGTAGGTGGAATCCTGTTCTTGTGGAATCTCATTTGTTTGTTCTTGAGATACTTCTTCGGAAGTTTCCTCTTGCGATTCTTCTTCCTTTATTTCCTGTTCCTCTGGTTGTTCTTCTTTCGAAGATTCCTCTTTTGTGGGTTCAGGAGAATTTTGTTCTTCCTGTTTTTGTTCTTGTTCAGGGGTGTTTATTTTATCAGTTTTTTTTTCTTCTGCAACTGGATTTAATAAACCTGATATTGATTTTGCAGCTTTTTGCAAATCAGTTTCAGCTCCCTTCGTTGGGTTGGCTTGATTGTCTGACATTGTTTTTTCCTTTTTAAGTTAAGCTCCTCTTGTGAGGTTGGCTTATCCTAACCATTTTGATTAGAATTTTTGATTTTTGATACTATTTCTAAAATCTTCTAGCTGTTTCTTCGCTAATTTTCCTGTATCTAAAATTTCTTTAATATGTTGTTCAACTTTACCTACTACATTGTAGGCTAACCACAGTTTTTCTCTTGTTTCAGTTTCCTTTGCACCAGTATTAAATAAACTTTCAGCATAAAGCTTTTTAAGTTCATTTAATGCTTCTTTAAACAAAGGATTATCTAATAATTGCCTAGCCTTGTTCGATTGGCTCACTTCCTGTTGGAGTTTGCCCTGTTCGTCTTTGTTCATTTAAACTATTTATCTGTTGTTCTAGTGTGTCTGAAGATTTTTGTGCTTCTAAAAAAGTTTTATTTCTATTAGAAGTTACTAATTTGTCTAAATCAGCATCCGCTTTTAGTTTAGCAACATCAATTTGTGTGTTGTATTTTAATTCCATATCCTTAATTTTAGCTTCAAAACCAAGAATAGCCTCTGCTGTTTCTGCTCTAATTTTTTTATTCTCTAATTCTAGTTCTGCAATCTTTCTTTTCTCCTCAGATTGTATTCTAGTAAATTCTATTTTTTCAATTGGTGTTAATGGTGGAGGTGGTGGTGGTTGAACCATATCTTTTCCAACATCAGGATTAACAAAATAGTTTTCAACATTTTTCAATCCAGCATTTTCAATCATTTTAGATAAAGTATTGTAAATATTTTTCAAACTTACCATTGGATATTCTTGTCCACCCTGTAAGTTAAAAGCTTGTACTTGTCTTTCTAAAATATTATTTAAAATAACTAATTGTTGTTCTTTAGAACCACTTCCTAAACCAACTATAATTGAAATATTATATCTATCTTTCCATTCAGTCGGTCTAACAGGAACAAATTGATTGTTTAATTGAACAATTCTTTCTTTGTCCTGATATTTAACTGTTAGTTCAAATATTCTTGAAAATAAATCTTTAACTCCAGTTTCAGAAAATATTCTAGCAATTAATTCCATACGCATTTGTGTTTGCGTCATTAAGGTATTAATTCCTGTAGCAGTTTTATTTAAGCTATCAGCATCCAAACCTTGTGCATATCTTGTAACACCAGTTCTAGTTTCTCTAACTGTATCTAAGTATTCTAATAATGGAAATGCTTGTTGCGAAATCGTTTGTGATTGCATTGGCATCATAACTTGTTGCGGTGGTTGTTTAGTTCTAACTACTCCACCAGGTCTTGATGTAAGTAAATCATCTAAATTAACCATGCCATCCATGATGGCTACTCTGTTATTATTTGTTAGATACATATTGTCTAACAACTGACGCATAACAGTTGATTTAACTAATTGAATATCTTCAACTAACTCTGCAACTGATCTTCCATAAAATCTGTGCGGCATTGGAATAGGAGTTAATGAACAGAAAGGATTACTATCTACTGTTTCATTAGATAAAATTGTATAAGAAGAATTTCCACCTACACAAACTTTTCTAAGTTCTGCAATTCCATCGCCATCGTAATCTAAATTAATATAGCACTCATATAATTCTACTTGTTCTGTAGATTTATCTGTAGAATGTTTAAAAGGATTTTCGTCTATATCGCCAAACCTTGTTAATTTTTCTGTGCTATGTAAAACATTTTGTGAAGCTGGTAATGTTTCAATAATTTCTCTATCAAAACCCATTTCAATTAATTCGGATCTAGTCTTTGCAACTTTGTGAGCTACAAAACTAGCATCTTCAATTGACTTTGAACTTCTTGAAATTAAAAATTCTTCAGGTGGAACATTTTCCACTTTAACTTTACCAGTTTTATTAGTTCTCTTAATAATACAATTATAAAGTTTGGGTACTGGAACATCTCCTATATCTTGACCTTGAGCCTCTGCAACCTGTTTTGCTTCTGCTAAAAGCTCTTTACCAGTTTCATCTATAAATTCTTCAGACTCTACAAACTCAATATTTTCGTCATCAACTAATAATTGATATTCATTTTCATTTAAGTTTCTATAAGTTTCTTGCTCAACCTTTTGGCTTTCATCCCAAAAAACTTTTACAATTCCATTTTTTTCTAAAAGAGCATCTTTAAACCAAGTATATAAAATAGAAAAACCAGGATTATCTTTATTAAAAATATAATTAATATAATTCGTTGCTTGTTCAGCAAGAGCTACATCTTCTGATTTTACAGGCTCACATCTAACGACTTGGTCGGATGCGGTAAAAATTCTAAGTAGGTTCGGCAAGATAGTTTCAACTGTGTCTGCAACATCTGTACTGACTACTTGGGATCTACCATCTATTTCTGTGCCTAGCTTTTCACCTAAATAATATTCAATTGATTTTTTTCTTTGTGATGAAAGGTTGCCACCTAAAAAACCTAAAGAGTTTGTTATTTCACTACTAATAATTGATTGTAATTCTGTATCTGATATTTTTGCCATATTAAACTATATACTTCGTATTGACTGGAATACTTTTTTTCCAATCAGTTAATTTTGCACCCTCTCCTGTAATTCCAGTTCTAAAACTATCAGCACAATGCGATGCGTAGTTGTGCATGGGTTTGTTTCTAAAGCATTGGTTTTTATCATCCCATCTTTTTTGATAAGCTTTTAAAAATTCAACACCTTGCTGACATTTGTTTTTGTCAAACCAGCAATTAGGAAGTGCTTTTCTAACTGCCTCAATCCCATCTTCAATAGATAGTTTTGGAGCAACCTCAAAAGCAATACCTAATTCCATAGCACTTTCTAGTCTTGACTTTCCCATATTGCCAAGCTCTCTTACCTTAATATCATGGGGTGCTATGTGTTTTGAATATTCATAATTCTTTTGATCTAAAATAGACACATAATGATCTAAGCCATAACCAGCATTTTCATAATAATCAATAAGTCTAATTTCACCCTTGTACTTTTGGACAAACCAGATTGCTGTACTGTCATTAAGACCTAAATCCCACCATGTTTCAACATCAAGGTTGTCATCATAGGGAACTTCACAAACTCTGCCCTGTGCCTCTAATCCTTCGATTAAAGCACCATAATAAGAACCAGTTATTGCTGCTTGAAAAGAACATTCAAACTCTTGGTCGTACAAGTCCTCAGACATAACTGATCTTGCAGCGTCCAGTTCTTCCTGATCTAAAATATTTGTATCACTTGCTTTAAACTTACAAGCATACCAACCTTTGTCGGCATTGTCTTTGGCATCTTTGTAAAGATCATAAAAATAATTTCTTCCTTTTGGAGTGCCAATGAACACACACCAACCCTTTCGGTCTGCCAAAGCTGGTCTAATGATTTCAGGAAATAAAGTTGGTTTTATCTCTTGGGTTTCATCGAATACGCACCCATCTAAAAATATACCCCTGATCCCTGAATCATTCTCTGCTCCTAAAATTGTAATACGACTATTGTTAGGTAGATCGCATCTTAGTTCTGATTCATTAAATTTTGTACCAGGTATTTTACCTGCAAATTGTTTTATGTAATCCCAAGCTGTGCTTTTACCTTGCTTGAAGGTTGGAGCAATAAAGGCATATCTAGCGTTTGGCAAAGGATTAGTTAGAGCTGCCCTGATTAAATGATTTATCATCATTACAGTTTTGCCTGGCTCTCCGATGAAGCACAAGTACGCTAAATCGGCTCTTATCAATTTCTTTATGCAAAAAATTTTGCAATTCTCTTGGTTTGTAAGGAATGACAATCTCTGGCATTTTAAAACAAAACCCCCCTAATGTATTGTAACTCCTCTAGGAACAAATAATCTTTCGATGCCAAGCTCATTCATAATGTGATGTGAGAAAGTTTTAGCTTCTATTAAATCCTCAAATCCTGCAAAGTGTATCAATACAGAATTATTGTTTTCCATAACATAAACTACTGCTGGATAACCATTCTGATTGTCATCAAATTTTATCATAAAATTCCTAATCTAGTTGTGTGTACCTTCTAACGATATTAACGAACCACCAAAATTTAAATCGTTGGTGCCTTCGCTTGAAAACCCCCTGAATCCTCAGAAAATAACCAAATAATTAAACCTTTAAGAGAATTAATGAGTTATTGACCGATAACAAACAATTATCGGAAGTATTACTATTGATAATCATCCCTTATCATTAGCAATTATAAGTTGTATTGCCTATTGGTTGCCACATTTGCCGCAATAACTATATGGCTACTGTATCAATTCATATTTATAGATTGAATTAATTAATACTTAATCCTTGTAATTACTGGCTTATTCTTATTGTTGCCACTTAATCTCTATTGGTTTATCTCCACCATTTAGAGTCAATTTAGTATCTTTTCCATATCTAATTGGTGATAATACAGAGCTTAACCACTTTGCGTTGCTTTGCATTTCTTTTATTAAATGTGCAAATGGTAAACTATTCTCCATTTTTCCAGAGTTCTCTAGCTTATCAATACTGCTTTTTAATTTGTCCTGTGCCTCTGCAATAATGATCTCAATACCTATTTTTTTACAATTATAGTATTGGTCTTGTAATTTCTCACTATCTTTTAATTTTTGGCTAAATGTAGCCCATGATACCATTTCTGGATCTCTAGTTATGGATCTAATACTTTCTCCTTCACAGAGTCTTTCTAGTATTCGTTTTTCCATAGCTTTGTTATATTTTACATTCATAGTTTATAATTATTCTAATCTAGTATTATGTTGCAATTATGCAACTGTTGTATTTATATCACACAATTTATAGTTGTTATATATAATTATTACTTAGTTAATATCTATCTTAAAATAGGTATTGACAAAGTATTTACATTATATTATTAATCTAGTTATGATTCAAATTAACCAATTAACAAAAGGAGGAAAAATGAATCAACAAGAAAAATATATAATGTATCAAAGAATTAAAAAACATGGTGATAATTTAAAAACCATTTTTAATCTTGATATTGATAGTGTTAAACTTTGTAAGCAATTATTTAGACTGGAGAATAAAGCTCACAAAATAGCAACTGACTATTGTAATGGCGACTTTAAAGGCGACATTGAAAAAGAAGGTGAAAAAATACTTTCTAAAGTTGCTAAAATATTAAATACAAATACTTTTAATATGTTCTTTAATACTGATGCTAGAGGCTATGCTTTAAAGTTTTTTGAAAACTTTAGCAAAGATAAACCAATTCATAAAGATTGGGGAGGCTATGGAATTATAGCTCCTGATTTTAGAGAACATAATTAAAGGAGGTTGTATGATTATTAAATCTAATTATTTTGTTTCAATTTGCAATATCATATCCAAACAAATTGGAAGAAAAGTATTTCCATTTATGACAGCTAAGGAAGTTATGGACATTAAAAACAATGTTTATAAGTTTCCTATTCATAAATACTACAACCAAAAAAGGAGGGTTAAATAATGAAACTGTTAGAATTAAGTAAAATCTTTGAGGACTTTATAACCAAGCATAAATTAATTGAAGATACTGGTAGAGGTATGTTTTTTGACGATAATCCTGAAAGAGATATTGATATTCGTTATAAAAATACTGACTTTGTTTTAACAATTAGAAAGATGGAGGAATAATGAATTTATTAACTAATAAACAAATTGAAAATTTACATCATACAGCTTGTAGATCATTTATAGAAGATCAATTTTATAGATTTGAATATTATGATAATAAAAATGAAACTAATTATTCATTAACAAATAAAATACAAGAACAGAGAAAAAAAAATTTAATTAAAAATTTTCCTGATAAAAATTGTGTTTTATATTTTTATAATAATCAACTAGAAGCTAAAATTTGTTATAATTATTTTAATAAAAAACATAAAGCTCTATTATGTTGTGATCTTGCCAAAATGGAAAACAACAAAGATGCTGATTCTGGTTGGTGTATCATAATTAAAAGCAAAAAACTATCTAATCAATTTAATAAATGATTGAAATAATAATAATTGCAGAGATTATAATGATCTCTTTGTATTTAATTAATAATTAAATGTATTTCATCATTCATAAACCTAAAGATCAGCATAGATATACTTCATTTAGTAATGAGATATTTAATACTGAAAAGGAAGCTCAAGAGTATGGAAAAAGAAATAAATTTAAAAAAAATATTCAATGGAAAGCAGTTGAATACAATTCAGAGAATATTAAAAAATATTGGTATAAATAATCATAAAGCCTTCCAATAAGAGAGGAAAGAAAGAAAGTAGAAAGGATATTGAAAGGCTACTTGTATGATTCAAATTGTGATAAATATATCACTACTAGATGTAGATAATATTTTACCCAATTATACCATATCTATAACCTGAAATAAGGCAAACTGTCAAGAACTATGTTGCAAATATGCAACATTATTTTAAATATTTCTTAATCCCTTCAGTATTAACAATAACGCACAAATTCCCTAAAGCTCTATAATATTTCTGTCTTAGAGTTTCATGGGAGGCTTCATCCAGGTACATTCTTTTCAAATCCCTATAGCTGCGTACTCTGGGGTAGTTTTTTAAAAAAATCAGCTCTCTGTCCTCCTTAGACGCCCTAGCGACTAAGTTTAAGGTGAAGGTATAAATACTCAATTGTCTAGCAGTAGGAATGATACGCATTTTGCCGCCATTATCCTTATACTTGGGATCTGGCACAATTTCAAAGAGATTGAAATTTAGTGCCGCAACAGGCTTTTTCGGAGATGGTAATTTACTATCAACAAAGCTAGATATTTGAAATAGTTTGTCTAAATTGTCTGGCAATAGAGGTATTCCGATTTCTATCAATTTTTATCCGCCTTTGATATATCCTTTAAATATTGCATAAATCGGTCATTACTCAGTTGTTTTCTTTTTTTCTGTATGTCCTTATGTCTGGCAAAGGTGGTGGGGTTTTTAATAGCTCTATCCTTAACTCTTTGATAACCGAAATGTTTAGATTTTCTTATTTTATCTAATTCTTGTTTAATCAACTTAGGATCTACATACTTTGTCATTTATTTATAATTTCCTATATTTAGGTATAGATATATTAGGTCTATATAGAGTGTTGTTTTTGATACTCCGAAGTAGTGTTTTTGATACTCCAAATTGTTAATAAGCTTTGTATTATTTTTTAATGGGGATAACTTTGGGATCATTTATAGCTTTCATATAAGATTTAAATTGACGATTTTTCTTGTTAGATATTTTCTTTCTACGACCTATATTTTGAGCAATATAGGATTGCATATTGTCCTTATCAAAAACATAATGGTTAGTTCCCTGACCTATTTGCTTACGACTCATAAGCCCATATAGAGATAAATTATCCAAACATTTAATTAAGGTCTTTTTGGTTTTAATACCTGTCCTTTGCATTAAATACTTATGAGATACCCTACAACCTCTAGGAGCATTTTCAAAAGACTTGCAAATAACATAGATTAACTTTTCATGGGAGTTTAAATTCCTATTGTTTAATAAGTCCTTATCTATCTTCTCAAAATATTTCAAATTGTTTCCTTTTGTAATTCTTTCTCAATTTGTGCCATAGTTTTGCCTAAAATTTTAATCGAATAATGCTCACAACAATAATGGTGTCCATTTTCAACTAAATCAGCTTTCACATTACAATTTTTATAACAACATGGTTTTTTAGGATCACCATACATATTTAATTCCTCATTCAATTTATTTTCCTATCTTCAAATTCAACCTTAGAATTGAAAGAAAATGATATTCTTTCGTCTTTAGGATTCTCAGAATAAAATGGAAATACTGAGTGCAATAAATTAGCTGGGAACAAATACCAATCCCTGACCTCTGGATTTATGGTAAATATAGAATTATTAAATATGCTTTCTGAACCCTCACTAAATTGAGTTTTGCCATTTATTTTATGATGGTTTTTCTCATTACTATTATTTTCTTCCATAATTTTAGGTATTTCTAAAAATCCAACACAACTTAAATGAGGTTGTTTATCTTCATCTTTGCCAAAATTTGTATGCGTATGCTGTGGGTTTTGATCTCCTGAAACAGAAACAACAAACCAGGCAGATAATATTTTAATATTCTTAACTTTTTTATGTGGGTAATGATGTAAACTGTATTGCTGAATAATAGGATTAAAGAATTTTTGTTTCCATTTAAGCATCAACTCTGGTGTTATTAAATATTCTTCGGTTACAGCTCCAACTAAATTATTACCAAAATCATGTCTTTTAGCTTTTTCTTTATCTTCTCTAATCTCTTTTAAATCTTTTAAAAAATCCGAAACTAACTGCAAAGGAAGTTCGGCTTTAGCAAGTGTTGAGCCAAAAGGCTTTAATAATTTAAAATTTATTTTATCGGTCAATTATAACTCCCATCTTTAAGTAAAAAAATTGGTGTAAGCTGTTCAATAGGAATGGAATGAGTTTTAGGTCTTTTCAATCCAAAGTCTGTTAAAAATTTTGTTGTGCCTAATACTGCTGAAGAATTAATAAAACCTTTTATTTGAAAATATGGAGCATGATCTTCAACATAAATATAAATCTCTTTAGGCTTGGCAGTAGGTCGTAAAATTAATGAGTTCCGATTATTTTTTTTAGGTCTTTGTGTTCGCACTTGTACTTTTAAATCTTTATAAATTAAATCTGGAACACCACCAACATTACAATGATATTGAAATTTAATATTTAAAAATTTAGCTGCCGCAACTTCACCCATAGCACCAGAAATTGAATCTGTTAATTGTTCGCTAAAAGTTTTTTTATAACCATAACCCCAATTTTCTTTGTGTTTTAAAGTTTCAAGGCAACGCAAAATTCCAAGATGAGCTGACGATTGCATTTCGTATAAATCTAATTTAACTTCTTTCAATGTCCTAACTCCCAGTTTAATTTTTCTTCATAGCCATTATAATAATTAAATTTTTCATCAATACAATAATGTCCTCCGACTGCCAGACCTTTATAAAATGTTAATATTCCATGATCTTTAATAGTTTTATGTGTAACAACTTTTTCAAATTGTTCCTCACAAGTAATCGGAATTAACGAATAGCCAAAAGGAACTTTTAAATAATAATATTCAGTTGGACTTTTAACTATCAGCAATACTAAAAAAAATATTTTCAAGTTGTTTCATTTTGTTTAGTGCATTGTTTGATGAAGTTTATTAATTTTGGATTTTGTAAAAATATTTTTGTAAATTCCTCAACCATAACTGCAAAGGATTCCTCAGAGTTTGGTTTCTTTTCTGTTTTATCTAAAACAAAGTGTGCCAATTCATGCAAAAGGATTGATAAATAATTAGTAGGACTTAAATTTTGTTGAATATAAATTGTTGATTTTTTGGGTAGGTATAAGCCATAAGCATCTTCTTTTTGAGCTTGTTTTAACCCCATTTTTTTAACCTTGACTTTGTAATTTTTGTATTTGATTTCTTTTATCATTAGCACAAATCACTATTTTTATCTATACCCATAAAAACCTTAAATACAACCCCTTAAAAAAGCCTTTAAAATCAACATTTATAATATATTATCTTGGTATTGACTTTTTATTGAAAAAGCATTACTGATTTGTTTATGGCAAATCAATTTGTAAAAATTATTGGAGATTGTTATAAAAAATTTGGATTAAAGCACACATCCAAATCAACTGCTACACTTCCACATTCTCAAAGATTTTTTAAAAAGCATTGTCTAACACCTAAAGAGGCAAATTCACTTTCTAATGCTGCTTTATATGGTGGCACAATTCTTCACATGATTGTTCAAGAAGTATTAACAAAAAACTTATCGTTAGATGATGTAATAAAAAGTGAACTGATACAAACTAAGATAGCTGAGTATGATCCTTTTAATGAAAAGGATAAATTAAAATTTAAATTTATAATTGAGAACGCAAAAGAAACTGCACAAAATCATTTAAAAAATATTCAAGAATTACCTAAACAAAAATGGGAGGATGAAGCAGAGAGAACGGTTTGGACGCCACCAGTTCAGACTTATTGGTTATTATTTATAGATTTAGTTGGTGAAACTGATTTTGGTGATCTTAAAAATAAATTTGGATCAGTTAAAAAAAATAAAAAAGGATATAGTTATAGTTCTGTTAAAATGCCTGACCGACCATTCTTTTCTGACATTTTACAAATTTCACTTTATAGAAAAGCCTGTCCACTTAAACCATTCTTATCTTATGCAAGTCATACCGATAGAAAATTATTTACTGAGGAAAACTGCGAAGATTTAAAAAAAGACAATCTTGATAAACATTTAAAAAAATTAATGATTTATGAGATTGCTTGGCAAAAGAAATTAGAAGTAGCTGATGGCGATTTAAATAAATTAGCTTGGCTTTGTCCGCCAGATTACTCCGATATTAAAAAAAATTCTTTCTGGTTTGAAGGTGTTCCCAAAGAATATATCAAGAGGTATTTAGATTATTATGAAGTTTAAAGATTTAACTAATCATTATGAAACTTTAGATAAAAAAGAATTAATTAAAATATTAAATGATAAAAATATATTACTTTTAAAACAAGAAGATGAAATTGAAAGATTAACAAAGGAATTAAAAAGAGTTGAGGATATAGAAAAAGATCATAAAAAATTAGTTGGTAATACTTTGGAAGATAATAAATATATAATATTTGGTGGTACATCAAAGACAGTAGAAAGGCAAAAAAATGAAAGAAGCAGCTTTATCAAAAGCAATACAAAAGTTTAGAGATCAAATAGAACAAAAGGATTATGCTAAACTAGGAGGTAAAGGTAACTATTTAACAGTTCCTTATAGATTAAAATTTATTAGAGATCATTTTGGCGAAAGAGTATCTATTCAAAGTGAAAGCCATGAATGTTTAGATGGTATGTTTAGATTTAAAGCAAACATCTTTTTAGATGGTCAGCTTATTTCTGTTGGCGAATCGAAGCAAAATATAAAGAAAGACAAGGAATTTGAAAAGCAACAAACAGTAGCCATTGGCAGAGGACTTTCCTTTGCTGGATTCTTTGGTGATGAGATTGCAACTGCCGAAGAAATGGAGCAGTTTTTAAAACCACAAAAACCTAATGTTGTTCCAATTAAACCAGTAGAAAATTTTAACGCAGATGAATTTGTAAAAGAATGGATAGAAAAGATGACCAAACAAGCTGAACATTCTGTTTCTCAAAATGCTTACGAAAAAGGTATGCAACCACTTAGAGAAAACTATACAAAAGAACTTCAACAAATCTCAACCGATCTTATGCAACAAGCTAAGATTGATGAGGCAGAAAACACACTAAAAAAACAAATCACAAATAGGAGAAAATAATGGCAGACTATAATAACAAAGGCTCAGTTTGGAAAAGACAATCAAGAGATACTGACGATCCAAGTAAAAAATATCCACAATACACAGGTAATTTTACTGATGCTAATGGTGTTGTAAAAAATGTGGCTATGTGGGTTAATACCAATAAAGAAAAAGATACCCAACCAGACATATCTTTTACTGTGTCCGACAAAATTGAGAAGAAATAATGACAGAAAAAATCAATCCAGATTATTATAAAAACAAGGATATTGAAACGATTGATGCAATACTTTCGCAGCTTTCTTTTTTGGAAGCTGTGGGGTACTTGAGAGGTTCTGCTTTAAAATATCAAATGCGTTTTGGTGAAAAGCATGGAGCAACTATTGATGTGTCTTTGACCGACATTGGTAAATCTAATTGGTATCAGGAAAAATTAATGAAATATTTAAACGATGCCAAGAAACAAGGTATGGATTTTAAGGAGATTTTACCAAAGGGTTGTGAAAATATTGAGCAACTATTTAAGGAAAAAAACAAATGATAAATGGAAATGGTCAAATTAATGAAAATAAAATTTTTTTTACAAAAATTAAATTAAAAGTTTTGAAGTTTATTAATCAATATATTAAAAAATATAATTATAGTCCTACTTGTTTGGAAGTGGGTAGGGCTATGAATTTTTCAAGAGCCAGAGCTGGTAAAATTTTAGGTGAATTATATGAATTAGGTTTTATTAATAAAGGTACAGAAAGTCATAGAAAAATGACTTTAACATTAGAACAAAAAAAGTTAATTAAAAAATTAAAGATTAATAAAGATTATAATATAAAACAAAATAGATTAATAAAAAAAAAGGCTAATAAAGAAAATTTAATAAATGGATAAAGTTATGAAAGAAAGTTTTTTTGAAGCAACTATTAAGTTTAATGAAGAATTTGATAATGCAGAGTTAGCTGCACAATCAGATAAGCCTGGAGAAAAGGCTTCAGTAAAAATCTTAGACCTAAAACATGAAATGTCTAGGATAAAACAAACGCTAAAAAAGGAGCAAGATGTCCGATCCCAAAGTGATAAAGGAACTCAAGGATCAGCAATCGGAGGAATCAAGAAAAATGAATAAGTTCAAAGACTTGGTTCAAAAAAAGAAAAATGAGATTGCTAAACTTGGTGCTAAAATTTTGGAAGAAGAAGAAAAAAGACCATTTATGGGTTCATAATTAGGTTTTTTTGTTTAGATACTAGAAGTTGAAATATACTGACTAGGGATAGTATGCTCAAAAAAAAGGAAAGGAAGAAAATGTCAAAAAGAAAATATAAAGGTAGGCACAAAACAGAAACCGATACTATCTTAAATAAAGCAATAGGTAAAAAAATAAGAGAAGCAAGATTAAATTATATTATCTTAGATAAGAAAAAGCTTTGTACTCAAACTAAATTAGCCAATGCTTTATATCCACCAAAAACATTTCAACAAATACAAAAGTATGAAAAAGGCAAGAATGGTGTATCAACAATTATCTTGATACAAATTAGTAACTTTTTTGGTAAGCCACTTGAATATTTTACAAGTGATGCAATAGAATTATTAGGTCAAGTTAAGCCACCTAATAATAACTCTGAAGTAGCTCCTGAGATGAAACTTGAAGTAACAAACTTTCCTGATGAAATTTTACCTAAAAGAATCTTATTATTAATAGAACAAACTAAAAAAAATATAAGCATAGCCAGAAGTCCTTACTATAAAAAAGACACAAAAAAAGTGCCGAAAAGGATTATACATCCAATTCGGCTATATACATCAAATTTATTCCCACCCAAATCCCAATAGCAAAAGCTATTACATGATCTTCTAAATAAGTAGATCAACCTAATCGGTTATTAATTTCCTTATCTTTATTTTTATTTATAAGGTTCTTGTAATAATCTTTTTCCATACAGGAATAATGACCTTTAGTTTTGTCGGCAAAGGCTACAAAGGATTCGGTGTTAATCATTTCTTTTTGGCAGTATCTACACTTGCCAATGTCCATGACTATAATCTTAGGTTTTTTCCAAGTTTTCTTTTTCATAAAAATTTTTCAAATTCGGTCAGATCACTTTTTGTTACAACGCCAATGCTAACTTATTTAACTTTGGTGTCCTCTGCTTTTCAACAAAGTGAAAAAAAATTTCACTTAAAAATGCAAAAAAGCTTTTTCTTCAAGTTTATACATCGCATCAATCAATAATAATTTTTTCTAAAAAAACATTTTACTCACTTCTAGACGATTTCAAAAAAGTGCCTGTGGTAAAATAGGTTATGAATAAAAAAAAAGAAACATTGTTGTTACCTTGTTATGAACATGACATCAGAGAATATATTAAAAGATGTAATGCTCATGTTCCGACAGCAAAGGAACTTGGTATTTTAATTTCTTTAGAAGATCAGGAAAAAGAAGAAAAGGAATTAGAAGCTGAAACAAAGTTAATTCTTTGGAAGCAACAATATAACAAATAGGAAAGGAGGTAATTTTAATGCAACAAAGAGAAACCATTGATAAAAAGAATTTGCGACAAGCATATAAAAAAGCAAATTCTATTTTGCCAAAAGACTTACCTTATATTACTTATGATGAAGCAAAAAGGGCTTCAAGACTTTTAGTGAGTAAGTTTGGTAAATTAAAAGATGCAAGTCCAAATAGATTTTATCCAATGTCTAAAAAACAAGAGGTAAGAAAAGTATGGATTTGTTTAAGTGGTAATCCATCAACTTTAAGCAGAGGTTGGAGAAGATTAATACATGATATGGCTCATCGGATTTTTAGATATAGAAGTCCAAGCTTACCAGATCATTGTAAATTCCAAGCTGACTTTGAGGCTTTATTAGTTGAGTTTGTAAATCAATCTGGTTGGTTAAATGGAACTCTAAAACCAAAGATTAAAGTGCTTTCAAGAAATGACAAATTTAATATCAAAGTAGAAAGCACTCAAAACTTGATTAAGTCTTGGAAAACTAAACAAGTTAGAGCCAATAATAAACTAAAAAAGCTACAAAGCAAACTTAAAAGATTACAAAAATCTTTAGCTAACTAGCTTATAAATAAGGCGATCTGAAATATGGTCGCCTTTAAGTTTTATGCGACAATCTGTCCTTGACAAGTTATCTCCATCATTTATTAAAATAAATATGTTTAACAATTTAACTTTTGAGAGGAGGTAATTAAATTATGAACATTGAAAAATTCAAATCAGTAGCAATCAGTATGGATTGCTATAATAAGTTGCAAGAGCTATCTTTAAAAAGATTTGAAATGCCAATTAGTATGGCAAGTGTTGTATGTTTTTTTATAGATAAAGCATATACATCTTTTAAAAATTCAGTTCAGTTAGCAGAACAAGCGGTAATAGAAAAGTATGCTGAAAAAGAATATGAATTAATAAAAGATTGGGAACCAAACACCAATTAAGAAATATAGGCGACTTTGAAAGGTGGTCGCCTTTAAATAGCGTTCTTTGCTTTTATGCAATAAAACTTAACAAAGATTTGTTCATCATTTACTTTTTTATATCCATAGCTTTGACTAACTTTTCTGGCTTCCAAATATCCAGCGTTCATACATTCGTACCAGCTATTAAACACAGTTGATTTTTCTAATGGTGGAGAGCATTGACCATACAAGGCAGAGCATACAATTATTGCTAAAACTATTTTCATTTTTCATTACTATCCATCTTTATTTTTTTTAATTCTTCTTCAAGTTCTTTAACTTTTTCTGTAGTATCTTCTAAATCCTTTTGGCAATACTCTAGCTTTTGCAAACATCTTTTATTAGCTGCATCTTTAGCTTTACCTGCGTCTTGCAGTTCAGCTACTTCCTGTTTAAGTATTCGGATTTGATCCTTATACTCATTTACCAAATCTAAGTTATCTGACATCTATTTCTTTTTAAAAGTAGAAACACCTTTAATACCCAAAATTGTAGAAAAGGCTCCCACTACAAGAGCTTGGTAAAACATGGGTAAATTTGAAAACTTATCAAAGAAAATATCTATCTTCTGCTGTATATCAGGATCATCACTAAAGACAGACCAAGCTAATAATAGCAGAGGAATTGAAATAAGTATTAAACAAAATTCATCTTTCCAATCTCCCTTATGTGAGTCAATTACAGCTTTTTTAAATTCAACTTCTCCATTAGCCATTCGTTCAGCTAATTTTAATTCTGCTACAGATTCTAATTCTTTTGTTTTTCTTCTGTTTGCTGCAATAGACATTCCAGTTTTTAAAATACCTGGAACTAATTTAGCTGCTATGTTTAACCACATAATGTCCTCCTATAATTTTGCTGATTTCATTTTGCCAGATAGTTTTCCACATCTAGCTGGTGTTTGCTTTGCCCATCTACTGTCTAGCATTTGATTACCAGCTTCTTCATAATCTTCATTATCTAATGCTGCCCACATCTTTTTAAATTTAGAAACTCCACCAACACCCATTTGATAAACCATTTCAATCAACACTTCTTTTGCAGTATGATTAACTGGTCTTGAGCCAATTAAACTTTCGGTGGAAGCCAATGCTTTTTGGAAATCCAATTCAAATACTTCTTCACCCATTTCTTTAGGGTATTCTTTATCTTCTTCATAGTTATCCTCTGGTGTTATTAAATGTCCAAAAAAGATTGTTGGAAATCCTAAATGGTCTTTATAAATTTTATTAACAAAACCCTCATGGCTTTTGATTTCTTCTTTTAAATTTTCGTACATTAGTTCTCCTTTGCAGGTTTGTTGTGAATACGATTCTGTAATACCAAATCTTTGAATATAATCTTCTTAGTATTTTTTCTATTAGATATAAAATCTTTCCCATTAATTTCATAACTATCTCCTAAATTAAAAAACATATTAATTACAATTATCCTTGTGTAAATCTACTGGCACTTCTTTTGTGAACCAAAACCATGAAGAAATTTTAGTTCCTTCTTGAGTGTAGGTACATTTTTGTCCTATGGAACAGGCACTTAATGCAAACGCAAATATTAATATTAAAAATATTTTATTCATAATTTCTCCTTATTGGCAACTTTCACATTCGTTGGTGTCATCTATTACAAGTCCACCATTATTTTCATAAGTTGAATCTTCTGCTTTAACTTTTGAACACTCACAATTATCACAGGTACATAAATCTTTATCGTAATGATGGCTATGCAAAGGTTCTCCACAATGACAATTACAATGACATTTGTTGCAAGTTTTTTTACCCATAATAAATTATTCCTTTATTCTAAAATTAATGATGTAATTTTTTTCTCACCCATATAGATTTCTATATTGGCTTTAGACTTAATACATTGGTATTGAACTCTGTCGTCTGATTTTTTATCTCTCATGGCATATCGTTTTGCTTTAAGACACTTACTTAAACTATCTTGTATTCTATGTTCCTTAATTTCGTTATCTACAATAAGCAATAAAGCAAAAACAACTTCAATCATTGATGACTCCCATTTCTTAATTTTTCAATATCTTTTTTAATAGATGTTATCTGTTCTTTTAAATGATCTATATTTACTTTGTTGTAACGACTTGCTTCAATTTCTTTTTCAATAGATTCTATTTGTCCAGACAAATGTTCTATTAACATAAAAATTTCTAAATTCTTCGGCTCTTGCTCTGCCTTTTTTAAAAGGTCAGCTTGAAACAAAGTATCTGCTGTTTCTAATTTATTGAGCCTCTCAATTACACCAAATCCAAACCAACAACCAACTGCGACTGCTGAAATTATTGCCAACATATTCTTGATTGGCATGGCAACAGAAGTGTTTTCGCTTACTTTCATAACTACTGTAAAGGATTGCTAGTCTTAACTTTAATTTCTTCTATTTGAACTTTTAGTAATTCTATTTCTTTAGCATTAACTAAAGATTTAGTGTGGCTATGATTTACAGGATGTTCATGTGAAGTATCTACACTTTCTAATGCAGCTACCTTTTCTTCTATAACTGCTATTTGTGCAGAATAATCTACAGTAGTTTGATTTGCCAATTGTTCAATAGTGCTTTCCATCTTAGCAAATTTACTAAAACCTGCACCGATAGATCCTACTAATCCTATAACAACCACTATGTTTGTTAAGTTCTTTTTAATATCTTTAACCATTTTTCAATTGCTCCAGTTCTATTAAAAGTTTTTGTTTTTTTAATTTTATGTTGTGTAAAAGTTCCTGTTTCTTAAATACAGGATCATTAACTTTATATTTATTTAAAGTTACTTCTGTGTAAAGAAGTCTTGGATCAGACATATTAAGTTGATTTAAGTATATGTCTTTACTCTTATAAAAAGGAATTGTAGCATAACCAACTAAACTAACTTGGTCATTAGTCATTATTTCCAATTTAATTATATTCTTAACTTGTAAATTCTTGTCTATATCTTTAATGGCTTCATCAACTTTAGCCATTACTTTATCTACATTGATATTTTTTTTCTGTCGTATATTTTTTTGCTTGGTATTATTTGTTGTTGATACGACTTCTGTTGTAGATTCTTCGCTATCAGATTCTTCTTTTTCTTCTGTTTTAACTTCTGATTCTTTCTCAGCTTGTTCTTCTTCTTGTACATTAGTTTCTTCTACAGCTTCATTGTTTTCTTCTTCAACAGTAGCTTCTTCAATTACTTCTTCTTCTTTAATAGTTTCCTCTTTCTCAGAAACCATTGGTAATGTTTCTTCTTCATAAATTTCTTCTATAATTTCTGTAGCTTCTTCTTCAACTGTTTTAGAAACTTCACCCATTGAATTGCCTGGTGGATTAGTTGGTAGGGTTGCCATTAAGGTTGTTGCAGGTTCAATAGTTTCTTCTATCTCCTCTATAACTTCTTCAACAATCTCCTCTGCCATAACTTCAACAGTAGATGGTAATGTTTCCATCTCTACCATTTCAATTATTTCTTCAGTAAAGATTTCTTCATTAAAAGTAAAAG
>LUML01000025.1_pt1 | contig 24153 bp, 26 predicted proteins | sample 729661 | NCBI WGS metagenome assembly LUML01 (sample SAMN03860264, study PRJNA289734) | marine metagenome | biome: seawater column; feature: ocean; material: water; isolation source: Red Sea water column Station 22 - depth 10m | place: Saudi Arabia: Red Sea | collected 2011-10-15 | depth 100 m | reverse complement strand
CCTTCAACTAGTTCCATGGTATTTGGATCTAAAGGAACTTGCCCTGAAAGGTAAATAGTATTACCAGTATCAATGGCTTGAGAATAAGTTCCAAGTGCTTTAGGGGCAGATTCCGTTTCTATCTTGTTTTTCATAATCCTTCTCCAGTAATTAATGTAAGGTTTGTGCTTTTCTCATTTCTTGATCATGAATTCTGTGCACTGTGAGTATGTTTTTTAATTTTCTTAGTTTTCTAATAAGACTAGCCAGCTGATCTCTACCTTTAACTTGAAGGGTCATGGTGAATTCTATGTGTCCTTGATCTAGCTCTTGGGTGCGTATAGATTCAATATTAGTGGATGAGTTTGTAATGGCTGATGCCATAGTCGCCAGTAGACCAGCTTCATCTGAAGCTAAGACCTTTATATCCGTAGAAAATTCTCTCTGTAATTCTTCATGCCAATTTACAGGAAAGCACTGACTGGGATCTTCCCTAATTGACAGAATATTCTTACATCTTTCTTGGTGTACCACTAAACCATTGGTGGTGAAATGGCCTATAACAGAGTCACCGGGAATGGGTTTACAACAAGTAGCGTAATTCACTACCAGTCCTTCTGTTCCAGTGATTTCTAAGGATAGAGTATCTGAGCTTTTCTTTTCACCTTTTTTATTCAGAAAACTAGTCATTTGTCTAGCAACAACGTTTCCAACTCTCTTTCCTAGACCAATCTCTTCAAGCAGTCTGTTAAGGCTTTTAATACCTAAAGTATCTAGTGCCTCTTTCAGTTTGCCTTCTTTAAGATGTCTTAATTTAACATTATGATGACCCAGAGACTGATCTAGTAATTTCTTTCCTAACTTTCTAGCTTCCGATGTCTTTAAATTACTTAAATAATTTCTTATGCTATTTCTAGCTCTTGAGCTTGCCGCGAAATTAAGCCAAGCAGGTGAAGTTTGAGGAATCTTATCTCTTAAAATCTCAACTGTCTGACCACTCTCAAGGGGGACGCTTAATGGTGCCAGTTTCCTGTTTATTCTGCAGGCTCTGCAATGATGCCCTATATCAGTATGCACTGCGTATGCAAAGTCAATTGCTGTTGATCCAGCTACAAGCTGAATTATTTCTCCTTCAGGAGTAAATACATAGATTTCATCAGGGAATATGTCAGTTTTTACAGATTCAATAAATTCTTCCGATGTTTCAAGGCTGTCTCTCATTTCAAGTAAATCGGCTACCCATCTCCTGGCTTTTCTTTGGGGATTGCTCTCAGTTCCATCACCCATCTTGTAAATCCAATGAGAAGCTATTCCATTTTCTGCCATTTCATTCATTTCTTCTGTTTTTATTTGGAATTCAATGGGTTGGCCATCTAAACCAACTACACCTGTATGGATGGATTGATAGCCATTAGATTTAGGAATGGAAATAAAGTCTTTAAACCGACCTTCAATGGGTTTAAAAATACTGTGGACAACTCCAAGAGTTTTATAACAGTTATCTGGGTTATCTACTATTACTTTAAAGGCAACTATATCCATAATCTCTTCGAATGACCTACGGCTTTCTTTCATTTTTCTATAGATGCTGTAGATGTGTTTCTCTCTTCCTTCAACGTAAGCAGGTATACCCTGGTCAACAAGTTTTTTTTCTAAAGTTCTTTTTATTTTTTTTAGTAATCTTTTTTGACTGACTCTGTTCTTTTTAGTTGCAACCCTTAAACGCCTATATCTTGTTGGATAAAGAACCTTAAAAGATCTATCTTCTAGTTCTCGGTAGACAGTGTTCATACCGATCCTGTGAGCTAAAGGAGCATAAATCTCTAATGTTTCTCTGGCTTTAAGTTTTTGCTTTTCCTTATCAAGATACTCAATTGTTCTCATGTTATGAAGTCGGTCAGCTAACTTAACAACAATTACTCTTATGTCTTTTGCCATAGCAAGAATCATTTTTTGAAAATTTTCTGCATGGGCTTCAGTTCTGGTAGAAATTTTTAATTGATCTAATTTACTTACTCCATCCACCAGATTAGCTACATTTTCATTAAACTCTTTCTCGATAACACTTTTAGGTACTCCGCAGTCTTCAATAACATCATGCAACATAGCGGCAGAAAGACTGTCTTCATCCATATGGTAAGAGCTTAGAATTGTTGCTACAGCTATAGGGTGACTGACATATGGATCACCACTTGTTCTGAACTGGCCCATATGCGCTTCACTGGCAAATTCAAAAGCTTTATTAACTTGTTCTACTTGTCCAGCGTCTAGGTAATCTGAAAGTTTTTCTGATAAAGCGTCAATTGTTTCCATAGAAATAAAGCTCTTTTAGGTTATTTAACCCAAAGATTAATTCATTTAGGTTGTTATTATTCTTCAGGTAGGTCTTCTGCCGCAAGTTCTTCAGAGAACTCGTCTTCAAGATCTGCTATATCTACTGTTAATTCGTTTATGTTGTCCTGAGTAACTGTTCCCGCTTCAATCTCTCTCAACGCCATAACAGTAGCTTTATCATTTTCCCATTCTAAGGTTGCTCTTCTGCCCCCGGTAGCTAATTGCCTAGCTCTCTTTGCAGCTAAAACAATTAAGTCATACCTAGTAGGTACCTTATCCAAACAGTCTTCAACAGTAACTCTTGCCATAATATTGCTTCTTCAGAAAAATGAACCGCGCATTCTACAGGATATCTGTCTATTCTTCCAATAAACCCTTTAGGCAAAAGCTCACTAGCTCTTTTCTCTCGTCTGTTATTTCTTTATTGGAGATTATTATGGATTTTAGATCAGTTAAGGCTTCTTTAAATTGATCATTCACAATAAGGTGATCAAAATTTTGACCTTGTTTAATCTCTTCCTTTGCTTCTGCTAAACGGCTATTGATAGCCTCTTTTTTGTCCAGGCCTCTTTTATTTAGCCTAATTTTTAGATCGTCATAAGAAGGGGGTAAGATGAATATTGTTTCTGAGTCCGGGTAAATATTTTTAACTTGATTAGCTCCTTGCCAATCTAATTCAAGAATCACATTCCAACCTTTTTTTATCTTATTCTCAACCCAGGATTTACTTGTTCCCTTTAAGTCTCCAAAAACATCAGCATATTCTAAGAATTCTTCTTCTTTAATCATATGCTTAAATTCTTCGTTACTAATAAAATTGTAGGATTCTCCGTGTTTTTCTGTCACTCTTTTTTCTCTAGTTGTATAAGAGATACTAAGAGCAAATTTAAGGTCGCTAGCTTCTTCTAATAAAGCCTGAATAAGTGAAGTTTTTCCTGCTCCAGAAGGAGCTGCTATGACTATAAGTTTTGCCATGTTTTCTTAAAATGAGGTTATTCTAGGACAGAAACAATTACAATACTTGCTTAAGATAATTATTTACTAGATTCTCATAGACTATTATGGCTGATATAGAAAAAAGATTCTTAGAGTTGGCAATAGAACTCGAAGCTCTTTTGTTTGGAGAATTTACCCTTAAGTCAAAGATTACAGAATGTAATATAGATTACGATGTAATTTTTGGTCCCTCTTACAAAGGCATCCCTTTAGCTGCAGCCGTAGCAACAGTACTTAATCAGAAAGCTGCTAAAAAGATCCCCATTTGTTTTGATAGAAAAGAGAAAAAAGTTCATGGTGAAGGCGGTGCTTTGGTTGGGTCAGTTACCAACAAGAAAGTACTTATTATTGATGATGTACTTACTGCTGGAACTGCTTTAAAAAGTTCAATAAAACTCATTCAAGAGGCAGGAGGAACTATTTCTGGTGCCATAGTAGCTCTTGACAGACAGGAACAAGAGGGAGAGGAGCAAGTCCGTAAGAAATTAGTAAATGAATTAAATATACCCATTTTCTCAATCTCGAGTTTAGAGAAACTTATTGTTTATTTAGAAAATACAAACCAAAAGGACATAGCTAAAAAACTTAAAACTTCTTTTAAAAGTTAAAAATGTTTACAGGAATTGTAGAGGCCAAGGGGCTTATATCAAAAAAAATTCGTTCTTCTGAGGGGGAGAGACTACAAATTAAAGTTCCAGAGGGATTTAACAAGGACTTAAAAGAGGGAGCAAGTGTAGCTGTTAATGGAGTTTGCTTGACGGTGACTGAATACTCTAATGATCAAATTTCATTCGATGTAATAAAAGAAACTTTAAGAGTAACTAACCTTGGGGATTTGAATAAAAATTCTGAAGTAAATATAGAAAGATCACTAAAGTTTGGAGATGAAGTAGGTGGACATTTATTATCAGGTCATATTAGCTGTGCTTGCAAAGCAAGTTTAAATAATACTGAAGGTGAAGTAGAAATTTTAGTAGATAAACCTGAAAACTGGGGGCAATACATTCACCCCAAAGGGTATGTTGCCTTAAATGGAGTAAGCTTAACTGTTGGTGAAGTAAATGATGAAAGTTTTTCTGTTTATCTTATTCCTGAGACAATCAAGTCCACTAATCTTCTTTCTGTAGAAGATGGTGCCAAACTTAATTTAGAAATAGATCAAGGAATTATGGCAAGTTATGAAAATGAAAGGAAAATATTAAAAAAAACTGGAGAAGAAGAATGAGAAAATTAATATTTATAGTATTGATAGGAACTTTTTCGTTTCTTACACTAAATTCAAAAGAAACAACAGCCTTTGAATCAACTTACGAACCGGTTAACAGTGGAGACATTCTTATTGAGAATGCAAGAATCCTTACAGGAACAGGTAAAGAAATCGTAAGCGGAAGTATATTAATATCTTCTAATAAAATTAAAGCTATAGGGGAAACTTTAGACAAGTCTCCTAGTACAAAAACAATAGATGCAAATGGTAAATGGGTTACTCCAGGAATAATTGATATTCATTCACATATGGGTGTCTATCCTGCTCCTGGTCTAAGATCTAGTTCTGATGGCAATGAATCAACAAGCCCAGTTACTGCTCATGTTTGGGCTGAACACTCAGTTTGGACTCAAGACCCACAAATGCCACTTGCATTGAAGGGCGGTATCACTACTTTTCATGTGTTACCTGGTTCGGCAAATTTAATAGGGGGCAGGGGGGTTACTCTTAAAAATGTTTGGTCTAGAACAGTACAAGGCATGAAATTTCCAGATGCTCCATATACCTTAAAAATGGCCTGTGGAGAGAACCCTAAGAGGGTTTATGGAAGAAGAAACAGCGAGCCTTCAACTCGGATGGGAAATGTAGCAGGTTATCGTAAAGCTTGGATAAGAGCTGAAGGTTACAGAAATAAGTTAGCTGAATATGAGTCTAAGTCAGAAGAGGCAAAAGAGTTGGGGTATGCTCCAACTAGGGATCTAGAGCTCGAGACATTGGTAGGAGTTCTTGATGGTGAGATCTTAATTCAAAATCATTGTTACAGGGGCGAAGAGATGGCTGTGATGTTGGATGTTGCTAAGGAATTTAATTATAAAGTTACAACTTTCCACCATGCCATTGAGGCTTATAAGGTTGCAGATATCTTAGCAGAAAATAATGTTTGTGCAGCGATGTGGGCCGACTGGTGGGGTTTTAAGCATGAAGCATTCGATATGGTTTGGGAAAATGCTGCGATAGTTGATCAAGCTAAAGGTGGTAATGGCTGCGCTATTATTCATTCTGATTCTTCAGTAGGAATTCAAAGGCTCAATCAAGAGGCAGCAAAAGCAATGGCAGCAGGCAATAGGGCTGGTTTTAATATATCTCCTTCTAGAGCTATTCAATGGATTACATTAAACCCTGCTAAAGCACTTGGGATATCTAGCAAAACAGGTACTTTAGAAGTTGGTAAGATGGCTGACTTAGTGATTTGGGATGGAGACCCTTTCAGTGTTTACACTAAAACGGAAAAGGTTTTTGTAGATGGATTACTTCTTTATGACAAAGATAATCCTTCGACACCCAAAGCTACTGATTTTGAGTTAGGTATTATTAACTCAGAAGGAGACAGGCTATGAATTTAAATCAAAAAATAGTTATAGGTCTCGTAAGTCTATTACTCTCCTCTTTTTCCTTGTCAGAAGAATTGCTTTTAAAGAATGCTAAGGTACACACAGCAACTGATAGAGGCACTCTTGAGAATACGGATATATTAATCAGAGATGGGTTTATAGTCAGAATTGGTAAAAATATAGTTTCTTCTAGAGCTGAAGAAAAGGATCTATCTGGAAAGACAATTAGTCCTGGCTTGATTGCTCCACAAACACAACTAGGAATAGTAGAGATAGAATTAATTCCTGAAACTAGAGATGATAGGTCGGACATTTATTCAGCTGGTTTAAGCATTGATTCTGCATTCAACCCCTCTTCAACATTAATACCCTATAACTTAACTGGGGGCATTACTCTAAGCTTAACCAGCCCCAGCTCTTCAGGTTTATTCTCTGGCTTAACCTCAGCTTTCTCTCTTTCAGGGTCATTGGAAGAAAGTCTTATTAGTTCAAATATTGCTATGTCTGCGAATATTAGTGGAGGCGAGGATTCCATGGCAGCAAAAATTCAGTTACTTGAAGATTCTTTAAGTTTATCTTCTTTTTTTCAACCTAAAGAATGCTTAGAGAGTTATCACAATAGTTCATCTTTACCCGATGGGATTAATTACTCCTGCAGGGATTTATCCGCTCTTAAGAAAGTAGTTGATAAGAAAATACCTTTAGTAGTGAGGGCTAATCGTGCTTCAGTTATTTTAACTTTGATAGATTTCGCTAAAACAAACAATATCAATCTTATTATAAGTGGAGCTGAAGAAGGGTGGAGAGTATCAAGACAATTAGCTGAAGCTGAAATACCTGTTATTTTGCAGCCAATTGACAATATTCCAAATTCTTTTAACGAGTTAGGATCAAGGTTAGACAATGCTTCTATGTTACATAAATCTGGGGTCAAAATTTTGATAGGCTCTCATGAAACTCATAATGCTTATTTAAGTAGGCAGGGAGCGGGGATAGCTGTTTCTTATGGCCTTCCATGGGAAGAAGCCCTCAAGGGACTTACAAAAAATATAGCTGAAGTCTTTAAACTAGAAAAAAGAGGATCCATACAGCCAGGTTACATTGCGGACATTGTTATTTGGAGTGGAGATCCTTTAGAAGTTACATCTTTTGTAGAACAGGTTTACTTGTCGGGTAAAGCTGTACCGACAAAGAATAGATCGATGAGGTTAAAGGACAGATATATAAATCAGTAGGCTAATTTATTTAGTTAATTTTTCTTTAACCAGATGACTGACTACTGACATATCAGCTTTGCCTTGCAAGTCAGATTTCAGAGTACCCATTACCTTTCCAATATCTTGAGGTGTTTCGGCCTTGAGATTAGTAATAGCTTTAGTTACAAGTTCTTTTATTTCTTCCTCTCCCAGTTGTTCAGGTAAGAACTGAGTAAGAGTTTCTATTTCTCTTTCTTCTTTTTGAGCCAATTCATCTCTTCCAGCAGACCTAAACTGATTACAGGAATCCTTCCTTTGTTTAATCATTTTCTGAAGAATAGAAGTGACTTCTTGGTCATTTAAGTCAGATTTTTTTTCTATTTCTTCTTTTTTAATCTCAGCAACAGCCATGCGTAAAGTTGTTGTTTTTTCCCTTTCACCCATTCTCATTGAGGTCTTAACTTCCTCCTGGATTAGAGGTTTTATTTTTTCTTCAGTCATTTAAAGGATTCTTGTTAGAAGCGAGGGGGACGGCCAAGACGGTTTTTTCTTTGGTTTTTAGCTTCTCTTTTAACTGCGGCGGCAGCTTTTCTTTTCCTTACCGCAGTAGGTTTTTCATAAAATTCTCTTTTTCTTACTTCAGGAATTATTCCTGCTTTTTCGCAAGCACGTTTAAACTTACGCAATCCTACGTCGAAAGATTCATTATTCTTAATTTTTATTGAAGGCATACTTTGATCTCTATTAAGTCGCGCAATTCTATATAAGGCTTTTTATTTTGCAAACTCTTTCTTTTTTTTAATTTGCAAGGAAAATAACTATTCTGGAATAGAAAGAATGAAGATATTGGGAATAGAAACTTCTTGCGATGAAACTGGAGTGGCAATTTATGATAGTAAAAACAATACAATCTTAACTGAACAAATTTACACTCAAGCTTCTAAACACGCTGAATATGGTGGAGTGGTACCTGAACTTGCCTCCAGAGACCACATTCCTAAATTACTTCCTTTAATATCGATGGGGTTAAGGGAAGCTAATTTAAGTTCCAAAGAAATCGATGGTATTGCATACACTTCAGGTCCTGGCTTGAGAGGGCCCCTGTTAACGGGAGCTGCCTTGGCAAGAGCTTTAAGTCTTGGTTGGGATAAGCCTTGTGTGGGAATAAATCACATGGAAGCACATTTATTAGTAAATCTTCTAGAGGATCCAGCTCCCTCTTTCCCCTTCTTAACATTGCTGATTTCAGGAGGACATTGCCTTTTGATTAAAGCCACTGATGTAGGTAAGTATGAGGTTCTTGGTCAAACCAGGGATGATGCAGTGGGGGAAGCTTTCGACAAAGTAGCAAAATTGCTTGGCTTAAATTATCCCGGGGGACCAGAAATCGAAAAGAAGGCTAAAGAAGGGAATCCTCTTGAGTATGACCTACCTAGGCCCATGACAAACCGTGAGCACTTAGATTTTAGTTTTAGTGGGTTGAAGACTGCAGTTTATTATCTAGTAAAAAAACAGAAAAACTTAAATGAGCAATTTATTGCTGACATTAGCGCTTCCTTTCAGAATGCTGTTTCCGAAACATTAGTCAATAAGTGCTCAAAAGCTCTTTTGAATAACAATTTAAATCAGTTGGTTATTGGAGGAGGGGTTGCAGCTAATCAGTTCATTCGAGAGACTTTGAAGAGGGAGTTAAATGGAGTGAATTTATTCTTCCCAAAATTAGAAAGATGCACCGATAATGGTGCCATGGTAGCTGTGGCAGGGTCTTATAGGATAAAACAAGCAAAGTTAGAAACTTCTATTAAGATTAGGCCTCGATGGGATCTATCAGATATTTAATATGGATAAAGTTTTCATAAAAGAACTTGAAGTTGAAACTATCATAGGCATTTATGATTGGGAAAGAGAAGTTAGACAGTTAATTTCTATAAGTCTCGAAATAGACTTTGACCTTACGAAGGCAGGAAAAACAGACAAGATTGAAGACTCTCTAAATTATAAAAAAATATCCAAGCGTGTAATTAAATTAGCCGAGACCTTAAAAAGTAAACTCATTGAAAATTTAGCACAAAAAATTGCCGACACCATTCTCAATGAGTTTACTGTCTCTAGTATAGTGGTTAAGGTAGAAAAACCAGGAGCACTCAGAGGATCTAAATCTGTGGGAGTGACTATTAAGCGTCCATAATGACTCAATCTTATATCAGCATAGGAAGCAACATAGACGCTTGTAAGAATATAAATAACGCTAAAAAGGAGTTAAGTGATGTCTTTACTTGTACCTTTTCTGATAATTTCTATTCTGAGGCTGAGGGTTTTAAGGGGGAAGACTTTATTAATTTAGTTGCAGGTTTTGAAACTTCCTTGGATCCAACCGCTATAACTCAGACACTTAAATCTTTGGAGAAAAAGATGGGGAGAGATATTAATCAAAAAGGGATGCGAGATCGGGTTATAGACTTGGACCTTATTCTGTTTGGGGATCTCATTATGAAAGATCAGGGTATAGAATTACCCAGTAGTGATATAGAAAATTATCTTTTTATACTTAAGCCCCTAGCTCAAATAGCTGAGAAAGAAATTCATCCTGTGTTAAATATTTCTTTTGGAGAAATGTTAAATGAAAAGCTTAAATAGGTTCTCCATAACTTCTAGCTATTTCTACTTTATTCTTTTCCTCTTCAGGTAAATACCTACAAGCATTTAATAAACAACCAATAGTTATTACTAAAACACATGTACATAAAGCCAGCGCTGTTCTGATTGATTCTCCATCATCCACTCCTTGAGCTATTAAAATATCACTGACCTCCCCTGTAAGATAAGGGCCTAATGCCATTCCAAGCATACTTAACATAAGGATAAAAAAAGCTCCTGCAATAGCACGCATTCTTGGTAAAACTAAATCAGCTATTGTAGAAACACCTAATCCTAGCCACATTGGCGCTATAAAACTAAACGCAAAATTCCAAAAATAAGAGAAGTATAAATTTTCTACATACAGGTAAAGAAGAGAAGAGGGGGCAATCATAAGAGTAATACCCATAATTAAATACAATCGACCATTAGGGTACTTTTCTCTTAATTTGTCTCCTAATAAACCTCCTGTAACAATACCTAACAGGCCTCCAACTGCAGTAAATAAACCTAACACAGTTCCGACTTCCAGTATTTCAACACCATGATTTCTTAAATAAAAGATAGGTTGAAAAGCTCCATGAGCATATTGAACAAAAGGGATAAAGGGCAGCCCTAATAAGCAAAATAAATGTGCTTTGCTTCTAAAGATGACTGAAAAAATTGCTGGATCCCTCAATCGTAAACTTTGAATCCAACATGCAATAAAGTAACAACCTATACCAAAAGCTACCCACTGCTCAATATCTCCGGTTTGTGAAGTAAGGAATGAACAAAAGGTAAAAATAAGTAAAGCAATTAAAAAATTTACAACCAAATTTTTGACTAATTTTTCCTGACCCATTAAAGAAAAAGGAGTGAGCCCAATCATTTCTTTAAGCATTTCTTTGAAAGGGTGAGGGTGCTGGGGAGTCTCTATTCCATCACTCAATCCCCTTTTAGGTTCTTTAATCCGCCAGGTAACAAGAGCAAGTAATAGTCCAGGTAAACCAACAGCTATAAAAGCTGCTTGCCAACCACGAATTCCAAATGGTGCCATAGAAGGGTCTGGGAAAAGAGTATTCCAATACTCCACTATTGCGCCACCTAAGAATAAACCGATACCAGAGCCAATATAAACACCACTAGAATAAATAGCCAAGACCGTTGTTCTCACTTTTGGAGAAAAGTAATCTGAAAGTAATGAGTACGCAGAAGGACTAGCACTGGACTCCCCAATCCCAACTCCAATTCTGCAAAATGCAAGAAAAAAGAAAGATTTAGCAGTTCCAGATAAAACTGTAAAAAAACTCCAAGTTGCTAAACCAATGCTTATAAGGTTTTTCCTTGTCCAAACATCAGCTAGCCTTCCCAGAGGGATTCCTACAACTGAATAGAAAACGGCAAAAGCAGTTCCGTATAAGAAGCCTATTCCACTATCTGATATACCAAGATCAGCCTGAATCTCTTCAGCTAAAATAGATAATATCTGGCGATCAATAAAATTAAAGACGTACACAACCACCAAAATGGTGAGGGCAAATTTTGCGTATCGTCCTCCAATCTCTGGATGACTTTCATCTCTATTCATTTTTTAAGAAGCTATTTTTGCAGTTGCTGATCCTGTTATTACTGCTACCCCATCTTGATTTGTAGTTACTATTTCTAAATCAACAAGATTTTCTCCATTCTCTTCCCTTAGTTCAGTAACAGTGGCTACGCTTGTTAGGGTGTCACCGGGCCAGACTTGGCTTGTGAATCTAACTCCATACTTTTTTAGAGTACCATCACCTACATAGTTAGTTACCATCCTTCCAGTCATACCCATCGTTAACATCCCATGAGCAAACACAGTAGGATAACCAGCTATTTTTGTAGTAAATATCTCATCAGTGTGTAAAGGATTATAATCTCCTGAGGCACCAGCATATTGAACAATCTGTGTTCGCTTAAGATCTTCAACTAATACTTCTGAATGAGTATCACCTACTTTTAATTCACTTGCTTTTAGCATGACTTCTCCTTAACTATCTACAGGTCTCTCAGTTTGAACACCAACCCCAGTTGCTGTTATGACCAAGTCCCCATCTTGATTTCTATATTCAGTTACTGACTCACTGAATTTGAGTTTACCAGCACGTTTACTTTCTTTTTCCCAAGTATTGCCTGGTTTAGTAGTAGCACTTAGAACATCTCCAGCCTTTAGAGGTAAGTGATATTCAAAGTGTTGTTCGGCATGCAATCCTGCTGCAGCTCCACCACCACTTCCTCCCCCTGAACCCGAGGGTTTTAGTCCAGTAGGTTCTTTTCCAGAACCGAACCAGCCCACACCGCCTGTTTTTGGTCTAAGAAAATAATCTGGATCAAACTGCGCGCTGGATTGAGCAAATGTTGGAGGTGCAATTATTCCTTCACTACCCGACTCCGATTTATGATTTTCATCGTAGTAAATAGGGTTATCATCTCCAATAGATCTGGCAAACATCATAATATGGCTTGCCTCTACTAAAAATTTATCTATTGCCATTTTTCTCTCCTGTCTTAATTTATATTCAATAGCTTAAACTAAAAATAATTCTAAGTTTATACAAAGTTTTCCTCTATGAGTTTCCATGCACTTTCGGCTAAGGGTCGAACTCTTGCAGCCATGTCTTTGGCATGTTTACTTGCTGCTGTCCCATCTCTAACCCTGCCTAAAATACCTTGTAAGATACCAGCTGACTTAAACAGATTATAGGCCATGTAAAGTTCCCATTCTTCCTTTAGGTCAAAACCTGTCTTATCACAATACATGTTCACGTACTCTTCCTCAGTGGGTATCCCAGTTTTTTTGCAATAGTCTTGATTGGATAATTGTGGATTCAGTCTGTATTGCATGCAGTGATAACTAAAATCAGCACAAGGGTCGCCTAATGTAGATAACTCCCAGTCTAATATTGCTATGACCTCAGGCTTGTCTTTATGCATCATTAGGTTTGTTAAGCTAAAGTCTCCATGCACTATCCTCAAGGGTTTATCAGAAGGGAGATTTTGGGGAAGCCAGTCTATTAGCTTATTCATTTCAATAATTTCTTCTGTTTCAGAATCAACATATTGCTTCGACCATATAGAAACCTGTCTGCCAACGTAATTTCCTGGTCTTCCAAAACTTTCAAGATCCACTTTAATAGGATCCACAGCGTGAAGTTTAGCTAAGGTGTTATTCATAGAAGTATAGACCCCTAATGCCTCTTCAATATTAGAGTCCTCCATAGAAGGATCCCAAAGCACTCTCCCGTCCATAAACTCCATTAGATAAAAGGCTGTACCAATTACTTCAGTGTCTTCGCATAAAGCAAAGGTTTTTGGGACAGGAACATCCGTATTATTTAAAGCTGTAATGACTCGATATTCTCTGTCAACAGCATGTGCAGATTTAAGTAACTTTCCTGGTGGTTTTCTTCTTAGTACATAAGATTGAGTCTCAGTTTTGATAAGGTACGTAGGGTTGGATTGTCCCCCTTTAAACTCTTCAATAGACAGAGGACCTACAAAATCTTGTACATTTTTCTCCATAAAATCAGTTAGAGCTTTTTCGTCAAACTGATGTCTTTCCAGGACCTCCATGGTCCCTACATTCTGGTTTTCTTTAAAATCCATATCTTTGTTTAAAGCTTATTAGAAAAGATAGTTAAAAGATAACTTAAAGTAAATTAATTTTTAAAGTTTATCCAGGAGACCTTCCTCCATCTATTTTTAGTACCTGCCCAGTCATATAGGTTGACTTGTATAAAAGGTAAGTTGCAGATGCGATATCATCTGGTTCACCTTCTCTTCCTAAGGCTGTTTTATTAACTATTTCTGCTTTTTTCTCTTCATCTAAAGCACCATCTTCTGGCCAGAGAATAATACCTGGGGCTATTGCATTAATTCTTACATTAGGAGCGAGTTCTTTGGCAAGAGACTTTGTTAGGGATTCTAAAGCTGCTTTGGCAGCAGTATAAAGGCTATATTCAGGAATTCCTGAATCTACTTCAGAGTCAGAAATATTAATTACACAACCCTTAGAGTCTTCTAATAGAGGTTTTAAGGACTTGATTAGCAACAAAGGTACTGTTGCATTTGTATCTAAAAGAGTTAACCACTCTTCTTTCGTAGCTGATTCTATTGGTGTAGGAAAGAAACCGGAAGCATTGTTAATCAGTACATCTAACTTCTCTGTACTATCTAGGATATCTTTTAAAGCGGAATCAATGGAACTCTCGTCTGAAAAATTAGCTTGTATAGTTCTACAAGAATTTTTTCTAATAGATAACAGATCAGATTTCAGTTGCTCTGCCTCTTTGGCTGAACTGTTATAGTGAAGAATTACATAAAAGCCCTTGGCATGGAAGTATCTAGCTATACATGCGCCAATGCGTTTAGCTCCTCCGGTTATTAGAACAACCTTTTTCTTATCCATGTTTATCTAATTCAATTTCAATAACTTTTAACCTTTGCTTCCTTAAGTCTTCAATAATCTCCGTACCTGTCAATTCTGAAGAAGAAGGTTTTATTTCTTTTAATGTTTTAGACATTTCTTGCCACGGAAGTGCTTTACTTTTAAGTGAACCGAATGATTTAGCAGCGTCTAAGATTTCTAGGGCCTTGTTGAAACGTTTAATTCTTCTTAATGCATCCACATCCTCAATGAATGCCAATATTTCATGATTTCCAGCATCAACACCCTGTTTAATAGTAAATTCATATAATTTTCTATAAATAATACTTAACTCTTGTATTGTTTTAGGTACTCCAAAAGCTTTATTTAAGGCATTCAAATCACATTCAAGGTTTGAAGCCAAAGAAGCCCATCTTAATTTAGGTTTAGAAATTTTTGATGTAATTAACTCAAACATATCTAGATCAATCTTCTGTATATTCTTCAATCCCAAAGCAGCTTTGGATTCAATAAGAATTTTAAAGTATTCAGTTGGGTTATTTTCTTGTAAAGCTTTATATGTTTCTTGCCAGATCCTTTCTTTTGAGAGAGTTTCTAACTCACCGGAAAGAGATAGTTTATTCATTGTATTCATAGTTTTTCTATCAATTGAAAATCCCAGGTGTTTTAATTTGGCAGCAAATCGAGCTACCCTAAAAACCCTTAGAGGATCCTCCTGAAAAGCATCGGATACTTGTTTTAAAAGTTTATTATTTAGGTCTTTTTGGCCATTAAAAGGATCTATGAGACTCCCATCTTCTGATTGAGCCATTGCATTGATTGTTAAATCCCTTCTTCTTAAGTCTTCTTCCAAAGTAACATTGGGCTGAGTATCAAAAGAAAATCCTTTGTGCCCTGTGCCTGATTTCCTCTCAGTTCTTGCCAGTGCATATTCTTCTTTTGTTTCTGGATGAAGGAAAACAGGGAAATCTGAACCGACCTGCTTATAACCAAGTTCAATCAAGTCCTCTTTAGTAGCTCCTACCACTACCCAGTCCCTTTCTTTAACCGCAATACCCAGAAGAGTATCTCTTACAGCACCACCAACAAGATATATTTCCATTTTATTTAGTTATTCGATCATAACTAAAGACTTTACTATCTTCCAATCTATATGCAGATAATTTGTATCCCCACACACAGCCCGTATCTATAGCAGTAATCTTTTCATTATCTGTTTTACCACCTAAAGCCGCCCAGTGACCAAAAATTAAATGAAGGTTTTCTCTTTCAATTTTTAAAGGGTGTTTAAACCAAGCCTTAAACCCCTCAGGTTCAATTGACGAGATACCCTTGGTCTCTAGTTCCAACTCCCCATCAATTTTACAAAATCGCATTCTTGTTAAGTAATTAGTATTCAATCTCATTCGTTCTGTTCTGTTTAAATCCGGATGACTCTTATTTGGTAGGTTTCCATAAATATTCTCTAAATATCCTCTATAAAGATTTTCATCATTTAAAGCTTCTTTTATTTCATCAGCAGCTTCTAAAGTTTCTTGCCAAGACCAGTGAGGGGGTATGCCAGCATGACTCATCAAATAAGTTTTATTTCCTTTTTGGCATTGTATATCTTCGTAATAGAGTAAGCCTTGGCCTTTGAGCCATTTTTTATATAGATTCAGGTTCTTTGATTCTAGTAATTCATTCAAAGTGTCTTTTTTAAAGGGCTTTCTTAGACCATCAGCAATTGCTAAGAAGTGCATATCGTGATTACCTAGAACTATGTGGCAAGAGTCTTTTATTTCATAAATAAATTCAATTGTTCGAAGTGAATCAGGCCCCCTGTTAATAAGATCACCCACAAACCAAATCTTGTCATAACTTGGATCAAAATTAATTAGATCTAAAAGTCCTTTTAGTTCAAGGAAACAACCTTGAACATCGCCTATTGCGTAGTTAGCCATTACTCGTTTCTGATAAATACTTAATAATTTTCAAAAACTCGCTCAATTCCAATGATTCTGGTCGACTATCTGGATTAATTCCTAAATCAATAAATTGGTTTGAATTTATAATATTCTTACAAGAAGTAGATATTTTTTTTCTTCGTTTAGAAAATACTAGTTTTGTAAATTCTTGAAGTTGTTTTGCTTCTGTGGAGTTTATATTTTTCTGAGCTTTTGGTAAAAATTTAATAAAAATGCTATCAACTGAAGGTTTAGGAGAAAAACTTTCAGGTAAAATTTTAAATAAGGCTTCGCACTCAAACAGGTATTGGGTTATGACGCTCAGTCGTCCGTAGGATTTCTTTCCAGGAGTAGAAACCAGCCTTTCTCCAAATTCTTTTTGAAACATGTAGTGGATATCTAAAATATGTTCACTGTTACTAAAAGTCCAAAGCATAATCTTAGAGGATAAGTTGTAAGGTAAATTACCTATGACACGGAACTTTAACTCGTCTTCAGAAAGTTCCTCTAAGCGCATATTTAAAACACTATTTTCGTGAATTGTTAGGTTAGTAAACTCAGATTCAAGTCTTCTTAAGTTTAGGATTAGATCTTTATCTATTTCGACAGCATCTAGTCTTCTTACAATTGGTGTTATCTTTCTTGTGATTTCACCTCGACCCGATCCTACCTCAAAAAAGCTGTCTTGCTTTTTAGGGCTTACAGTTTCCAATAAACGGTTAATGATTATCTCATCCGTCAAAAAGTTCTGGCCTAAACTTTTTTTTGCTTTTATCACTTTAATTTTGGGTTGCTAAGTTAAAAGCTAAGTATGTGGCTTCAAGAAGGCTGTTCTCATCTACATCTTTTCTTCCAGCCATGTCATAAGCTGTACCGTGATCAACTGAAGTTCTAATGAATGGTAGTCCCAAAGTAACATTAACCGAATTGCCAAAACCTGCAGTTTTTAAAACCGGAAGGCCTTGATCATGGTACATAGCAAGGTAAGCATCTATTTGTTCTGAGTTTTTTCCTACAAAGGCTGTATCAGCAGAAACTGGCCCGATGAGATTTAGCCCATTTGTTTTAAGGTATTCAATTACTGGAGCTATTATTTCTTGATCCTCCTTGCCCAGATACCCACCTTCTCCGGCGTGAGGGTTTAATCCCAAAATCTTAATACAAGGATTGGCATAGCCCCACTTAAACTTAAGGTCATTATTTAAAATAGTTAAACATTCACAAAGATGTTCCTGTGTAATCATTTTTGGTACTTCACTTAAAGGTACATGCGTTGTCGCTAGTGCTACTTTAAGGTTATCGCAAGTCAACATCATTACAACTTTAGGAGTATTTGAAAGATCAGCTAGAACTTCAGTATGGCCAGAGAAATTTATCCCAGCTTTATTAATCAATTCTTTATTTAAAGGTCCCGTTACTAAAGCATCAAATTCTTTTTTTAAGGTTAAATTCGTTGCATCTTCCAAGACTTTTATGAGGTAACCCCCATAATTAGAATTAGGCTCACCCGGTTCTACTTTTACATCGAGAGGGTAGGGTAAAATCCAAAAACTTTCACTGTCTAGATCTGTTTGACCTTTATATTCTCTGATTTGAATATCTACTTCTAATTTTTGAGCTCTTTCCTTGAAAAGGTTTATGTCTCCAAATACAACGGGGAAAAAATCTAAGTCTTTATTTAGTCCAAATGCTTTGATGCAAATATCAGGGCCTATACCAGCTGGATCTCCTGGTGAGACAGCCAGTTTTATCATGTGTTTAATTTAATATCTACGTAGGATTCTGATCTTAATTCTATTAAAGTTCTTTGAAGTTCTTGTTCAAACTTTCTATTGAAGATAATGGAATAGGCTCTATTTTTTCTTACTTCGTCACTGATATCTTCATTTCTTCTGTCAAGAACTTCTAAGATATGCCAACCAAAACTTGATTGGAAGGGTTTAGATATTTCTCCTATGTCGACCGAATTCATCACCGCTTCAAACGCTGGATCAAATGAATCTGGTGAACTCCAACCTAGATCTCCTCCTTCCATCTTTGAACCCGGGTCTTCTGAGTGCTGTCTGGCTAGCTGTTTGAAATCTTCTCCATCGATGAGTTCCTGATATATATCATTAATTAGTTCTTTGGTTTGATTTTCAGATCTAATTTCAGAACTTTGTATCAAAATATGTCTGACCAATGTTTGGTCTTCAAACTTAACTGCATCACCTCTTTTCTCTGCCAATCTAATAATATGAAATCCCGCTCCACTTCTTATTAATTCAGACACTTCTCCCACTTTCATTTTTGCAACAACATCTGAAAATAATGTGGGCAATTCAGAAGATTTTCTCCAACCCAGACTCCCACCTTCTAAGGCATTTTGATCCGATGAATAGGTCGCCGCTAATTTTTCAAAACTTTCCCCTTCTTTGTATCTCTTGATTAGGTCAGCTCCTTTTTCTTTAACTAAATTAACTTCATTTTCGGGGGCTGAACTGCTTACTGAAAGAAGGATTTGTTGTACATTATATTGCTCTGCAAGCCTTGATCTTCCTTCTTCAGAATTTAAGAAGTTCTCAATTTCTTGTTCTGAAATCTCAATGTTTGCACCAACTTTACCTCTCTGGACTCTTTGGATGATTAGTTCTTTTCTTACCTGATCACGCAACTTAACATAAGAGTCATTGTTAGCATCTAGACTTTCTTTGAACTGTTCTAAATTCATAGAATTTTCAGAAGCAATCATTGAAAGAGCACGATTTAATTCAGCATCACTTATTTTTACCCCTGCCTGATCTCCAATTTGAAGTTGGATTTCTTCTATAATTAATCTCTCAAGAACCTGTTCTTCCAATACTTCTTTAGGCGGTAATTCCACACCATCATTCCTTAACCTTCCAATAATATCTTGTACTCTTTGGTTAAGTTGCGATTCCATTACAACACCGGAATCAACCACAGCCACCACCCTATCTAGGAGTTCAATTTTTGCTTCTATTTTTTCAACATAGAAAAGACAAAAAAACAGCCCAATTGTTAATGATAAGATAAATTTCTTCTGATATTTTTTCTTCATAGTATTAATAAGGTGCTATTGTCTTCTTAGTTACATCTGGATGCAATTATTCTAATTTAGTAGAAGATAGCGCTTTAGATATTTCCTTACCCAATCTTCCGATGTTTTTCAGTTCAAAAAAAACATAAGTTTTGCTTCTCTCTATTGATGGATCTAGGCCTTGAGAAAGTGCTTGAAAAGAAGAGGCGTAATTGTTTTTCCAAGAAAAATAGTCTTCTTCTATCCACTTTCTATTCATTAAGCCCCACTTTAGACAGCAATTAGAATACTCAAACCCAAATAAAATATCATTGGACTTATTACTTTCATGATCCTTTTGCCACCTAGCAAATAGATTAATAGATTTAGACACGGGCCATTGCGTAATTAATTCACTATGATTAGTTTTCATATCTTTATCAACCCATGGGATGTAAGTTTTATTTGGATCTTGTCTTCTATAAATTGACCTAAATTCGATTCTTTTATGATCATTTTTTTGGTAAGAAAAACCAAAACTAGCTAGATTTAGTTTCTTTGACTCATCATCCCATTCAAATAAACTCTTTGACCAAATATTTCCTCTTAATTTTGTTTTAAATTCAGCAACTAAGGGAGAAGAATCTCTAATAACAGAGGAATCTTCATAATATGTTCTGTCCTTAAGATAAAAGGCTTTCCCTATTGATACAGAGTTAAAAGAGTCTCTATCCAATGCACTTGAAACTCTTTCAAGTCCGACAACAATTTTATTATTTTCTGAAAATCTATCCAGTCCTACAAATCTACCTCTTTGAAATATAGTTGAATAATCCAAAGAGATTATTCGTGAATCAATTAGATTAGTCTGGTTTTTATAACTATCCTCAACAAAAACATATTTTATTACTGGGATTAGGCTAGAAACCTGATTCTTATTTACTTTATCTAAGAAGACGCTGTATTTCATTTCAACCCACGGTGAGGATTTACTCTCTTGTAGAGAATTAAGGTTATGTTTGATATAAGTTGCCCCGGTAGAAAATAAAAAGGTGGAGCTGGGAAGGTTTTTTCTAAAGGTTATTGTTGGGGATAGAAATAAACGATCAACTTCTTCATAAGAGCTTCTAATGGGATTAATTTGGTCTAATTCAAACTTACTTTTACTGGCAAAGATAGAAAAGGATAGATCTTTTCTTGATAAATAAGTTTGGATGGTTAAGTTTGGTTTAGACTTATATTCCTCAAAAAAGAAAGGGTTAAGTATTTGATATCTATTTATTCCCAGATTAATTTTTAGGAAAGGATTCTTCCAAGTTAGACTGAATTTTCTAGGTAAATAGCTTATTCTGGTTTCACCAAACTGATCATTTCCTATATCTCTAAAAAAATATTCATCACTTGTAGATTGAAAATTTATATTTGAATACAAGTTTTTACTGAAGACAGCCTCATTCTGCCAAGATGCATTCCATCTAGAGTCCTCTTTGCCAGTTTCTTTCTTGTATCTTTTATCATCAGATAATCCTGAGACATTAATTTCTCCAGTAAATTTAGTGTTTAAATAACGAAAATTTGAAGCTAAGCCCGATCCTCTTGAAGAGAAGTATCTTGGGGTTAATACTAAGTCATAATTTTCAGCTAAATTAAAATAATAAGGCAAAGAGATATCTACGCCATTGCGAGTTTGATTTAATCCTGGTGTTAAGAAGCCAGACATTCTCTCATTGCCTAAAGCAGTCCTTACATAGGGGAAATAGAAAATAGGAATTTTTTTTATTTTTAATTTAATACCTTTTATCACTACATTTTTTGGTTCATCTAAATAAGTGATACTCCTAGTTAATATTGTCCAGGCTGGATCTTCTTTCGAACAACTAGTCACGGAAGTATTAATGAGTTCAACATCTCCTGACGTTTTAATAACAAGCTCCTCTGTCGAACCAAAATTAGAATTTTTATCATAAATTTCAGTAGATTTAGCTAAAAAAGTTTGTAGGTTTAAGTTTGCTTCCATTTCAGAAGAATTTACTTCGAAGTTATTGGAAAGCACTTCAACATCGCCAACTAATTCCAATAATCCCTCTGATTCATTTAATAGAGCACTCGAAGATGTAAAGGAAAGAAGATTTGTGTTAATTATTACGTTTCCCTTCAAGATCAAATTTCCATCTTTATCATTAGAAATAGTCTCAGCTTCGATAGTCTTTATCTTGATTTCTTCTCTTTCAGAACTATGAATGGTTCCCATTGAAATCAATAAAACAACGAAACTCAAAGGAACTAATAAGAATTTTCTTCGAAAAACCATAGATGTCGTTAGATTATAAAGATAAGCAAAGGTTCACGGGCTTATTTCTTTAACTAACTAAGACTTGGTTATAATCAAGAGCTAAAATAAATTTATCTGAGAAAGAGTTGATGTCTTTATTAAAAGAAGGGTTGCTTGAATGGTCCAATGAAAAATTGAAAGGCTCTGGTAAACCTGAAATGTTTGAAATTGAAGCTCTTAGACAGGAAGCAAGTACCAGAGAGTATTTTAGACTTAAAGGAAACGGGAACAGTCTGATCGGTGTCTTTTCTCCTCCTGAAACAGAGCTCAATGAACAATTTATTTTTTTATCAAATTATTTCCGAAATAATGGAGTAACAGTACCGGAAGTTTTTTATTTTGATTTAGAAAGCGGCTGGATGTTGGTCGAAGACTTTGGAGATGATTCCTATCAGTTCAAATTAAATAAAAATAATTTTCATCATCTTTTTTCAGCAGCTATCGATGAGATGATTAATATTCAACTTTGTCAAAAAGATGCAAATATACCTGTACTTGAAGAAAGAGATTTGAGAAACCAAATGCTCTTATTTGAAGATTGGTTTCTGAAAGACTTGCTGGGTATGCAGATTGGAAGAGAGGAAACAGACTTATTTTCTGATCTTTATAAGGTTGTTATTCAGGACTTAAAAGAGCAACCAAAAGTATTGTGCCATTTTGATTTCGAAAGTAGAAATCTCATGATTCTCGAAGATGGAAATGCAGGTGTATTAGATTTCCAAGATGCTGTTTACGGTCCTATATTTCTTGATCCATCAGCTCTATTTAAAGATCTTTATTTGAAAATAAAGGAAGAGGAATTAAATGCCTTATTAGAAGAATACTTAAGTAGATCCAATGAGCTTGGTCTTAAACAGGTAAGAACCATTAAAAACCCAAGAAAGTCATTTGACTTAACTGGCCTTCAAAGACAATTAAGAATTTTAGGAACATTATCGAGACTCCACTTAAGGGATGGTAAATCTTTTAGATTGTCGGACTTACCTAAAACTCTAAATTTTGTGATGGAAACTTCAATGAAATACCAAGAGCTTAATGAAGTTTCTAACTATCTAAAAGAAAGGGTAGCTCCTTTGTTAACGCAAAAACTTAAAGAAAATTTATGAAAGTCTTTTTATTAGCTGCAGGATTAGGAACAAGGCTTTTACCGCATACTGAAAGTAAACCAAAATGCCTTATAGATGTAGGAGGAAAGCCTTTGCTTTCATGGCATGTTGAAAGACTACAGTCATTCGGCATAGATCATTTACTTATTAATTTATTTCATGAAGGAGAACAAATTGAAAATTTCTTGGGTGATGGTTCTAAGTGGGGAATGAATATTGAATATATGTACGAAAAAGAGCTTTTAGGAACAGGCGGAGGCATAGGTAATGCTTTAAGTTCTATTGGAAATGAGCCCTTCATAGTAATGAGTGGAGATGTTTGGACAGACTTTGATTTGTCAAATTTATCCCTAAATAATGACTCTTTAGCGCATTTAATCTTGATAGAAAATCCACCAGAGAATCCTGAAGGGGATATGTATTTAGATAAAGGTAAGGTTAATTCTTTGGGTAAAGGAAGAAATCTTACTTTTTCTGGATTGGCTTTAATTGACCCACAGTTGTTTATAGCCACAAAGGCAGGCAAATATGATTTATGGCAGGAAATTCTGTTACCTGCAAGTGAGAAGGGACAAGTGTCAGCAGAGGTTTATGAAGGTTATCTAGTTAATATAAATACTATAGAAGACCTAGAAAAATTAGACGTTTACTTATTGGAACAGTAAACTTTGCCGCCCTTGAGATAAACGAGATGGCGAAACAAGAAGATATCATAGCCCCATCAATACTTTCAGCTGATTTTGCTCGACTAGGAGAAGAAGTAGATGCGGTTCTAGAAGCTGGTGCAGACTGGGTACATTTTGATGTGATGGATAATCACTATGTCCCTAATTTGACTATTGGCCCCATGGTTTGTAAGGCTTTAAGGGATTATGGAATTACTGCTCCTATAGATGTTCATTTGATGGTAAAACCCATTGATAATCTTATTGAAGATTTTGCTAAAGCAGGAGCTACTTACATAACTTTTCATCCAGAAGCGTCTGATCATGTCGATAGATCTCTGCAATTAGTTAAAAATCATGGCTGTAAAACTGGCTTAGTGTTAAATCCAGAAACCTCTTTAAATTTACTAGATAATTGTTGGGATAAATTAGATATGGTTTTACTTATGTCTGTTAACCCAGGTTTTGGAGGTCAGGATTTTATCCCTACTGTAATGGATAAAATTTCAGCTTTGAGAAAGACCATAGATCAGAAGAAGTTAAACATTAGATTAGAGGTTGATGGGGGAATTAAATTGGATAACATCGCTGAAGTTGCTAATGCGGGAGCAGATACTTTTGTTTCTGGTTCTGGAATATTCGGAGAGTCGAGTTATCAAGATGTCATTTCCAAAATGCGTCAATCATTAAACTAACTCTTAATATACAAATTCATGTCCCAGCAAAGAATTCCTATTTCTGTTGAAATCTTGGCAGATATGGAAACGCCCTTGAGTGTTTTCAAGAAACTAGGAAACCAACCTTATTCATATTTATTTGAGTCTGTTGAAGGAGGGGAGAAATGGGCGAGGTATTCTCTCATCGGACTTCCTGCCTCAACAGTGATTAAAGTATTCAAAAATGAAATCCAAATTTGGGAAGATGGCAAGATCACAGAGAAGTTAAC
>LUML01000069.1_pt1 | contig 25379 bp, 20 predicted proteins | sample 729661 | NCBI WGS metagenome assembly LUML01 (sample SAMN03860264, study PRJNA289734) | marine metagenome | biome: seawater column; feature: ocean; material: water; isolation source: Red Sea water column Station 22 - depth 10m | place: Saudi Arabia: Red Sea | collected 2011-10-15 | depth 100 m | reverse complement strand
GATTTCTTTTGTTTTCAAAACTTGTTTTGCATGATTGATGGGTACAACCTCGTCAACTTTAATTTTTAAATCTGCAAATTGATTTTGTACTGTAGAACTACCAACAAGAAATACAATATTACCATCATTAATAATTTCTTTATATTTATCAAATGATTCATGAAAAATAATGGCTTCTACTTGACCGCCTAAACAGTCTAGGTTAAAAAATGCCATTGCTCTGTTCTTTTTATCGTAATGAAGTTTAAAACTTGAAATTGCTCCACCTATTTTAATCAATGTATCTTCTTTGAGATAATTTTTTTCTATAAAATCATAGTTACTTAATTCTTCTAATATATCAGCATACTTTAATAAAGGATTTCCTGATATATATAAACCTAAAACTTCTTTTTCTTTGCTTAATTTTTCTTGATTGTCCCATTCTTGAACATCTGGTAAGTCTGGTTCTTTAAGAAAACTTTCTTCATTTGCAAATAAGTTAATTTGGTCTTTACTGGTCGTTTTATGTACTTGTTGACCATATTTAATTGCAATATCAACTGCATCGAATAGTTGAGCTCTATTTTCATGTATTGAATCAAAGGCACCACCTAGAATCAAACTTTCAAGAACTTTTTTATTGACCAAACGTTGATCTATTTTAGAAGAAAAATCAAAAAATGAAATATGAAATTTCACTGTCATTAATTGGTACAAAATTAATTCCTGATTCATTAATATTCGGAGCATTGACTTTAATATTTAACTTCCTACATTCATTAATCAAAACCACCACCCTGTCCGTGTTAGTCATTTCACTGGTTAAATTAGCAGACATAAAATCAGCTGGATAATGTGTTTTCAACCAGGCAGTTTGATATGAAATATAAGAATATGCAGTAGCATGACTTTTATTAAATCCATATTGAGCAAATTTGTCAATCAAATCAAAAATCTGCACAGCTTTTGTTTTTGAAATACCATTTTTGATTGCTCCGTTAATAAATTTTTCTGATAACTCTTTCATAAGAGAACTAATTTTCTTACCAACAGCTTTCCTCATCTCATCCGCTTCGGCCAAAGTAAAACCAGCAACGCTAGCTGCAATTTCCATTACTTGTTCTTGATAAACTATAATACCATGTGTTTCTTTTAAAACTTCATTAAGTAGGGGATGTATAGATTCCACTTTTTCTTTTCCATGTGCTCGATCAATATAGTGGTTAATATTTTTCATTGGACCAGGTCTATATAATGCAGTCATTGCAATTAAATCTTCAATAGCTTTTGGCTCTAATTTCTTTAGATATTCCCTCATGCCTGATGATTCAAATTGGAATACTCCAACCGTTAATCCTTTAGAAAATAATTCATACACTTTAGGATCATCTAAAGGAATATTATTTATATCAATTTTTTTACCTAAACGCTTATGAACAAGATCAATAGTTTTATCAATAACAGTTAAATTTCGTAATCCAAGAAAGTCCATTTTTAAAAGACCTAATTTCTCTAGCTCATTCATATCGTACTGTGTTGTAATATCATCATTGGTAGATTTATATAACGGTACAAAATCAGTTAACTTTCCTGGTGCAACTACTACCCCTGCTGCATGAATAGATGCATGGCGATTCATTCCCTCTAAAGTTTTTGCATTTTCAATTAAATCTTGATATTGATCTTGCGAATGAGTTCTAAGCTCTGAACTTTGTTTTAAAGCTTTATCTAGGGTCATTTTTGGGCCTTCAGGAATTAATTTTGCAATCTTATCTACATCGGAATAAGAATATCCCATAACACGCCCTACGTCTCTTATAACTCCACGAGCATTCATTTTCCCAAAAGTAATAATTTGAGTAACAGATTTTTCGCCATAAATACTTTTTATATAATCAATTACTTGATTTCGTCTTTCGATACAAAAATCGATATCAATATCTGGTAAACTAATTCTATCAGGATTTAAAAATCTTTCAAAAAGAAGGTTATGTTTTAAAGGATTGATATCAGTAATATCGAGACAATATGATGCTAAGCTCCCAGCTGCAGAACCTCTTCCTGGACCTACAGGAATATTATTTTTCTTGGCATATTGCACAAAGTCTGCAGTAATTAAGAAGTAACTAGCAAATCCCATCTTTTCAATAACAGATAGTTCATAGTTTAGTCTTTCAGTTAATTCCTTTGTCGGCTCAGAAAATTTTCTTTCCATCCCTTTTTCACAAATATTTTTTAGATAATCATTAATATCTTTTATTTCTGAATCTTCAGGAATTTGAAACCAGGGCAAATGATAATCGCCCATTGGAATTTCTAGATCAATAGAATCTGTTATAGCTCTTGTATTCTCCAATGCTTCTGGGAATTCTTTAAAAAGGGAAAACATTTCATCTTGTGATTTAAAATAAAATTCTTTTCCAAAATATTTTAATCTTTTCGTGTCAGCTAATTGCTTACCAGTCCCAATACAGATATGAACATCATGAGCAGTATGGTGGTCTTGTAATGCATAATGTGCATCATTGGTAGCTATTAACGGTAAATTCATTTCTTTTGCTAACTTTGATGCTAATTTGATATTTTGAATTTCTTCCGGAATACCATGATTTTGTAATTCAATATAATATCTATTGGGAAAAATTTGTGAGTATTCTTCTGCAATTGCTTTTCCACTTTCATATCCACTGTAAACAAGTGTTTCTGCTAAACTTCCCTTGAGGCATGCTGATAAACAAATTAATCCTTCACTATGTTCTTTTAAAACTTCAAGGTCAACTCTTGGTTTATAATAAAATCCTTCAAGATAACCATGGGTGACAATTTTCATCAAATTTTTATATCCTTCAAAATTCTGTGCAATTAAAATTAAGTGATTATAATGTCCTCCAATGGCACCTTTTTCTTTATCAAAACGACTTCCTTTTGCAACATACACTTCACAACCAATAATTGGTTTAATGCCACTATTTTTTGCCTGATTATAAAAAGAAATGGCTCCAAATAAATTCCCATGTTCTGTAAGAGCAACAGAATCCATGCTCAAATCGTCCATTGTATTAATAATAGTATTAATGGTTTGTGCTCCATCTAACAGGCTATTATCTGAATGATTGTGTAAGTGTATAAATTCGCTTTTCATTTAGTATTAAAATATATTTTAATTACCCTATTATTACCTTCAAAATCTTTAAAAATTTCGTTAGCAATATTGGGGTTTTTGTTAACTATGTCTATAATTTTATCTGTAACATTTGAATTTGGAATTTCCAAATACATTGTTCCATCTTTTTTTAACATATAGTCAATATTATCAATAAAATATTTATAGAATGATAAACCATCAAACTGATCGGATAAGGCGATAATGGGATCATGTTTACTAACTGAATCATCTAAATTCTTAATTTCAGAAATAGCAAGATAAGGAGGATTACTAATAATAATATCGAAGAGATTAAGATTAATATTAAAAAAATCTTTATTAATAAATTTTACATTGGAAGTATTTAATATTTTTGCATTTTTTCTTGATACATTTATAGCTTTATTAGAAATATCTATTCCGGTAATGGAAAAATCTTTATATAGGCTTCCAAGAGTAATAGACAAACAACCGCTACCGCTTCCTATATCTAAAACAGTCTTTTTTTCAGAAAAAGAAAAATCATTTGTAACACAATCAATAATTAACTCGGATTCTGGCCTAGGAATAAATACACCAGGAGGAGTGAAAAATTTATCATTGTAAAAATAACACTCCTGTATAATATGTTGTACAGGAGTGTTTTCCTTTAATAAGGAAAATGCATTTTCTAATTTTTGAAATTCTGTCTGTGAAATAGAATAAGTCTTTGTATAAAGTTGCGCTTTATTGATTCCTATAACATTTTGAATAATGATTTCTGATTTATGCTTGTAATCATCAATTTGAAGACTATGAAGTTCAAATAATTGTTTCTCTAAATAGTTGTTTAATAGATAATTTGATTCCATTTTAATTAATTTTAGAATTATCGTCTTCCAGTTTAAGTTTTTCAATAATATGATCTAAATCTCCTTCTAAAGTGTCCTGGAATTTATGAGAAGTATAATTAATTCTATGATCTGTAATACGTCCTTGTGGGAAATTATATGTTCGTATTTTTGCTGATCGATCGCCAGTTGATACCAAGCTCTTTCTCATTTGATCTCTGTCTTTATTAAGTTTTTCTTGTTCTAAAGAAAATAATCTCGCACGTAAAACTTTTAATGCAGATGCCCTATTTTTATGTTGAGAACTTTCATCTTGGCAAGTTACAACCAAGCCTGTAGGAATATGTGTAATTCTGATAGCAGATTCAGTCTTATTAACATGTTGTCCTCCTGCGCCACTTGCACGATATGTATCAATTTTTAAATCATTTTCATTAACAGAAATTTCCGCCTGTTCTGCTTCGGGCAATACAGCTACAGTTGCAGCAGAAGTATGTACTCTTCCTCCTGATTCAGTTTTAGGTATTCTTTGAACACGATGAACGCCTCCTTCATATTTATATATACCATATGCTTTTTGTCCTTCAACATTAAAAATAATAGATTTCAAGCCTCCCACTCCTGTCTCATGTAAATCCATTACTTTAATTGACATATTATTTTTTTCAGCATACTTAGAATACATTCGGAATAAATCTCCAGCAAACAACCCTGCTTCATCTCCACCAGTTCCAGCTCTTATTTCAATAATTGCGTTTTTATTATCATTGGGGTCATTAGTAATTAGTATTTTTGTTAATTTTTTTTCAAAAGCAGTTATTTTTTCTAATATTTTTGGTTTTTCGCTTTTAATAAGTTCTTCCATCTCTTCTTCTTTAGATAATTCTTCTAAATCATTTAATTCATTATTAAGAGCAATAAACCCCTTGCTTAATGTATACAGCTCTTCCAGAGTGCTTCTTGTTTTTAAGAGTTGAGTCATTTTTTCTTGATTTAACATATTATCAGGGTTAATCATTTCTTGAGCAATATTGTCGTACTCAACAATAATATCTTTAGCTTTAGATAGAATATCCATAGATCAAAAATTTATTAAAAAATAGTTAGGAAGTTTTTTTGCCGTACTTGCGATTGAATTTTTCAATACGACCAGCTGTATCAACTAAAGTACGTTGACCAGTATAATATGGGTGTGATTGATCAGAAATCTCTATTTTAAATAGAGGGTATTCTTTTCCATCTTCCCATTTAACAGTTTTATCTGTTTTGACGGTAGATTTGGTTAAAAAAGAATAGTTGCATGAACTGTCTTCAAAAACCACTAATCTATATTCTTTTGAATGTATATCTTTCTTCATTTTAATTGCCCTAAAGCTTCTCTTACTGCACTGACTCCCTTTTTAATTACTTCATTGTTTGTAGCAAAAGAAAATCTTAGGTGACCTTTTGCTCCAAAACCATCTCCAGGAACTGTCACTACTTTTGCAGTGTCGAGAATATACTCAGAAAGGTCGAAAGTGTCTTGTAAAATTTTATCATTTTTTGTTTTCTTATTAAGATAAAATGAGAAGTCTGGAAACATATAAAATGCTCCTCCTGGCATTGAACAATGAACATTAGGCAAAGCACTTAATTCATCAAACATTACAGTTCTTCTGCTTCGAAATTTTTCTTTCATATCATCTATTGGTTGATGGTCTCCAAGCAACGCAGCAATAGATGCTCTTTGACTAATTGCATTTGGACAAGAAGTTGTTTGTCCTTGAATTTTAGTCATTGCTTTAATCAAATTTTTATCTCCTGCTGCATAACCCATTCTCCATCCTGTCATAGCATAAGTTTTAGACATACTCATTACTGTTAATATATTAACATCGTGTTTATTCAAATTTTCAATACAAGTAAAATCACGATCATATACAAGTTGTTCATAGGTTTCGTCAGAGATAACAAACCAATTGTTTGCATGTGCTAAATCCAATAATCGCAAAATTGCTTCATCGGACCAAACTCCTCCCGTGGGATTACTTGGTGAATTAATAATAGCACCTTTAATATTCGAATCAATTTTAGATTCTAAATCGTTAAAATCTGGTTCATATTGTTTTTCTGATATAGTATTAACAAAAACTGGAGTTGCTCCTGCAATTTTTACAAACTCTGGGAAAGACACCCAGTAAGGCGTAAAAACTAATACTTTGTCTCCTTTGTCAAACAAAGCCTGACATGCAACTGACAGACACTGTTTTGCTCCGTTTGAAACAATAATCTGCTCAGTAGTATATTTTAGATTATTTTGTTCTTTTAATTTGTGTTGGAGGGCTTTTTTTAAGTCAATTATTCCCGAACCAGGAGTATATTTTGTGTAACCACTTTCTATAGCTTTTTGTCCGATTAGGACTGTTAAAAGCTGGTTCACCAACTCCAAAGTTAATTATATCGACTCCTTGTGCACGCAATGCAGCCGCTTTAGCGGTCATTTCGAGTGTAAATGACGGATTAATTTTGCCAATAAGTGAGGAGAAAACAACTGAAGACATAGCAGAAATTTTATTGGCTCATTAAATCAAGGAATTCTTGATTGGTTTTTGTTCTTCTCATTCTTTCTTGCATGAAACTCATAGCTTGTTCAGTATTCATTTCTCCTAGCATTTTTCTAAGAATCCACATTCGTGAAAGCTGTTTATCTGATAATAATAATTCTTCTTTTCTAGTACCAGATTTAATAATGTTAAAAGAAGGATAAATTCTTCTATCGCTTAGTTCTCGATCAAGAACTAGTTCCATATTACCCGTTCCTTTAAACTCTTCAAAAATTACTCCATCCATTTTGCTCCCTGTGTCAATTAATGCTGTTGCAATAATTGTTAAGCTTCCACCTTCTTCGGTGTTTCTAGCAGCTCCGAAGAATTTTTTTGGATTTCTTAATGCATTAGAATCCACACCTCCAGATAAAATCTTACCACTGTGTGCAGTAACAGCATTATGTGCTCTACCTAAGCGGGTAATACTATCTAACAATATAACTACATCTTTACCGCACTCAACAAGTCTTTGTGCTTTTTTCAAAGCCATGTTTGACACTTGAACATGCCTTTCTGGTCCCTCATCAAAAGTAGAACTAACAACATCTGCATCTACACTACGTTTCATATCAGTCACTTCTTCTGGGCGTTCATCAATTAATAGTATAATTAATACGGTGTCTGGGTGATTTCTTCTAATTGCATTGGCAATTTTCGATATTAGAATTGTTTTACCTGTCTTAGGCTGTGCAACGATTAACCCTCTCTGTCCTTTACCAATAGGAGAAATAAGATCCATAATTCTCATGGACATATCGCTAGTATCAGAAAGATTAAATTTTTCGTTAGGGTGTAATGGGGTATATCTTTCAAACGGTGTTTGTTTTCTAATGTCTTCAGGATTTAATCCATTAACATCCATTAATTTTAGCAAAGCATGGAATCGTTCTTTTGATTTTGGTGCTCTGGTAGTTCCTGTAACATAATGACCTGTTTTTAGCTTAAATCGTTTAATTTGAGATGGGCTTACATAAATATCCTCAGGTCCAGGTAAATAATTAGAATTAACGCTTCTTAAAAATCCATAGCCATCTGGTAAAATTTCTAATACGCCAGATGAAGTATGATCATTATCATCTTTTTTAACAGCTTCTTTTTTACTGTTGTCTTTTTTGGCATTGTCAGTATCATTTTTCATAATTTCTGCAATCAGTTCATCTTTAGAAAAAGATGTTACTTTTTCAATGCCCATAGTTTTTGCAACTTCGCGAAGATCGCTTAGTTTTTTTTCTTTTAAATCGTTTAATTTCATTGATTCCTCATGTTTGTGAAATGTTTTTTAGGGGAAAATAACCTCGAAAATCCAAATTACACTATATTGTACCATTGTCAAAGGAAAAATCAAAAAATTTGTACAATTCCTTCGCAATATAATGACTACCAAAAATTACTTTCGGACCATTATAGTCTACAGATTTCATTTCTGATAATGCTTCTGTTATATTATCAATAAATCTAAATTGTTTTAATTGATTATTATGTAAAATTTCGTCTTTTTGTAAAATATCTTTTGAATCTATTGTAGATATTATTAACTCTTCAAATTCATTGGATAGAAAAGTCAAAAGTTTTTTGGTAAGTTTGTCGTTTTTCAAAATCAATAGGCCTATTGGTTTTTTATTATAAATTGAATATAAATCTTTAGATAGTTTTTCAATAGCACTAGCATTGTGAGCAACATCATAAAAAATATTTTCTGCCATCATTTGCATTCTTCCTGGCCAAATCCATTTTTTTAAACTGGATTGTATTTCTGATATACTAATTTGAGGAAAACAAGCTTTACATGTTTCTATTGCTAAAATAGCATTGTTTTTCTGATAAGAACCTGCTTGAGGTAAAACAAATTTGATTTCATTATGCAAAAAAGAAATTGACTGAGGGGTGTGTTTTAATATTGTTGATTTCTTTTTATCAATTAAGATTAAAGGTGATTTTTTTTCATAGGCATAATGTTTTATAGTCTTCAAAATTTTTTTATTTGAATTACTCGTTAAGACTGGAGTGTTTTCTTTTAAAATACCACATTTTTCACTAGCAATCAGTTCAATAGATTCTCCTAAAATATGGGTATGATCATAGTCAATCTCAGTAATAATAGTTTGAACTGGTTCAATAACATTGGTTGAATCTAACCTGCCTCCAAGCCCTGTTTCTATAATGGCAATATCAACATTTTTTTGTTCAAAATAGGTAAATGCAAGGGCAGTGGTTGCTTCAAAAAAGGTGATGGAACTGTCCATAATAGTTTTTCGATGTTTTTGAATAAAATCAATTATTTCTTGATCTGATATTGGACAACCATTGATTCGAATTCTCTCATTAAACCGAACTAAATGTGGAGAGGTATATAGTCCAACTTTTTGGCCATTTTCTTGTAAAATTTTTGCTAAAATAGATGCTGTTGAACCTTTACCGTTGGTTCCAGCAAGGTGAATGGTTTTAATTTTATTATGAGGATTATTACACAAGTTTAAAAAATCATTGATATTCTTTAAACCTAGCTTGATTCCACGATTATGGAGTCCATACAAAAATTCTAAAGTCGGATTAATCATTTAATATTTTTTGATATTGCAAAATGGCATAATAAATAGATGTTGCAAGCATATCTCTATAGCTAGAACTATTTAATTTTTTTTCTTCATTAGGATTTGATATATAACCTAATTCAATTAAAACATTTGGCATTGAAGCTCCCATCAAAACATAAAATCCAGCTTGTTTTACTCCTCGATTTCTGCTTTGCACTCTTTTATCAATTTCTTCTTGAATTAAGGCTGCAAATTTTTCACTATACTGCACAAAACCGCTTTGAGCAATGGTAGCTTGGATTAATTGTTCATCAGTTAATTTCTCAAATTCATTTCCTTCTAATTCAATTACGGAATTTTCCCGCAATGCTACGTTAATTGCTTCTTGATTCCTACCAGGTTTTAAAAGATAGGTTTCAAACCCAGAAGGTTTTTTGCTTTCATTTGAGTTTACATGAATACTAATAAATAAATCTCCTTCATTTGTATTAGCAAATTTTGTTCTATCCTGTAAACGAACAAAAACATCTTCATCTCTAGTTAAAACAGTTTTAATTCTTAAATTTTTTTGTATTTTTCTTGCTAAGCGTTTTGACACATCCAAAACAATATCTTTTTCTTTTGTGCCTTTATGACCCACTGAACCCGGATCTTTTCCTCCATGACCAGGATCAATAATAATCGTATCAAATTGCCATTTCTTTTTTTCTTCAACTAAATCAGTTGTCTTAAGTTCTGGAGCATTCTGAACAACACCGTCTAGGCTAATAGACATAGAATCATAATCCATAGAATAATCTGTATTTGTGTGTTGGGTAAGAAGCACTAAAAAATCATCTAAGGGAGCATAATATTCTCCCTTTCTTTGAAAAACGTTATTATCTAGCTGATAAGCTTTTTCATTAATAATAACAAATGATATGTTGGCAGTAATTTTAATTTTAGTGTCCCCAAAATAAACAACCATTTTTTCAGTGTTATTATTGGTAAAATTGTTATTTAGTAAAATATCAGAAAAATTATTAATAGAAATATAATATTGATTTTCTTTGATATAATTTACTTTACCAATGGTAAAATTTTTGGAATCAATAATTTTAATTGTTCCCTGAGTAGAGGCAAAACACCAAGATATAAAAAACAAGTAATAAAAAATAGGGTATATAGATTTAAATAATTTCATCACATGAAATTATCATAAAATAAGAGTAAAAGGGCTCAAAAATTGAGCCCTTTATTTTTTTATTGAAAATTAGACTCTGAAATAATAATTATTTCTTCATCCACATTGCAACAATTAGGATAGTAATCAGGCCAGCAAGACCATTGTCACCAACTGAAGCCATTACAGCTGCAATATTGCCAATAACACCAAACATGTCACCAAATAAAATGCCAATAATTACACCTGCAACAAGCAGATGAATCGCTAAGTCTGTTAGCGAACTAAGAGCATCAGTGACTATTTTTATAGCGTTTTTCATTATTTTTTCTCCTTAAACTTTTATATATAGGGGCTCTTAATACAGAGCCCCTATATCTTATCGATTAATGCACTAACCCAAATTTATAACCAAGACAAGAAGACTACTAATACTAGCAATCCTGTTAGTCCGTTATTTGTGAAAGCATCAACTAAGCTAGCAATGCCGCCTAGTGGGTCGAAACCAGTGTTGAATAATACGTTTGCAAAAACAAAAAATATAATTGCAGCCTTAACTACACCAGTTAATCCACTTAAAGCACCGCCTATCATTGAATCCCATGAAGCCATGTTATTCCTCCTTGATTAGTTAAATTAAAAAAAGAGACAATAAACCCAACAAAACTGTAGGTTTTGTCCCCTTTCTTGTAATCATGTCAATATGATCATTTTTCTTAAAAACTTGCATATTTGCACTTTTTTACAATAATAATCCCTATTTTTCCACAAATCAAGCTTTTTAGTAAAATTAAAAATTCTATTAAAGTCAGCAATTAGGTGTGAAATTAGCGAAATCTTTTATATAATAAATCAAAAGAACTAAATTAAAATATGAATAAAAATTACCCAATAATTAAAAAAATATATTCTCGGCAAATTTTAGATTCAAGAGGGAATCCAACAATTGAAGTAGAGGTGGATATTGGAGAATGTTCTGGTAGAGCTGCAGTTCCTTCCGGAGCCTCTACAGGAAAATTTGAAGCCCTTGAACTAAGAGACAACAACAATAAAAGATTTCACGGAAAAGAAGTTAAAACAGCAATTAACAATGTTCTTGAAGTACTTCAACCACAACTAATTGGAAAAAGATCTGATCAACAAAAAGCAATAGATCAAATTTTATTAGAAACTGATGGTACAGAAAATAAAAGCAATTGTGGGGCAAATGCTATTTTAGGGGTATCAATGGCATGTGCAGTTGCTTCTTCCAAATTTTATAATTGTCCATTATATCATTATCTTAATAAAGACAGTTCTATATTGCCAGTTCCTATGATTAATGTATTAAATGGTGGAATGCATGCAGATGGCGGATCTGATATACAAGAAATTATGGTTTTCCCTATTGGAGCAATCTCTTTTTCCGAAGCAATACGAATGGGTGCTGAAATTTTTCATGAGCTAAAAAAAGAGCTAAAATCTAAGGGCTTAACTACGACAGTGGGAGATGAAGGAGGGTTTGCACCGCAGTTAAAGTCCAACGAACATGCTATAGAACTATTATTGGGCGCGATAGATAAAGCTGGCTATCAAACTGGAAAAGATGTATTTCTTGCTCTAGACGTTGCAGCATCTAGTTTCTATCAAGACAACAAATATCATCTTAGTCTTGACAACCAAATTGTAGACGATGAAGGAATGATTAAATTTTATGAAAGACTTATAAACCAATATCCAATTGTTTCTATTGAAGACGGCTTAGATGAAAATGATTGGAAGGGATGGACAAAGCTCAACGCTTCCCTTGGCAATAGGATTCAAATCGTTGGAGATGATTTAACAGTAACAAATCCAAAAAAATTTCAGGAGAAACAGAAGATACTTTTATTGCTGATTTTTCTGTTGCTATGGGGGGAGGTCAAATAAAAACTGGATCTGTTTGCAGAACAGATCGTACCAGCAAATATAATCAACTATTAAGAATAGAAGAAAAATTGTCTTCTCATCGTTTTGGTAAAAAATTTTCTTTTATTAAATGAAAAACAGGCCTTCTAGATTAACAAATGTTTTATTAATCCTAGTAACTGTAGGATGTATCATTTTATTGTTTTTCAGTGATCGCGGATTAATCAATCTTTGGAAGATAAAAAAAGAAAAGCTAGGCATTCAACAAGAAATTAATTCTTTACGTCAAGAAATCGCAGAACTAGAAAAAGAATCTGAAAAATTGCAATTCAATGAAGATTATATTGAAAAAATTGCAAGAGAAAAACTAAAGATGGTTAGGCCTGGAGAAAAAGTATTTAAAATTGAGTAATTTTTACTGAAAAATTTCCTTGGCAACAGCAAAAGATTTAATATCGGGTAAGTGATATTTAATTAAATCAGACATAAAGTTTGTTACAATTTTTTTATTATAACTAAAGACATGTTTTTCATTTTTTTCCTCTAAAAAATTAGAAATATAAATTTCTTTTAACTGTTCAAGCAATTTTGGATCTTTTGATAAATACCTTTTAACAATTGGGTGTTCTTTTGCTTCAATAATATTATATCCAGTGTTTTAACCCCTGATGAATATAAGAAATGCATCGAACTAGGTTTAGAAGGATGTAAGCAGGTTTATGAAATACAGAAGAATGCGTTGCATGAAAAATATTTTTCGAGTAGTGATAACAACTAATGGCAAACATTTCAATCATTGATAAACAAAGCATGGTTTTTTTTAAATCAAAATTAATACTATTCCAACCATTCAATAGTTTAGAATCATAAATGGGTTGTAATTGTCTTCTACTGTTGTGTGTATAGTTTACTTCTATTTCGTTTATCTGTTGATAAATAGATTTAAGTGGAGATTTTTGTCTCATGGCAGATTTAATGACATAAGAACTTTTACCTTTTTCCAAAGTAAATAGTCGCGCAATCAAGCTTGATTCTTTAAACAGGGTTGTTTTTAAAACAATTGCAGGGGTAGATATCTTCATTCCGGTGCTTTTATTTTACCCCAACCTTTATGAGTAAGGCTACCAAAATAGAGCTCATCACCATACTGCTTAACGCTTGTGATAGGCGAGTACGCATCATTCGCACCATATTGAAGATTGTGTAAAACATTTCCATTTTTATCAATTCCTAAAGCAAATGCATAAGGCTCTGGTTGGGGCTGTAAAAACTCTGGCAATCGCAAAGCCAATTTTCTAATAAAAGGTTTATCTGCTGTTTGATCAATAAAATCATTTCTTACTGTAAAAAGTGCTACCCAATAGATTCCTTTTCCATTTGAAGAAATATTGTCTGGAAAACCAGGTAAGTTTTCAATAATAATTTCTGAGGTGCCGGCTTTTTCTCCTTTAAGCCAATATTTTTGTATTCGATACATAAATGTTTCATTAAACAAAACAAAAGAGTCGTCAGGGCTTACAGCAACTCCATTCGCAAAATATAAATCATCAAGTAGCGTGGTCGTAAGCTTAGTTTCAGGATCATAAACTAACAATCTCCCATTTGGAGTGTGTTCCATTACTTCAATCCTATCTTCTCCATATCCAAATTGATCTGAAGCATCAGAAAAATAAATTTTTCCGTCACTTGCAATATCTAAATCATCTGTAAATCCTAGTGGAATATTATCTGAATCAGATTTCATTGCAAGAGTAGTAGCAACACCTGTTGGATCAATAGATATCAATCCTTGAATTGCATCTGCAACAATTAGATTATTATCAGCATCAAATACCATTCCAAGGGGACGACCGTTAGTGTTGTAAAACTCACCAAGAGAACTCATAATAAGTCCATCATGATATCCTGCATATAAATTACCATCATAAATTGCGATGTCTTCTGGTCCATAATGTCCATCGTTTTCCCAAAATATCTCTATATTTTTCAAATAATCATTTTTCGCATACACGCCTGTCATTGATGGGGGGTCAGGAGAATCCCAAGCGACTGGGTTAATAGGAACTGGCCATAACAAAAGATATAATAAACAAATTAATAAAAAATAAGAGAGGAGTTTTTTCATAGTAATTAGTATGCTTTTGCAAAAATCACAAGATGTTTAGCTGGTTTGTCCGAAACAATACACTTGGCTTTTTTATCATTCACATCTTCTAAAATACAGCGAATAGTAGCTTTCGTATCTTCCTTCACTTTCAATTCTGACTCTTCGGAACCGTCCCAATAAGCTTTAATAAAACAATTGTCTTTTGATAGTTTTTCTTCTAGCTCTTTGTAGTTGTCTAGCTCTATGGTATTTTTTTGTAAAAAAGCGTTGGCAGAATTATACATACTCAATTGAATATCGTCTAACATTTTTACAACACTGCTAGAATCATTATGTTTGATAGAACTTTTTTCACCAGAATCTCTTCTGCACAAAGTTAATTTTTGATCTTTATATTCTTGTAAACCAATCTCAACCCTAATAGGAACACCTTTTAATTCCCAAAAATTAAATTTAAACCCAGGTGTATTTTCAGAAGCATCTATTTTGCATCTTATGCCTTTTTTATTTAAATCATTTGCTACTGTATCAACAAAATTATTGAATTTTTTTTCATTCTCATTTTTTGGATTAATAGGAACAATTACAACTTGATGTGGAGCAACTTTTGGAGGAAGCTTCAATCCTTTATCGTCTCCATGGACCATAATGAGCGCTCCAATGACTCGGGTACTAACCCCCCAGCTTGTTGCAAAAACAGGTTGTTCTTTATTTTCTTGGCTTTGAAACTTTACATCAAAAGCATTCCCAAAGTTTGTTCCCAAATAATGCGACGTACCACCTTGAAGTGCTTTTTTATCAAGCATCATGGTTTCAATTGAATAAGTTTCTTCCGCGCCAGCAAATTTTTCTGCATCAGACTTTCTACCAACTACAGTTGGAATTGCAAGATGGTCTTCAAATAAAGATTTGTAGATATCAACAATTTTTAACGTTTCCTCCATCGCTTCTTTTTTGGTTGCATGTGCAGTATGTCCTTCTTGCCACAAAAATTCAGATGTTCTTAAAAACAACCTTGTTCTCATCTCCCAGCGCACAACATTTGCCCATTGGTTAATCATTACAGGGAGGTCACGATATGAGGTAATCCATTTTTTGAACATTGACCAAATAATTGTTTCTGATGTTGGCCTAACAATAATTTCTTCTTCTAATTTTGAATCTGGGTCTACTTCAAGACCAGTATCGCTAGCAACCAACTTTGAATGGGTAACAACAGCACATTCTTTTGCAAACCCTTCTACATGTTTTGCTTCTTTTTCAAAAAAACTTTTTGGGATAAAAAGAGGAAAATAAGCATTTTCATGTCCTGTTTCTTCAATCATGGTATTTAATGCTTTTTTTACATTGGACCATAGGGCAAATCCATATGGTTTGACAACCATGGTGCCTTTCACTGGGCCATAATCAGCTAAATCAGCATGCAATATTGAATCGGTATACCATTTAGAGAAGCTTTCTGATTGCGTAGTTATTTTAGCCATTTAGTTAATCTTTAATTTGTTGTAAAGTAGAGTTAATTTATTGAAAATCCAATACAATGAAAAAGGCAATATTTTCAACAGAAATTTCTTTGTTAAAAACAACGATAGAAAGGCTTTTACGAAGAAAAGCTGGGTCAAACCTAACTAAAATTATCCGCAAAACCCATCCAGCAGATATTGCGCTTTTGATGAGAGGATTTAGTACAGAAAATCAAAAAATTGTTTTTAGGTTGTCTCCAACATTTGCATATAAAGCACAAATTTTAGAAGAGCTAGACGAGTCTCTCCTTGAAAATGTATTATCAGAAGAAAGTGTGCCAAATATCTCTAAAACATTCCAGTATTTAGGCACAAATGATCAAGCAATGATTGTTAGTATGCTTCCAAAAGAACAACAAGCTGCTATTTTAGAAAGACTGGAGGGAGAGGACTTAGAAGACGTAGAAGAAATTATGTCTTACGCTGACGATAGTGCGGGAAGCGTTATGACAAAAGAAACATTTATACTTAACCAAAACACAACTATTAAAGCTGCTATTGCACAGCTACAATCGTATCCTGAAAATGAAAAAGTGTTTTATGTGTATGTAGTGGACGATAAAGAAAAGTTGATGGGCGTTATTTCGCTAAGAAATTTAGTGACTTCTAAAAACACAAAAAAGCTTCGTGAAATTATGATTAAAGATATTCATGCAGTGACCTCTGATACAGACCAAGAAGAAGTAGCAAAAATTGTAGCACAATACAATTATCTTGCTTTGCCTGTTGTAAATAAACAAAACAGGTTTCTTGGAATTGTAACCATTGATGATATTGTGGATATTATTCGACAAGAAGCTTCTGAAGATTTTTTACAGATGGCTGGGGTTGGTAAGGATAGGGAAATTTTACTAAAATCTCCTCTAGAAAATGCTCAATCAAGGGCTCCATGGATTTTTGCGAGTTTGATTGGTGGAATTTGTGCAGCAGCAATTATTGAATCTTTTGGTGATCTATTAAAAGAAATGATAGTGTTAGCAGCATTTATTCCTGTTATTATTGGTATGGGAGGCAACATTGGTACTCAATCTTCTACCATTGTGGTACGCGGACTTGCTACAGGGAGAGTAGATGTCAGCAATGCAATTAATTTAATGGTAAAGGAAATTATTGTGGGAGCAATTTTAGGGGCTCTTTATGGAACACTAATTGGTTTTACTGCTGATTTTATTACAGGAAATGAAGTAACAAACCTTGGGCTTGTAATCGGCCTAAGTATTGCATGTTCAATGATCATTGCAACTGCAGTAGGTGCTAGTGTGCCATTGTTATTAAAAAAACTAGGTTTTGATCCCGCAATTTCTACCGGCCCATTTGTGACTACTGCTATTGATATCTTAGGAGTGGCCCTATACTTTATTATTGCGACTTCAATATTGCTTTAAGGTTTGAAAAAATATAGAAATACATTAGTTCTTCTGTTAATTGCTTTTTTTGTCCAATCTGCTGTCTTTTCACAAACACAGCTTAAACATAATGTGTCTTTGTATGGAAAAATCAATTTCTGTAGTATAAATATTGAAGAAAAAATAATATTTACACCCATCGGTGCAGGAGAAATGCTTTTTGAAACATTAAAATATGATAAAAAGAATTTTGGCGAAAAAAATCTTATACTTTTTTTATTATCAGGAAATCCAATAGAAATTCAGGATACAAAGTGGGAAAAAGATATGAAGTTATTGGATGACATTGTGTGCGAAATACGATTTTTAGAAGCAGATACAGAAACGATTGGTGCTGTTGATGTGGTTTTATACAGATTAGATATAAAAAAATCAAACAATACTATCATAAAAGATATGGATATATTAAATAAAGTTCTTTTGGACAGTTCAGTAATAAAGGTTTGGACTAATAAAGAAAAAAAGACTATCATTAAAATTAGTATAATGTATAATGGTCTAGAATATGTGGTAACCAATAGTGCGTAGTAGTTTATATATAGTAATAATAATTGTTTTAAATGCGTGTGCTGCACCAACAGCATCAATTGCACCAGAAATTAGTACTCCTAAAAATGGGTTCTTGTTTTATATAAACGAAAATGTCAATCTACACACAGATGATTTGCTGCAAACTATACAACTTCCTTCACACAGCTACCCTGTACCTGAGTATCTTAATTTGCTCCCAAATGCGTTAAGAGAGTATAGGTCGGGGGTGCATCATGGAATAGACTTCCCAATACCGTTAAATGGGCCTATTATGGCCGTTTCTGGCGGTATTATAGTGCGTAGCAACCCTTTGCATAGCGACGTTGATATCGATACATATAACGCATTGTTAGAAACGACACAAAAACTATCTAAAACCCCTGAAGACATATATAATTACATCCTTTTAGGAAAATCAATTGTTATCGATCATGGGTATAGCATTACTCCTAGTTTTAGAACAATTAGTGTTTATGCACACTTATCAGCAATTGCTGATGATATCCTCCCAGGCACAAGGATAGAAAAAGGACAATTAATTGGTTTCTCAGGCAATACTGGCACATCAAGTGGTGCTCTTAGAAATGAAAAAGGAGCACACCTACATTGGGAGCTATATTTTGAAGATGGTGGGGGTAAATATTTTCTAGGACAAAATATCCCACCAGAACTATTAAAAGAAAATATCGATTTATTATTTGACAAATAAAAGGGGCTCTTTACGAGCCCCTTTTTTTAGAATCTTAAACTAGAACTGTTTAAAAATCTAAAGAGACCTGAATGACACTGTGATCATCAAAGTATTCGTTTGCTGATCTCATAGCATATGAAATATGCATATCATAATCACCAACAGGTACAGATACACCCGCACCTAATGACATTCCCCAAAGGGTGCCACTCATTTCTTCCCAATCTGCATCAGATACGTCTGAAGGCTGATCATCGTCGCCTAAAGTCATAACACTTCCTGCACCAACCCATGCTGAGCCCATGCTGTATTTAGCACCAATGCCCAATGTGTTAGCTTGGTAAGAATGGTTAGTAAAATTAGCACTCACGTCTAAATTGTTAAGCAGTGAATAGCTAGCGGATATATCCAAACTAGTTGGAAGTGCAAAATTATCTGCTACTACTCTGAATGTTTCATTTGATGCTCCAGAAGCAGATCCTTCAGGTTGAAGGTCTTGATCTAGATTAATACCATCATAATGCATTCTACTACCAACGTTCTTCATTGCAACGCCGAATGTTAATGGTTGATTTGGGAATTTATATTGAACACCCACATCAAATGCAGCGCCTGTTGCAGAGGTTTCTTCAATTGTTTCTGAAATAACCTTTACAGCAACACCAACATTAACACGGTCAGAAAATGCTCTCGCAAATCCTGCAGTTGCAGTGAAGAAACTAGGGGAGAAAGTCTGCCCGTCACCCTCAGGTGCAATAGCAGTGGTTTTTGGAATTTCACCAAAGTCTAATGCCTTGATTGTCATTCCAAATGTACCAGATTCTCCCATGCTCACAACCATACCAGCATGCGTAACATCAATGTCAGCAATATAGGACATGGTTGAAACAGTTCCTTGAAAACCAGAGGCGTGGTGTGCAAGACCCGCTACATTAGAATGTAACGCGTCTACGCCAGCCACTGTACCTACGTTTGCTCCACTAAGAGCAATCGTTTCAGCCCCGACCGGAATCAACAGCTGAGCAGCACCAGCAGTACCTTGCGATCTTACTGTGCCCGCGGTTAGCGATGAAGCCAACACTGCGCATCCAAGGAATATTTTAAATGTATTTTTCATTTTTCTCTACTCCCTTTCCTTAATAAACGTCGAGACGTTGTTCTGGTTGAATTACAGCTAACTTCAGGATTTTATCTCCAAAGTTAGTCTCTACATGTGCCACATACATGCCACTTGCAACAGGAAGTTCGAAGTCGTTCTTCATATCCCATGTTGCGTGTTGACTACCGGCATCATTGTGGTGTAATATTCTCACTAAAGTACCATCTAAAGCAAAGATACGAATAGTCGCAGGTCCTTCTTCAGGTAGATGAGTAAACATCACTCTACGATCTAATGCATCACGTTCTTCTGGATTGTACCCATAATATGGATTTGGCCACACCTTAATACGATCTGGATCATACACGTTGTGTACAACGCCTAATCCATCCGTAGTAAATGTAAAGGTATCTGCAGATGAGTTTGGTTTACTCATTTGCCATACAACAGAACTAGCAGTTGTAAAACCGCCCCAATAAGCAAATCCTGCTTCGGTTGGTAATACACCTGATCCTAGATAGTCACAGAATAAAGTTGCTGTCATATATGGATATGTGATTGTTTTTCCACTAGTTGTGTAGTTATCACATACGTAAGCCCATCCACAACCGCCTGATGTAATTAAATTATCATCAGCGATATATTGTGCTTCTTTAGCAGGGTCGTATGGTGAGGCTATATGACCAACGAAACAATAGATAGGTTCCCAAGCATTTGCACCGTAAACCGGTCCTGCCCAGTATCCGCCACCAATGGTGTCTTCATAGTCTAAGTTTCGGTCATAATCCCAGTATCCAGCATATATTTGCTCTTTTTGACCAGTAGCAAAATTATGTCTGTATGCTGAGAATGGTACCATACCATTTACCCATTCGTAAATATAATCCCATCCGACTGATGGAGTGCTAAAGTCTAGCTCCACATCATCAGATTCCCAATAATTGAATCGGTCAAAGTCACGGTTGTAAGGAGGAGAATAAGGAACACCAGCTCTATTTTCAATAATATAGCCTGTACGCCCTAAACTTGCCCATGGTACATAAGAAACCGCAGGGTCTCTTAATACACCATTTTCTTTCCATCCATGATCCCACTCACTGACTGAAATTAAGTCTTCTTGTGGACCGTTCACCAACACTTGGAATCCTTCTACAACCGGAGTTCCACCTGGACCAACAACAACTCCAGTAGCAGTATTGACACCACCAACCACAGGGTTGTTGGTAATCAATGCTTCACCGGTTTGATCATTAGTAAGTGTCCAGTTTACAGCCACTGTTCCGTCTGGCATTGCATCTGCCATCGTCATTGTATAGCTATCTCCTGTAAGATCGGCTGGATTAATAATTACAACATCCACTGAACCTTGAGAAGGTCCAACGTGGTCTGCAGTAAAACTGTCTCCAGCAGAAGCAGTATTCTCGCCTGCTGAGTACGTATTAGGTACTTCAGGTCTTACAGAAAGATAAGTAGGGCTGCTTTCTAGTGTTTTTGGAATACCCCAAGCATTATGTCCATATGCAGTTACTGTGAAATAATACTCGCGGTTGGTAATAAGTTTTGAATTGTTATCTAATCCGTCTCCAGTAATAGAATGGTAGTGTTCTAGACCGCTATCAGAACCAAATTGAGTTCTAATATTGATAGTTTCTCCCAATTCTGCATTAAAGACGTCATCATAAATTTCAGTAATGCCGTTCACAAGATCGTAGGTTGCTAGTCTTTTTACTTTACCAGCACCCGATGCTGTTTCAGCTTGGTATACATTATAACCTTCAAAGATGAAGGTAGTAGGATTACCAGCATCATCAACATCTACTTCACTTGTAGCGGAATATGACTCAGCACCATCACCCCAAACAAGTATTACTTGGTCTGCTAACGCAGTCGCCTGTACACTAGGTGCAGGAGGGGAATCAGGTAGCGCAAAGTCAATATTGTATGCTGTTTGTGCCAACGCGTCAACTTCCATTAAGTAAGCTACTGAAGCTAATGCGCCACCACCTGCAGCGTGGAAGATACCAAACACAACTTCTTGTGAATCACCAGGAGCCATGGTAAATGGTCCTACGTTCATCAAGAAACGTCTATCCGCTGATGGGGTATAATTACCATCAACTGGATTTGCTGTACTGTGTGCAACCGCTGGGTCACCATAGAAACAGAATTTCTGGTTATAATCATCACCAGCAATTTCGTTTGGATAAACACTTCCATCTTTTCTTAAACCTTGCATATAATAATATCCTTCAATTTCATCTGAAGGGTCAGTATATGTTGGGTCACCATTGATGTAGAATGCGAAAGAAGACATAGAAAGATTTTTCTTTCCTGGATGGCGAGTACCAAACATTTTAGCACCCTCCGAACAATCCTCACCAGCATCACAATCAACCATAGGACCTTGGAAGAAGTCATATCCTGCAGCAGGAGTTCCAATGTCTAAAGTTGAATACTGAGAGTCGTCTCCATCATTCCAAACATAGCCTACCCCTAAAGGAACATTACAACCAACAAAGTCATCACCGGCGTACCCTAGATCAGGATCAGACCATAGACCCATGTACATTTCGGTTAAATCATTAGAACCTTTATTGACTACAAGTTGTTTTAGGAAGACCATGTCACCAAATACGTCTGGTCTGTCGAAACCAAACATAGTAGTTTGAACTTCAACATCCAGTGGTGATGTACCCATATTTAACTTATATGCTGGGTCACCATCATTACTGACAAACCAAAGGACCTGATCTCCAACGAACTCTGGATGGTCAGTTCCGCCTGGCATTGGAGTATAAACTCCATCACCATCAACGTCCACCCAAGGTGCGCCAAAATCAACTGGCCATTCTTGGAAGTCAGCAAAGTCTCCTGGGGAAGCTAACATAGCTTTTTCTATCTTATAGATTCGGTGTACGCTTGCTAGCGGATCACCACCCCATGGACCTGGACCCATATCTTGTGTATAATCTCCAATGGATACTCGAGTTTCACCATTCACTGTAGCGCCCAACCATAGTGCTGATTGGAAGATAGAGTGTACGCCGGTACCTTTAGGCCATTCCATCGCTGAATCACCAGAAATATGGTAATCCAAGAAAAGACCGTTATTAGTAACGTCGGCATATATTTGGTTTCCGTCGAATGTACCGCTGGAGTCAACATAGTTTGACGCGCCTCCTGATCTACTTGCGACCTTGTCTTTTGCTTCCACAGCAGACACCATCAGCAAAGCCATCAAACCGAAAACGGTAATATTCCTTAACACTTTCATATTTACCTCTTTACCTTATTATTTAAATTAAAAACTTACGTTTAACCCAACTCTAATAGTGCGTGGAGCGCCCCATCTACCTGGTGAACCAAGAAGATCATAATAAAGCGACTCTGCGTCTACGTCAGGGTTAGCAGCTAATCTGTTGGCAATCCATGCTTGCCCACTTTCAGTAGCTAGCCAGCCATCTTCAGCAACGTTTCCAGTACCACGATAAACATCGTTTACGTGTTCTGTGTCCATAGCGTTGTAAACCGCAACAAAGAAGTTTGCATCAACGCCACCAATGTTAAACCCTCTATCTAAACGAAGATCCATATTAACGTATGCAGGTTTTGTACCTGAATTCACTGGACCCTCTGGGAATTCCCAACGATTCTCAAACAATGTACTATAAATTTGAGAAGGGGTATAACGTGTACCGCTACCATAGCTCATTACAGCATTAAATCCTGTATTGGCTAATACGCCAGTAGCATCTGGTGAACGCCAGTCAAGAATAACGTTTGCTGTGTGAGTTTGGTCATAATCCAAAAGATTCATGGCTTTTGGATATCCATCATCAGTACCAATCCAAGTAATATAGAAGTTTTGACCTCCATAAGAACCGGTACCTCTAGCTTCTGAGTATGTATAATTTGCTTGTGCATACAAACCTTTTGTTCTGCGCATCTCAAAGTTCATAGTAAGCCCTTGAGAAACCATCACGTCTCCGTTCAAGTACTGTGCCCAATTTTGTTGGGTTTCAGCGCCTGCGCCAGAAGTTGATGTGAACGCTTCTAAACGATTTTGTAGCGTCAAGTAATCTTTACTTTCTTTATAGAATCCCTCGACCTTTAATGAGGCAAAAGCACCTATACGTTGTTCAATACCAATTTCGTACTGAGTAGAACGTTCAGGTTTTAATGCAGGATTCTCAGATGCAGTAGCATTACCAGCTAAGATGTCAGCTGATAGCTGTGAATCTGATAAGTATAAATAAGACATTGGAACTGATTGCCAGTGTGTACCATAATTCGCACGGAAAACAGTACGATCAGATACAGGGAATGAGAATCCAATTCTAGGGTGAACAGCAGTTTCTTTTGCTACCTTTTTCCAAACGTAGTTACCGTTACCGTCACCGTTTCTGTCTACACGTTGTCTATTAAAGTATAGGTGGTTAAATCCATCTGAATCTCCGTCTCCGTCACCATCTGAATCTGGAGCCATTGCGCCAGTATCAATAGTTTCAAAGGAAAGACCCATTTGTAAAACCACATCTTTAAATTCAAGCTTATCTTGAACATAGAAACGCGATTGGACTGGTTCCGCTGGTGAAAGCATATGATCGTCTTGATTGTATGTTCCATTCCATTCGTCACCATAAATATTATAACCGAGATTTGTTACGTATAAAGATCTATAGTTAATAAATCTCCAGTCAGCAGGATCGCTTCCTGCAGCAATAATTTCTTCGTTTGTAGCAACACCGTCATAGTTTGCGTCAACGTCAGCTATTGCTCTAGCTACACCAGCAGCACTAAGACTGTATCGTGTAATTTCTGTATTGTCTATAGAACCACCCATCTTGAACTCGTTGTAGCCAATTTGGTTAGTATAGTCAAAACTTACAGTGTTAGTTGTGGTGTTTCTTTTACCGTAGTATGTATACTGTGATCCATACCCAGTTGCTCCTAAAATCTCATCTGGAGAAATCGGACCATAACCGTCTCTACGATAGTAATAGTTTGTTGAACCAAATGCTTTAGTTCTCTTACCATACATTCCTATATCGTGAAGATAGTTTTCATTACCAGAAACAGTTTCATAGTCTTGGTTTGATAATGAAATTTTCACATAAGAAAGAGGGCTAATGGTATAACGAGCATTTACATAACCCATAGCAAAATTTGATTCGTTATAACTACCGGCATCTGTCCATCCACCTAGAGTTCTACCAAAACTGTAGCCTCTACCTGTATAGTCATATGCTTGAGTACCAACTTTAACACGCAATGGACCAAAATCCATAGTCATATTACCATTAATGGTAGTACGATCAGTGTTGTCGTGTGGTTGCTGACCATACATGCGTCTATAATTACTATAAACAATATGTGTGGTATCATAAGCAGCAACACCTGCAGCTAATAGCGCAGGGTCGGTTTGGTTGTCTCTAATAACTTCTTCAATATGCCAGATCTTGTTACCCGCAGCATCGTTGCCATAACTTAACCCATCAGTACCATCGCTATAGTAATCAGCTGGTACTTCGGTCATTGGTGTAGCATCTGTTTGTGGATAAGAACCCCATGAAACGCTTCCACCAAACTCACGCTGCTCAACAGATAAGTATAGTTTTACGTTTTCACCAATTGGTCCACCCACGTCAAAATTGACATTGCGATAACCGTCTGAATATAATGCATCAGGATCGGTTCCTGCATCAGATCCCATAGAAGAAATTGCTTCTACTTTAGATCTCCACTGGGTACCACCAGTCTTAGTAGTAATGTTAACAATACCACCATTGGCACCACCATATTCTGCAGAGAAACCTCCAGTTTGTACTGAAACTTCCTGAAGTGCGGTTTGAGAGTTACCATTAATGAAGTTTCCTCCACCATATACGTCTTTAACC
>LUML01000080.1_pt1 | contig 25450 bp, 30 predicted proteins | sample 729661 | NCBI WGS metagenome assembly LUML01 (sample SAMN03860264, study PRJNA289734) | marine metagenome | biome: seawater column; feature: ocean; material: water; isolation source: Red Sea water column Station 22 - depth 10m | place: Saudi Arabia: Red Sea | collected 2011-10-15 | depth 100 m | reverse complement strand
GTAAAAACAACCTATTCCTGTGCTATCTTGCCCACAAGTGGCCGCTAGTCCCCCAATATACTGGTATATACACCCAGTTTTACCCATTTATTACCCATTATATACACATAGAAATAACTTAATAGTTACGGTTACTTACATGCCGGCACATGTTATACCCAGTTGAGACCACTAGTATACTAGTAGATACCACTAGTATATACATAGAATATACTTATAGTATATTCTATAGTATTAACTACGTAGTTTATACTAGTACTTGACAAACAGGTTCCTGAACTATTATAGTAATAGGGTGCCATGGATACAAAAGAATATGAATACCTACGAAACTATGTCCGGAAATGTTCTACCCAACACGGATTTACAGCAGAAGATTGTGATGATATTCTGCATGACGCCCTGTTAGTTTATTATGAAAGTGACAAAGAACTTGACATACAAAAATTAATATGGAAGACTATTGGAAAACACAGAGAACGAAGATACAGAGAAGGCAAGAGACAAATATCAATGGAATACTTTAAAAATAAGGGGGAGATATGAATAAGACATTAAATAGTTTATTTCCAGATACTCCTGTATATGAAAATAAGATTATAAAATTTCTGGAAACTTGTTATAATTACGCCTGGTCATACAGGGCCACTGCTAAAGAATTATCTATTAATCATAAAACAGTAAAAAATATACTAGAGAGTATTAAAAATACTCCACAATACTACGCCTTCATGTCTAAGCTAGAGATACAAATTAAAAACTTTGCTGACCCTAAATTCAGCAATACAATCTTTGATAGATATGAAGAAACTCTTAAGGATATTGAAGACAGATTAAAACGAGCTGATAAATCAGGGGACAAACCTCTGGCTATGAATCTGTTAAAACTTAAGAATACAGTTCTAAAAGACCAACTAAGAGCTTCTCTTGTTGCGGCTCAACATAAAAGTGAAGTGGTTGAAATTGCTGATGCAATTTCTAGTATGTCAGAAACTGCATGGGAGGAACTTAATGAAAAGGTCCAGTGATAGTTTAAAAGGAACTGATGACATTATGTCAGAATTAAATAAAGATGGTGGTAGATACCTTCCTGTTTGGATGAAACCTGCCCCGGCCAAAACTAAACCTAGGAGGGATTATAGTGGCAACAAAACTAACAGAAGAACAAAAAAGACGAAAGACAAGAGCATTTCTAAAAAAGCAGGGAACTAAGGTAACTAAAAAAGACCCCAGAGATATGTCTCAAAAAGAACTTTCTGCATATAAAAAGAAAGTAATGAAACGTGGAGCAATATTAGCTGCGGAGTTGGCTACAGCCGGAACTGGTGGAGCGGTGTTAGCTACAGCCGGAACTGGTGCAGGGGTAGTAGGTAAACGTGCAGCAGCAAAGGCAGCACAGAAGAAGTACCTAGCCCAGATGAATAGAAGGGAAAAAGAGATAACTGAAAGTATTAAGAAAAGGATTAAAGCAAAAGCGGCTGCAAAACGTGGTAAAGAGGCCATGGCTTCTCATAAGAAAAGAACTGTTAAAAAAGAATTACAAAAACATATGGACCTAAAGAGAGCAGCTGCTAAAGCTAAAAGTAAAACTAAACCAAGTACTACAAAGACAAAAAGAAGTCAGGCTAAAAAGTCACCGACTGTAGATATGAGAAAGGCTTCACCTCATACTAAGTACAAAGAGGCCAAGTCTTTAGCAAAAGGTGAAGGCCTTGAAAGTAAAGTTGCAGGAGCTAAAGTAACTGCAAAAGGTACAAAACGTCCTACTGTTAAAGCCAAAACTAAAGTTGGTGAATCACTAAGAACTAAGGGTCCTGGTGGTAAAACAAAAGTACTGACTAAAAAACAAAGAGAGATTGCAAAGAAAAATATTAAGGCAGATATTAAAAAGAAAATGGCAGCTAAGAAAGCTAGAAAAACCTATAAAGAAGGTATAAAAGAAGCTAAGAGAACAGGACAGACTAAACGTGACCCCTTTAAATCTGCTAGAGCGAAAACAAAAGTAAAAGGTAGTACAAAAGCAACAGCTAGAAGAGAAAGTCCAGCAAAATCTACAAAAGGCCAACTTGAACAACCAGGTGGTAGAAGAAGAATAGCTGATGCACCATGGAATCAAAAACGTATTAAGGTAGCAAAATTAACTAAACAGAAAAAAGATAATAAACTAGGCCCAAAAGGTAAAAAACTTTTAGATAAATTAACAAAGAAAAAACCTACTAAAGGAGGTCGTAAGAAAAAGTAATGCCAAAGGTAGGAAAGAAACAATATCCTTATACACCGGCTGGTATTAAAGCGGCTAATAAGGCAAAGAAAAGACAGAAGAAAAAACAATCTAAATCAAGTAAAAGAGTATATAGATAGGAGGAATAAATTATGCCAATGGGCAAAGGAACATACGGAAGTAGAGTAGGAAGACCCCCAAAAAGTAAACCTAGAGGTCGTACTCAAGGTACTAAGAAAGGTAGAATGCCTCTTCCTGAAGCACAAAGAAAAAGACTTATAGGTAAAAATAAAAAAGATGCCTCATTTAGAAGAAAAGAAACTAGGAAAAGAATGGGTAAATAGGAGGAATAAATGGCAGATTCAGTAAGAATATCAGAGCAACAAGCTTTGAATAATATGGTAGGAGCTGGTGGATATGATTTAGTTACTAATGCTACTGTTAATTCACATATTTATGTGGCTATTACAGTATTAGTTGGTACAGAAGTTATTGCTGATAATACAGCAAGTGCAACAGTAACTGCTGTATCCACAGATACGGATATCTGGGATAGTTTATCCGGAGTAGAAGTACCTGAAGGTTGTACTATTTACGGTAACTGGAATTCTGTTACTATAGGTGCTAATGATACAGCTATAGTTTACAGAGAAGTAAGTACTACATAGGAGGTTCTATGTTTGGTTGGATGAAAATATTAGATTTACTCTTAGGAGTTTGGGGTAAATTTAGACGACAAAAGTACGTTGAAAAAATAAAAGAAATTAAACATTTAAATTTTAAGATACGTCAGCGTGAGCTTGAAAGGCAAGCTTTGGAGAAAATAGATAAAGAAGTTAGTAATCATCGTGATTATCTTAACAAGTCTTAGTGGTTGTTCAGTAGTAAAATGGTGGACTGCAACTGAAGATGATAATGTGTATGAAGGACCAACATGTCCTCCAGTACCAGAATGTAATATAGAATCTCACATCTTGAAGCCTGAAGATATGAGATGTTTAGTAAAACAAAAACAAAGTTATAAGGCGTGTATAGAATTACATGAAGAAAGTTGGGAATTTTTTAAGAGATGACCTTGAGGCGGAATGCAGGAGACTGCTAGCCAGTGCAAGGGCTACATTACAGAGCGAGGCCTGGATAGAGTTTAGCTTCTATTTCTGGGGCCTAGTTCTGGTGTGGTTGCTATTAATATGGTAAGAGATTGGTGGTTTAAAGATAAGAAGATGTTAGCGTTGTGGCACAAGATACACAATATGACCCCAGAGGAGTTTTCAAAAATTGACTCTAAGGTAAAAACAGAGTTAAAATATTGGTATGGGAATATATTCTTTTTTAAACCGTATCCAGCACAAAAGCCTATCCTGGACGATAACGCTTTTAGTGTTTATATACATGGCAACAATTCTAGTGGTAAGTCTTACGTTACTGCTGCTAAAACAGCTTATAACATCATAGGTTGGCATCCTAATTATGAAGTAGTTAAACCAAAGTATGGCAATAGAATAATATGGGCATTTAGTCCCTCGTTTGATATACAAAGAACCTCTAGTCAGGTTCACCTGTTTTCCACAGATACTCCAAATGATATTGGACTTTTGCCCTCTATTGAATCTATTGAGAAACGTGGCGGTAAAGTAGCTTGGGGTAAGAATAGATGTTTAGATTTTGTAAAATTCTGGGATGGTACAATACTAGAATTCAAATCTGCTGAGATGAAGACACAGAACTTACAAGCTTCTGGTATTGATTTCTGTTGGTTTGATGAGTGTCCACCACAGAATATGCATGATGAAATTCTTGCTAGACTATTAAGAAAATCTGGTAAGATGGCTATGAGTTTTATTGTTGAAGATGCTATGAGTAATTATATAGTACAAGATATATATGCTAGAAGTGAAGAAGATGGAGACACCTCATTTCATTTTATAGATGTATATGATAATCTTTCTTTGGATGAAGATACCATAGAAAGATATAAGAAAAGATTTACTGAGTCTGCAATGCATTGGAGATTTAGTGAAGGTGGTCAATTTCAACTACAACCTAAAGGTCATTTGGTTTATGTAGATTTTAGTGAACTACATATTGTAGATGATTTAGTAGAACAGTATGACCCCTTAAGAACACTATGGAGAAGTTGGGATATGGGGTTTGTTAGACCTGCATGTGTAGGATTTCAAGTTGATAAATATGGAAGAAAGAATGTACTATTTAGTATTATGGGGCATAATACACAATTAACAGATTTTATAGATGAAGTTGAGGCATATCAGAATGAAATATTACCTAAGATTATTGAAACAATGGATATACTTCCACACGATGCTAATAGAAAATATGATGTATCTCCTCATAGTGCTCGTGATATTTTTATTGATAAAGGTTTAGAAGATGTAGATACCGTTTATGTAAAAAGAGATATATCTATAGCACAAGTAAACAATGAATTAAAAAAATTTACTAAAGGAGAACCTATGGTTAGATTTGATTCTGTACATGCATCTCCCCTAGTACAAACATTAGCTGCGTATACACGACATGAAGAAACAGGGCAACCTAGAAAAGACAATTACTATGAGCATCTTTCTGATGCTTTTAAATTGGGTTGTTTTTATATGGCTAAGAGGGTAGTATCTACAGAAGTTGAAACAAAAGAGCCTCAGTATTATGGGCTAGAGTTTGGAGTAAACACGGAGAGTAAGATTATACAATGAGAGAAGCTGATATAAAAAGATATCATAATTATGTATCTAAGGAAGCAGAAGACGGGTTTGTATCCATTAGAAAAGACTGGAATGAAAATATAAAGTTTTATATGGATGAGTATAACTTTGAAAATAAGTTATCATGGCAAACAAGAATTAAGGACCCTATTGTGGATAACTTGATTGTAAGATTAACTAACTTTTTTGTTAGAATATTAATGTCAAGTGATAACAAATATTTTACAATAGAACATCCTAACTCAGCAGTTAAAGCTGGTTTATCTAAACTTGTAGAAGCTGTATTAAAAAATAATAAGTTTCCTATGGTGTTTGGTGATGCTCTCAAGATGGCATTACTTACAAGTCCATATATTACAAAGGTAAGTTATAATTATAAATCAGAAGCTTATCCTACATATGAAGATGGTGTATATGGTAGTGCGGATACCGTTACAGGTAAAACAGAAATTACTCATGTAGACCCTATGAATGTACGTTTGGACCCTAATGGTGACCAGTATATTATAGAAATTAAAGAAGTTGACTTAGCTGATTTTATGAATATGGCTCAAGTTAATCAATGGAAGAATGGAGAAAAAGTTATGCGTAATCTCCATAAGATGAATGACGCAGATGACGGCTTGTATAGACCTACTGTTAAATTAGAGTATGTCTACACAAGATGTTTAACAGATGAACGAGGAAAAATACTAGACGAGAATGTTCACTTTATTATTGCTAATAAAGAACATGTCGTTTATTACGGTAAGAATATCTTACCAAAAGGTCAGTTCCCTTACATAGTGGGATTTCCCATGAAGGTGCTGAAAGGAAGATATGGTCGCGGATATATAACAAAGCTAAGGTCTTTGTTAAGTTCCTATGTCGAATCAATGAACCTGCTACTGGATGCCTTTACCTTAAACACACTTGGTGTGTATGAAGTAGTTACTAACAACATAGAATCAGGAAAGGCACACTTATTTGGGTCAGTGGTACCAGGTAGACTCTACCCAGTCACTTCAACAGGAACCATCAATCAGGTGTACAACAATGCGGTGAATCCAAATGCAACCAATCTTTTATTCGTACTTGATAGACTTATTCAAAATAGGTCGTTCCAAAATGAATTCTTTCAAGGGCAACCTACAAGTAAAGGAAGACCAACTGCATCTGAAATATCTCAGAAGACTCAAGAAACTAGTGGGTTTTTTGCGGATATAGCAAATGAGATAGAGAGGGCTATTATTGAGCCTACACTTGAACTCATACTTCATACAGAGTTAATCTATATGAATGATGAATCTCATTTTGATTATAGTAAGTCCCTTGATGATGCAGAAGTTTTAAATGTGCTGAAGGTAATGAACTTTAATGAGCGTATTAACGCTATTAAAGATTCAACACTTACAGTTAAGGGCATTTCTGGCAAGGTTCTGAAGATGACAAATTTCCAGAAGCTTATGCAGATTATCAACGTAATTGGTAATATGCCTCAGATTGCACAGGCCTTAGACCCAATTAAGTTTGTTGAAAGGATATTTGAATCATTTGATGAGAATCCTAGTGAACTACTTAATATGGATTTATTGAAACAAGGTGGTCCTGGTGCAATGCCACCGGGTGCAGAGGGAGCTTCACCAGCTCAACCTCAAACACCACAGAACATTGAGGAGGTTTTAAACAATGTCAGAAGAAGAACAGAACAAGGATAAAGCAGAACCAACAGTAGATGATGGTGACGCAAGAATCCAAATTAAACCAAAGGATGCAGCTGAACAGTTGTTACCCGGAGGTAAGAGTGTAGGTGAGATGACTCAAGAAGAGTTAACTACTTATACTTCTAATATGGCTAAAGCAGATAGACTCTATGCCAAACATGCAGAAAGTTTGACTGAAATAGACAGAGAAGTTTTTGATGCCTTGCTTTTAGCAAGTGACCAATCTCTTACGGTAGAGGAACGCTTCAGAGTTACACAAGAAAAGTTTGATGCTATTAAGAACCCTAAAGAGAAAGAAGAAGAAGAATCAGAAACTAAAGATTCCCCTAAAGGGACTATGGATGCAGCCCCTAAAGCAGCGGCTAATCCGTTAAATAATTCATTAGAGCCTGAGAATGATGCACCTCTTGGAGAGGATGAAGATTACTTCAAATTTCTTCAAGAAAGATTCAGGAAGCAGACTACAATGAATAGAAATAAAAATTTAAATTAACAGGAGGTAGGTAATTATGCCACAAGGAGCAATTAGTTACTTAAATGAGAGTGATAGACTTGCCAAAATTAAAATGGACAGTGATATCAGATTTCAAGCAGGTAACATGATGCAATTTAGAAACCTGGCAAAACCTATCAAAGCATTTGGAAAACACAAAGGTTCAACAGTAGAGATTGAAAAGTATCAGAAGCTTACAAAAGCTACAAGTACTATTTCTGAACTACAAAGTTTGCCAATGAATAAACCAAATGTTGGGTTTGTACAGGCAACAGTAAGTGAGTACGGTAACGGTGTATCCTATACCAAGAAATCGCAAACTCTTGCAGAATATTCAGTTGATGAAACACTCAAGAAAATTCTTGCTATGAACATTGCGGAATCTATGGACCAGGTAGCTGGAACAGAATTTCAAACTTCTGACGTATTCTACACTCCAACTTCTGCTTCAGCAGGAACATTGGATAAAGACGGAACAGTATCAACAGGTGCAGGAGCATCTATTGGTGCATTCCATATTAGAGATATTATCAAAAACTTAAAAACTGATAATGTACCTAAGTGGGATGGTAACAGCTATTTAGCTGTTCTATCCGCGTTTGCAATGGCCAAACTGTTTGAGGATTCTCAAACTGGAGGTATCATTGACATTCACAAATACGACCAACCAGAAACTCTTATCAACGGTGAACTTGGTTCATACTTTGGTGTGAGACTTGTTGAAGAGAACAACGTTCTTTCCAACACTATTGGTGGGTCAGCACACAATGGTGAAGGTATGGTTCTTGGATTTGAACCAGTAGTTGAGGCTTTAGTAGAGCCAGAAGCTACTATGGTAGAATCTTGGGACTTTAACAGATTCACCGGTATCGCATGGAACGCATTGACAGGGTTCAAAAAAGTTTGGACTAATTCAACTGACAGTGAATACCATATGGTAAGAATACATTCAAATGACTAATAGGAGGTAATTAACAATGGCGTTTAACAGTAAGATACAATTTGCTATAATTCCGGTCTCAGCTGACCTTGACGGGTCAACTGCTGATGATTTTACTTGGAAAGTTAATCATCCTATGGTAGTCCATAGATTTGAATTTATAGTACAAACAGCTGTAGTTGCAACATCTACTGCACCGGTAGTCGCTTTAGACTATACTGATACAGTAGGCAGCGTATCTAGAGCTGAAAAGTTAACATTAACAATTCCAAACACTACAGCAGCTGGTGTCACAATAGAGGATAGTTTAACACCATTCTTTGTAGCTGATACAGACATCTTACACTTTGAAAGAAAAACTCAAGGTGCTGGAGGTACTACAGCTGGTGATGGGTATTACGTAATTTATTATGAAGTAATCCCGGATAGCAATGGAGTTGCTTAAAATATGTGGTATAGAGTTCACCTAAACAGGGTGCACTTTAACCCATTGGATAAAGAGGGCAAGATTGTAAGGGTCTTGTCCTCTGGACCTGTATTTAATGTTAATACAGAAACAGATGTAGAGTGTGAATTACTCTATATGCTAGCAGAAGGAGTAAGATACAACAAAGTATGAACTCAGAATTTAGAATTAAATGGCCTAGAGGCGAACTAGGTGCATTACCGGATGACGCAGAACAGAATATGAGATTAGACATGACAGAAAGACAAATAGAAAAGATTGAAGATAAAGTAGACGAAATGTATGAAACCCTACAGGAGTTAAAGTATGGCAAGAAGTGAGGAGGAAACCATGGAGTTCCATACCAGACGGAGAGAAGGTAGGAAAAGATTGGGTTGAAAAACATGGAGGAGAACAAAGGACAAATAAATGATAATACTGGTATGCAGATTAACCTCAGATGGTTTCTGCAGATAATGGCAGCAGTTGCTATAGCAGTATGGGGATATTTTGGAATAACAGAAAGAATAACTTTCTTAGAACATGAACAAGCAATGAGTAAGATACAACAAAGTATGAACTCAGAATTTAGAATTAAATGGCCTAGAGGCGAACTAGGTGCATTACCGGATGACGCAGATGAAACCCTACAGGAGTTAAAGTATGGCAAGAAGTGAGTTTAATTATGATAGAAGTAATATTGTAACTAAAGTTAAAAGTATTATAGGTAGAAACTTTAGTGGTATAGATGATGTTATTAAAGACTTAATTAATGTAGCTGTAGAATTAATGGGTAATACGGTACAGTCAGTTTATGACGAATCGGTGTATACACATACCGTATCTGGTGCTGAAGTTACTGCAAAGACTGATGAATATAATTTACCCACTAGAATTAAAGTAATATTAGATGCTTATTATATAGATGTATCTGGTAGTGAAGAAGTATATTATCCTATAGATATAAGAAGTCCTATAGAATTTGATGAAGGAAGTGTGATGATAGGGGGTATGGGTAGACCTAGTTTTAATTATGCTAGTGATACCATTACATTTGGTCATAATTATGCTTCTGGAAATGCTAGTAGAGCAGATTATACAGGTATACCAAAACTAGGATATAGAGTAGGTAATACATTTCATGTATATCCTAGACCAGGAAGTAGTGAACAAGATAATAAAATAAGATTAACATTAGGATTATTTCCACAAGAATTACAAGCTGATGGGGATAGAAATACAATTACACAAAATTATCCAATGGCTTTAATTACATATGTATGTGCTTTGTTTTGGTCTATGCATATGAATGATTTACAACGAGCAACACAAGCATTAGCAACAGCTCAGCTATTATTAGCTAGTTTTGCTAAACAAGACGAAGTTAATAAACTGGTTAATATAACCATGAAATTACCATAGGAGGGGATATGGCAAACGCAATTTATCCAAAAGCAAAGGAATCATTCTTAAAGGGAGAGATTGATTTAGTTGATGATACTATTAAAGTAGCTTTAGTAGATACTGGTACTTATACATATAGTACAGCTCATGACTTCTATAATGATGTATCTGGTGTATTAGGTACACCTGTAGCATTATCAAGTAAAACTGTAACATCAGGAGTATTTGATGCAGCTGATGCAACATTTAGTACACCAACAGCAGGTACAAGTATTGAGGCTTTAATTATTTATAAAGATACAGGTAACACAGCAACAAGTAACTTAATAGCTTATATAGATACAGGAACAGGCTTACCATTTACAAGTAATGGGGCTGACGTAGACATTGTCTGGGATTCAGGCAGTAACAAAATATTTGCATTATAGGAGTATAGTATGGCAAAAACACCGGCATGGACACGTAAAGAAGGACAAAATCCTAAAGGAGGATTAAACGCTAAGGGTAGAGCTTCGGCTAAAGCTCAAGGTAGTAATCTTAAAGCACCTGTAAAAAAAGGAACTAATCCTAGAAGAGTTAGCTTTGCAGCTAGATTTGCAGGAATGAAAGGACCAATGAAAGATAGTAAAGGTAGACCTACACGTAAAGCATTGGCATTAAAAGCATGGGGGTTTGGTAGTGTACAAGCAGCACGTAATTTTGCAAATAAACATAAAAAGGGGAAAAAGTAATGGCAATAGCAGGTAATAAAGCAACAACAGCAAGAATAGATGCTGATGCTGTAACTGGAGCTAAGGTAGCAGATGACGCAATAGATTCAGAGCATTATACTGACGGTAGTATAGATAATGCTCATATAGCAGATGATGCCATAGACTCTGAACATTATGCAGATGGAAGTATAGACAATGCTCATATAGCAGATGATGCTATAGACTCTGAACATTATGCAGATGGAAGTATAGATACAGACCACATAGCTGATGACCAAGTAACTTATGCTAAAATGCAGCATACAAGTACAGCTAATAGAGTATTAGGTGCAGCTAGTGCAGGAGCTATAGGTGAAGTACAAGTAGCTACAGCTATGATAGCAGCAGATGCAGTTAATGGAGACAAACTAGCAGATGATGCATGTGATAGTGAGCACTATACAGATGGTTCTATTGATACAGACCATATTGCAGATAATCAGGTTACAGTAGGTAAATTAGCTGATTTGGCTAGAGGTAGTATTATTATAGGTAATGCTTCTGCAGCTTCAGCAGAGCTAACTAAGGGTAGTGCTAATACAGTATTAACTTCTGATGGAACAGATATTTCATGGGCAGCTGCTTCTGGAACTGTAGTTTTCTTAGTAGAAAATAGTGTGTCAGGTGGAGTTCATCTTAGTACAGCATTTAGTTCAACATATATAACAAGTACATATGAAAGATATTTAATAACATTTCAAGACTTAGATTTTAACAATGACAATGTAACTTTTTATGCACAGGTAAGTACAGATAATGGTTCAAGTTACAAGACAAGTGGATATAGAACAGCAGGTTATTACACAGAATATAATGGTAGTAGCACTAATAGTACAGCAGACAATACAGCGAGTTATTTAATGGCAGCTACAAGTGTAGGTAATGCAGCTACAGAATCTTTAAGTGGACATATGTGGTTGATTAATCCAGCAAATAGTTCTACCTTTGCTCAAGCATACTGGGATTTAGTTTATGATGCAGAAGATAGTTATACAAGAAGATATATAGGAGCAGGTAACTGGGCTACAGCTGGTGCAATAAACAATATTAAATTTGCACCTAGTGGTGGTGTTTGGAATAGTGGTAAAATTTGCGTATATGGAGTGAAAAATAGCTAATGGCAAATAAATACAAAATGATAGATGGAGAATCTATCCAATTAACTGATGAAGAACAAGCAGCCGTAGATAGTGAACAAGCTGCTGCAACTTCAGCTATTGCTGCTGTAGCATATAAAAGAAAAAGACAAAAAGAATATGGTACAGTCGAAGAGCAATTAGAATATATAGTGGAGAATGGATTGGATGCTTTTATCTCAAAACAAAATGGGATTAAATCTAAATATCCCAAGGAGTAAACAATGGCAATAACATCAGTAGAAAATGGTACTGTGACCACAGATGGTAGTGAACAAACTATAGGTTCAGCTCAAACAGCTGATGCAGCATATACAGGTTATTTAGATATGACTAATAATGCTAGTGGAGACACTATAGTAATTAAACTTAAAGTTAGGATTGCTGGTAGTGATGATAGAGTAGTTATTAAAGATACATTTACAGGTGCTCAATCTGATGAACCTTTATATCATTTTCCACCAATAACAAGTACAGAAAATTTTACTTGGACAATAGAAAAAACAGGTGGAACAAACAGAGCTTATACATATAGATTGTATAAGATAACATAGGAGTAATATGGCTTTAGCAAGCGGATTTACAAGTAATGCATTTAGTATGGCAGCGGGACATATACCGTTAGTTATACCAGACCCTATAACAGTAGGAGCTTTAAGTGCTATAGTAGATGGTTTTGCGTTTGGTACACCTATAGCAAAACTACAAGCAAGTAACTCAGGACTAGCAGACCCGTTTGCTTTTGGTACACAGATAGCTAAGTTACAAGCAAGTAACTCAGGTTTATCTGACCCATTTGCATTTGGAACTAGTATACTAAAATTACAAGTTAATAGTAGTGGCTTTGCAGAAACAGATTCAGTAGGTAACGCATTAGTAGTTCACTTAGATTGGAAAGCGGTAACTGTTCCTAGTAGTACAGACTTTGCTGCTGTAAGTGTACCTAGTAGTAGTGACTTTACAGAAGTAAGTGATGAGGGAAGTCTATGAGACGGTTTATAAAAGATTTATCAGGTGGATTAAATACATCTAAACCACCACATTTAATAGAAGATAATCAGTTATCTGTAGCTAGTAACGTAGTATACCGTGGAGGTAAATGGCAGAAAAGGGATGGATATGCAGAGTTAGCTGCAACTACAGAGACATCAGATGTAATAGAAGTAACTGACCAGATAAGATATGATGGTGCAGTAAGAAGATTAATGGCAACGGAAGCTAGAATATATTCTTGGAATGGTAGTGCTTATACAAGTTTAATAACAGAAGGAACAACTAGAGCTACTAGTGATAAAGTATTCTTTGCAGAAATAAATAATTCTATCTATAGAGTAGATGGTAAGAATGCACCTGCAGTATCTACTACAGGTAATTTTACTGCGGTATCTTGGGATACCTCTAGTAGTGGAAGAAATCTCACATTAGCTAAATGTGTGGTAGCTTTTAATTCTAGATTATTATTTTTTAATGTAACAGATGGAACAGATGGTGCTGTACCTTTTAGAGTTTTATGGACTGAGGTAGCTGACTATGATAGGATAGCTAATACGAATTATGCAGACTTAGATTACTCAGGAGCACCAATAGTAACTGCTAGAAAACTTGGTCATAACTTTATAGCAGTGTATAAATCAGATAGTATTAATACATTACAAGACCAAGGTAGTCCATTATTTTTTGTACCTAAAGCTAGACAACAAGTAGGAATCATAGCTCCTAAAGCAGTAACAGATGTACCTAATGCTCATGTGTTTGTAAGTAATGATGGTATATATTTATTTAATGGAGCAACAGTAGAACCTATAGCAGACAAAACAGTAGTCAATGAATTATTTGATAATTTAAATTATACATGGAAAGATAACGTATATTGTTGGACAGATTTTAAGAATAGAGAAGTAAATATACATTATCCTACTGGTAGTTCTGAAATACCTAATGCAGTATTAATATGGAACTATCAACAGAACTGCTGGAGTTCATCAACTCAGTCAGCTTATTCTGGATTCTATAGATATAGAACTGTAGCTGTACCAGAAGTTTATTATGGTGCTGCTAGTGGTAGAGTACATCAAAGAGATGCATCAGGTACGGATATATCTGCAGCTATTACAACTACACTAGCAACTAAAGCTTATCATGGAGCTCTAGGACAAGGAGTAATGGCCTCACCTGGTGGACAAGGAACAACTACGGATTATGTACAAGTTAATAGAGTGCAAACAGATGCAACACCAACTAGTACTACCATATCAGTAGGTACTGCAGATTTAGGTACTGATAGTCCTACGTATGTAGGTGAGACTATAACTGATACAGATGGTAAAGCACCAAGAGCAGACTATAATGAGTTTGGTAGATACATAACAATTAAGGCTACAAACTTTACAAGTTTGTCAGAGTTTGTATGTGATATGGAATCAGGTGGAGATAGTTAATGGCAGTAGCTGACTATAAGTTTGATGATATAGTATTACCACCTCCTCCAGTTTATAACGTGGGAGAGGTAATGGATTATGTTACAGTAAAGATACCACAATACCATAAAACTCAGTATGCTGCTTTGATAGATTTTATGTCAGCTGTACAACAAGGATTCTTAATTAACTCTGACCAAGTAATATCATTGGATGCAGATAAGATAACTAATAATACACAGTTTACACAAAATCTATATGTAGGTGCAGAGAGTAAGATTACCATAGATGGTAACAATAACGTACTTAAAGTAGATGATAATCAAGGAACACCAGTTACTAGAGTTTACTTAGGTAAGTTATCTAGTGCTACTAATGATTATGGATTAAAAGTTATAGATGCTAGTGGTGCAATTAAATTTCAAACAGGTGCTACTACATTTATAGAAGGTGGAATAATAAAAGCTAATACAGTAGATACAAGTCAAATAGCAGCGGATGCTATTACTGCTGATGAGATTGCAGCTAACGCTGTAACAGCAGATGCTATTAATGTTAGTAACCTATCATCTGTATCTGCTGATATTGGTGCATGTACTGCTGGTACATTAACCGGTGGTACTATACAGACAGCAGCTAGTGGAGCTAGAGTTAACATGACTACTGATGGTATCAATGGATATAAAGCTGATGGTACCCAAACTATAGATATAAGTAATGATGGTACATTTAGATTTGGACCATCTGGTGGTAATAATATTTACTGGAACAATTCAGCATTAAGTGTTACAGGAGCTATTGTTACTACTGGAAATATAACAGAAGGACAAATAACAGGACGGGCTACAGTAAGTCCAAATACAATATTACTAAATAACTCTAGTGGTACAATAGCTGGTAGTTCATCGGATGTAACTGTTACTGCAGGTGAAACATCCGTAGGTAATATTACATTGGAATGTGTAGGTAGGGATATACTAATTGTATTTAATCCTGAGTTAGCTTGGGCAGACTTACATGGAGTACCTACTGTAATTAACTGGACACTGGGCTATGCTACATTTAGAGTCCGTAGAGATTCTGCTAGTGGAACTATTATAGCTACTAGTACACATGTAGCAGGTAGTAGGGCATTTCCTAGTGGTGGAGGTACCTATAATTCTGGTACTAGTATGATAGCGTTTGATGCGGGGAGTAATGTTAATGGAAGTCTAGCTTCACCAGCTGACCAGACATATCATTTAACTGTACAAATAGATGCTTTCACTGTAGGTGGTGTTACACTTAGTCCAGGTAATAAACAAAAAGTAACATGTACAGGTCTAGGAGTGGCCTGTGAATTAAGAGCATAGGAGATATTATGAGTGAATGTGAATGTAAGAGTAAAGAAGATAATAAGAAAACATTAGAAGAGAAACTTGCAGAGTTTGAACAACTTAAAGGTAGAGTTTCATTTCTAGCAGGACAGATAGCTTTGTTACAAGAGCTAGTAAAATGCACATGTGATGGAGATTGTGAATGCCAAACTGGGTAGAAGAGTATATACAAGAAGTAGGACCACCCTTAGAATTTAAACAGTTTGCACAGAATGCAACTACACAAAATATATGGGTTAACGGGATGCCTATAGGTATTATAGTTTATACTACTCTTGGAAATACATTGTCTATTCATACTATGTGGATTAAACCAAAGTTTAGAAATAATTTTAAAAGAGCATGTAGATATCTGGCTACATGGATAAAAGAGGAAGGTTTTACTAAGGTAGAACTAATAGCAGATATGAGAGTTTGTACTTTAATAGAAAGATATTTAAAGTTACAACCTAAACAAAAGATATATTTAACGGATGTGGATAACATCTTGGAGGTTTTATAATGGGATTTAGTAGAGGAAAGTCTAGCTCCGTGGGACAGAGTGGACAATCGGCAACACAAAGACATGCCAGCAATTTATTACTTGAGGCAATGATGCCAGGGTCAAGTATGACAGGAGGATATGTGAGTCAACAAGGACAGGCTCCTGTGTTTAAAACATCACAACAATTAGCTCAGGAACAAGCACAGCAACAACAACAACAAGTAGCAGCCAGAGACCCTAAATGGCCAACAGCAGTACCTGAAGGTGTTAGAGTAGGACCGGCATTACAACCAGGACAAGACCCTCAACAGTACTATTTTGATTCCCTAAGACCAGGTGGAGATACACCTGCACAAGTTCCTCCAGGATATACACTAACAAGTGATGGTAAAGTTGTACCATTACCAGTACAACAAACTAAAGTAGGTCCAGGTGATGGTGCTTGGATGCCGGGTGACCCTAATGTACCGCGACCAGGAGGAGACCCAATAGAACAAACAGTATCTAGACAGATGGGTAATTTTGTACCTAGTGCTAGACAGCAAGGCTTTGGAGCCTTAGCTGGTCATGGTATGACAGAAGGTTTTAGAGGTCAAGCTGGACCATATACTGATGTACAAGGTAAAGGAATGGTGGCTTCATATAAACCATTAACTCAAACACAAACAGATGCGGTAACTAAAACATTACTTCCAAGTTTAGAAGACATGAGATACAAAGGAATGTTTGAAAGGTTAGAAAAAGGAACACTACCAGAAGGAGCAGAAGGTATTATTTCAGAAGGTGCAAGACTAGCATCTGACCCTATGGGTGCTGCTAGACAACAAGCTAATTTAATTGACGAGGCTGTTACAGGTGGAACGGTTCCTCAATTACCTGAACTTCCAGCAATAACTGAATATATAAATGAAGCATATACTAATATGCCAGGACCATTAAGAAATATTATAGATGATGTTCTTACAGGTGGAACTTCAGCTAATATTGAAGCAAGTATACAGAAGAATGTAGAAGCAATTACAGCTCAAGCTCAGACAGTTTTAGCAAGTCAACTGGACCAAACATACGGTAGATTTGCAGCCTCTGGAGTATCAGGGGGTGCTATGTTAGCTGCAGCTGGTGATGTAACTACACAAGTGATGGCTAATGTTTCTGCTCAGATTGCTGACTTTTATTCACAATCATTAACACAGGCTCAGCAGCAACAACAACTAGCTTTACAAACTGTGGATAGTTTAGTGGGTACTGCTCAACAAGAAAAAGCTATGGATTCACAACGACAAGCTATTAACTTAGAAACACAGATGAAACTAATGGAAGCTAAACTTGGTATGTATACCACGTTAAGTCAAGAAATGATTAGACTCAATCAAAACTATGCAGCTTTAATTGCTCAAGAAGTAGATAGAGAAAACACAGAACAAATAAACTCAATGAGAATGTTCTATGAAATCATGGTATCACTAGCAACTGGTGGACCAGCGTTATCAAATCAACGTTCTAAATCCACTCAGTTTAACATTGACTCAGGTGGTATAGGTAAAACGAAACTAGAAGGTATGTTTTCTTAAATAGGAGTATAGAATATGGCAAAACTAGGACAAAGTAGATATAAATATGGAGATATAAGAGATAGGGTAGCTAGAGAGGCATCTCAGCAATCTGCTCAACAACAATTAGAAGGATATGAACCTCAAAAACTTCAACCAATGAGTTTACCAGGAGCTATTGCCAGTAGTCTTGGAGGAAGTATCCTCAGTGCAATTCCAGGTTATAATGCTTATAAATCAAATCAGTATAAACGAGCAGGAGAGGCTGCTATGGAAGGTGGAAAGTATGCCATGGAAGATGGGGATATGACACTTACTGATGTTGATACCGGAGAAGCTATTGATGTGTCTACTCTGGACCCAACTGCTAATAAAGATTTACTTAATATTTTAGCTGCTCAGAATACCATGACTACTAATCAATTACATCAACATGGCCTAGTTAAAATCGTAGATGATAATGGACAGATTATGAATGCTAAATCAGTAACACAGGATGTTACCTTGGCAGATGGTTCAACCAAAACTATTAATGTTAATACTTTCCATAATGCTAATGAATATATAAGTGACCCAGATAAACGTCAAGCACTTGTTATGCATAATGTCAGAAGAAATTTAGAGGATGCTCGTGTGGGAGATGGTATGGCTAATCGAGTTGTAGCTGAGATAGAGCGTGCAATAGCTAATCAATCCAAAAATGCTAACTTACAAAATGTAATAAATAGTAATAAAATAAAACTGTTAGACCAAGAAAATTTTAGTGTTATCATGAGTAACTTGTCAACTAATGAGATAGCTAAACAGAAAGCTAAAATAGCGACTCATCAAACTAATGCAGACCATATAAAAACACATAATGAAGTATATAATAAAACAGATAATCAAGACTTAGTAAACACGTCTTTTAATGTAGACGGACAAAAAGGAGCTCTTACTATTAATTCACAATTTGTAACTAGTACAAGTCTTGGAAGGATAGGCCCAAAACTAGACTCAGCTGTTAATGATAACTTAAATTCCATTGGAGTAGTTAATACTGGAAAAGGTGCTGAATTATTTTATAGTACAAATAATACAGCCTATGTAGGTAAGCAGGGTCAATATGGTAAAGGTGTAGATACCATAGTATCTCAAGCTGATTATGGTGCTGTATTCACAGCTGGAGAAGATGTAAATATTAGAGATTTAGGACCTACAGATTTTTCAGATGAGAACTGGAGAAAGAATGCTAACTCACAAAGAAAATTAGAATTACTAACAAAACTTGGAATTATAAATAAAGATTTAGCAGAGTTTAGTAATCTAGAAGAAGAGATAGAATATGATGCTTATGCTCTTACATACTTTGATAAGTACTTTAGTCCTCAATATAATAATGCTATGAAAGCTTTTGAAGAAATAAATCCTAGAGCTAGACAACAATGGAATGAAATGAGAGGAGCAGATGATACACTAAGACAAGTTTTAGTAACTAAAAGACGCCAAGCACAACAGTTTAGAGATTTGTCAAATAGTGGTACGGGTAAAATGTTATTAGATAAACAAAATCAATTAATAGAATCTGGTAATTTTTTAACTGGTAAAACACTTGATGAAGGTATGGGTTTAGCTGATGAGGTAGTAGATTTATCCTCTGATAGTATAGAGAATAATCTAAGAAAGATGGATAATATACAAGACAGAATGAAGTATATAGATATGTTGTCATCAAACGGACTTATAACTGAAGAAGCTGCCGAGTTCTTAACTGATAAAGAAAGATATATTTATGCTAATACAAATAAACTTGAAACAGAAATTGTAGAATTAGAAAGTCAATTAAAATTAGCTAGTGGTGGTGGCCGGTATGCAGTTAGTGCAGCTAAGAAAGAAGTTGATGATAAAAGATATGGGTTATTACCTGTATCTCCTAAGATGCAATTTAAGATAAGTGGTCTTAATTATAATGCTGGTACTGGAAAGTTTGAAGCAGGAGATACCGGTATAAACTATCAGAGGATGGCTATATCAACTGATGCACAAGGTGCTATACAGGAGAGTGGTAATACCTTATTAAACCAAGCTAACTTTTTTAATAGACTGGATAACAACTTTAAACAAATTAGAAGTAAACATACAGATGTTTCAGCTGAACAATATTTGGATGTAGTAAGAAAAAGATTTGAAGAACAAGATAAAGAGAAAGTTATGCAAACATTTAAACTAGATGAAGATACGTATACTGTAATAAAAAATAGTTTAGAACAATTATCAGATGATGATTTATTAGAGTTCTTTGTTGATATACAAAACGCTAAGAAAATTGAAGCAGAAGAAACAAGTCCATTACCAGTAAGTATTTATAATCCAAGATTTACTGATATTACTGACTAGGAGGTCACATGGCAACAGATGACAAAGATAATATCAATCTTACTATAGATGATATAGATGAAGAGGAACCGGAGTTACTCACATCTGATGAATATGTAGCAACACGTCCAGATGTAGACCCGGTTGATATGCTACTAGGTAGCATGACCTTTGTAAATTCAACAGCTCCCAAACCAGAAATAGAATCAGATTTACTAGGTACTTTTACACATGGTCTTACTATGCACCATATGGGGACTGCTCCGGATAGTATCTTTTCTACAGAAGGATTAGCTTATCTAGCTGGTGCGTTTATTCCTCTAGCTAGTTACAACAGAGCGGCCTTTGCTATAGCTCCAAAGTTACAAATGGGATTAAGATATGGTTTTGCAGGAAGACCAGCTAAAGGTGTAATAGGACCTCAACCAGCTGGATACAAATTACCTCAAGCAATAGATGCTGCAGTGGCAAGTAAACAATTTGAGTTTGGTACTAGAGTATCTCTTGAAGCTGGTATGTGGGCAGCCACAGATAAACATCTTGAAGGGGCTGAAGGTTTAAAAGATGCTCTTTTGTATACTGCTATAGGAGAAGGATTATTTGCTGGTATTAGTAGAACTGCTAAGGCTTATAAAAGAAGTACAAAGGCATCTCAATTAAGAAAAGATAGACTAGAACCAAGAGGAAAGAAAGCAGAAACTGCAGAATATGGACCACCTACTCAACCTATAACTAGAGAAACTGGTGAAGCTATGACTGAGGAGTTTGCAGACTTAAGAACTAAATTAGAAACTGGTGATTTGTTACCTGATAAAACTATTGATTTATGGAAAGTTTCAGATAAGGCAATGAAGGTAGCCAAAGAAGGTAAATACAATGATGATGTTTTGGGTACGCTAGATGAAGTAGAAGCTCTTACTGTAGAAATGCAACCGGCATCAGTCATTAGAAGTAATCTGCAAACAAGAGAACTGTGGAGGAAGAAGCAGTATTGAATGATTTGTTTGATGAAATTATTAAAACTGACCCTCAAGTAAAACCACTTAAATTAGAACCTAAAGGTAAAACTGTAGCAGAAAAGAAAGTAAGTATAGAAGAACAGGTACCTGGTAGTGCTGCAGTAGTAGAGGACAAGATAGTTACAAAAAGTAAAGCTAGAGTTAATAAGATATTAACTCCAAAGAATAGAAAAAGAGTAATGGCCAATACTGGTATGACTATGGATGACCTAGCTAGATTACCTGAACCAGAACTTACTCTTCTTAAGAATGCTAGAAAAGGAGACGAAGTATTTACTAAGTACAAACCTCTAACAAAGAAAGCTAAGCAAGTTCAAAAGAAGATTAAGGGAAAAACTTTAGAAGAAGTAAATGACGCAGTAAAGCAAGCTAAAGAAACTAATAAGATAGTACAAGAAGATGCTGTAAAGTTAGACCCATATACATTGTATTCTCCACCAATAGAACTTAAAATTAAAACTGCAACTACTACTGTAAGAAAAACTAGAAAGACTAAAAAAGTAAAACTTGCTGCACCAACAACAGCAACACGTCCTAAGTCCTATAGAACTAAACCTTTTAAAAGAGTAAAAGACAAACATATAAACCCAGTAAATGATACAAGCTGGCATCAATCACAGATTAACAGTGCAGTCTATGATTTTATTTCAACTAGATTTGGTTTACAAGGATATGGAAAAATTAATGAAGTTATTGACGGTATTGTTAAAGGTGACACAAAGAAATTAAACTTAACAGAACTTCAAAAAGCTGTATTTAATAGCCCTGAAGTAGGTAATTTTAAAATAAATGTAACTGAAGTTGCTGAAAAAGCTGTTAAAAAACAAGATGTTATTAGTAAGGTTGTACGTGGTAAGTATCTATCTCAAGCTAAAAAAACTGCACAAGAAGAAATAGATAAAAAGAAAGCAGAGTTTCTAGCTGCTGGTGGAAAGATTGAAAAATTTCCTGCTGTTCCAGTTGACATGAAACAAATAGTTCGACCTAGAACTAAAAAAATAACCAAGGAACAAGCTGAGTTTGTGGGTGCAGAAGGTGGTAGTATTTATGATACTACACAAGAACTCTTAAGAGCTCAGTATGACGAGTATGAAAGACTAGCTAAAACTTGGCAGTCTACTTGGGACAATGTTTTTAGTTATGGTGATATCTTAAGGAGAGCTGCAAAGGTACATGGTTACCATAACATAGGTAAAGACGTAACTGATGAGGCTCTAACAGAATTAGTTAAGAAGAATATACCTAAGACAGATGCAGAAAAAATATTTAGAACTGCTGATGATTTACATAATAACGGATTAAATGCCTGGTATAGAATCTATTCAGCATTTGACCCATATGCTAATGGTATGGCTACATTACCATCTAATGTGAAAACTAGTATTTTTGAAACATTCTTTGAGAGACAAATAAATAAGTTTAATGGTAAATATAAAGGTGAGTTAGAGTTAGATTCCAAAGGTGCTATAGATAAGCAGGCTAAGGTACTGGCTGATGAAGAGGCCCTGGTTATAAAGAAGACTAATCAGAGAGGAGCAGCTCCAGGATTTAAACGTAAGTCTGATGGTAAGAGCTACGCTGAAAGAATTCTAAAGAAAAGATTTAAAGGACAAACAAAGAACATAGCAAAAATTGAACAAGCAATTTTTGAGAATAAAAGTATTAAAACAGTTTCTACACTAGGAGAATATGACCCTGTAGTAAATGAGTTAATAGAATTAAAAGGTGGTTATCACTATATTAAAGGTACAGACTTAGAGGTAACATCAGTCCCTAAAAAGTTTAGAGACAAGAATGAGTTCTTGCCTCATATAATTATTAAACCTGGTGCTATGTCCATGGATGATTATGTAAAAGCATGGCAGACCAATGCTGTTAAAGCATACAAACAGAATATGTCTGATGCTCCTGAATTAACAAATGTTATACAAAAGGAAACAACCAAAGAAACACCTGTTACAAATTTAAAAGAACCTACAACTTTAAATGCAAAAGACTTGAAGCATGATGATGCTTATAAGAATATAACTAATGGTTGGGTTGGAATATTAAAGAAGGCTATAACTAAAACAGAGTATGATAAACTTCCTCCGGCTAAGAAAGATAAGGCTATAGTACTAAGTAAACAATTAATCTCTGCTATGATACTGGATTTAAATGAAGCTGTTAGTAAACATGAGATAGGTAATCTAAGTGCTACTATGTTAGGACAGTATATACCAGAAACAGTTTTAAAAAGATTAAAACTCTACCGAAGACTAGATAGATTAGCAGATATGGAAATGAATCAGGTTACTATAGATGCTGCTATGGATGCTAGAAATATAATTGAAGAAGAAGCATTACTTAAAATCTTTGGAATAAAGAATGGTAAAGGAGCTCATAGAGAATTAGTTAGAAAACAAAAGCATGCTGAGAACATGGCTAAGAATATGGATGAAGTAGAGAAGCCTCTGGCTGAAGAACTACTAAAGAAACAAGATAGACTAGTCCATCTGTTAGAAAGATTATCTAGAATAACAGACCCAGGTGACCTTGTTACTTTGAAAAGAATGGAACTACTTGGTGGTGCACTAGAAAAAATTGGTAGTATAGAGTCAGTAAACTTTAGAGCTCATGTCCGTAGAATGAAAGATGAAGCTAGAAGAATGATGGATGAAGCTGACCAACTTAGACCTGGTGGTAAAAAGAAAGGTAGAAGTAAAAAGTATGTTGAATCTACTAGAAAAGATTTATATGGTAAAGCAGTAGATACAGAACTTACTGATAATCTTCCTGCAGTAATGAAAAAAATGCACAGTGAAGACATCAAAAAATTAGATGATATTGATATGAATAATGTGGATATGGACTACTTGGTAGCAAACAGGGAATTATTAGAAAGTACTTTCTATTCTTTAATAGACAAACAAATTATAGATTGGGTAGACAATTTTTCTTTAGCACAGTTTAAAACTATCTTTAATGAAGCTATGAAATCAGGAGATAAGGTAGCTATAGCTAAAGTAAAGAGAGACTTTGTATCTCATCTTATGACTAATCAGGATGACTTTTATAATATAGCTGCTCAGTTAAATAAAAAGGGTAAGGTAGAAGCTAAGTTATATGAGATGGTTAGAGGTGCATATGGATTTAACCCAAAGGCTACTTTAAAAATACATGATATGGTTCATATGCAGTCTAGTTTCAATGCTCTAAACTTTTTCAAAATAGAATCTAAGATTAATAATCCTACAATGTCTAAGATAGATATCCCAGGTAATGCAACTGAAGTTAAAGCTGGTAAAGAAGCTATAGGAGACCAAAGTGGTGCTCCACCTGACCGTGGTCCTGATGCTCCTGGTGGTGGTGAAGCTGGTGGAACTGGAGCTGGTGGAACTGGTGGTGTGGTAAGAGAAGTTCAAAGTAGAGGTATCATTGGAGACGCTTTACTTCATGATGCTGCTTATCAGTACACTGATTTTTATAAATTATTAGAACCTATTGTTGGGGCAGCTAAAGCTAGAGTGTTACTAGATTTAGCTCAAGCTACAGGAGAAGGTCTTATTAAATTAAAAAGAAATCTAGCAAGAGAATCTATAGATTTTGAAAATAGTGCTCCATACTTGTACAATAAAGAAGGTAACATTGGAAAAACTCTAGAAAAACTAGAAGCAAAGTATGGAAATAAATTAGATGCAGAAGTTCTAGCACCGGCTAGAAAATTAGCTGATGATATTACTGAGACTGTACAGGACATGAGAGCTAAAGGTAAGAATCTAGACGAGATGCAAAAATATGTTGATGAAACATTGGCTAATGCACCTGAAGGTATAAGTGAATATCTTGGTGCATGGTATAAAAATCTAGATGAGGTAAGAATAGTTAATAATAAAAAGATTGTTTCTGTTAATAAAAGAAGAGGAAAAGGAACAGGGTTACCTCTTCTAAAAGAAATAGGCTACATACCTGGGTATTTTCCTCATGTTGCTGATGGTGCATTTGATATTAAATTACTAGGACAGCAGAAACCATTTGCTAGTGCAACTAGTAAAGAAGAAGCTTATGCTATGATAAAAAGATTTTTAGCAGAAAATCCAGATGAAGCAAGAGATATAATAATACAACCTGCTTATCAAGGAATCAGTGATGTGGTAGAACCAGCCATGGGTAAATCATTATTGAATGAAGCTCGCATACCTGCAACAGAAGTTAGAGAACTAATAAAAGGAATTAATCCTGCTACAGGTAAACAAGTTAAAGCTGATACTGTTGTAGATGTTATGTTTAAGAATACAAAGGGTAGAGGACTGGATATGATGGATGTTCCTCGTAAACAATTTGATGATGCATACATCACAACTTCTAATATTAAAAAACCACCAAAACACCCAATGAATTTTAAAGAAAAAGCTAACATGTTTTATAGATTGGAAAAATTATTACAAAAAAA
>LUML01000074.1_pt1 | contig 26058 bp, 44 predicted proteins | sample 729661 | NCBI WGS metagenome assembly LUML01 (sample SAMN03860264, study PRJNA289734) | marine metagenome | biome: seawater column; feature: ocean; material: water; isolation source: Red Sea water column Station 22 - depth 10m | place: Saudi Arabia: Red Sea | collected 2011-10-15 | depth 100 m | reverse complement strand
AAGAATTCCTGTTCCAGAAGTAGTTTTGAAAGTTAGAGTATAACCAGCATGATCACACCCATCCCAAACTGTATATGTTTTTTCTACAGAATCGGGAATAGTAACATTAACGTTTGCTTCTAATGTACCTGTTAATTTGATAACTTCGTTTTTTCCATTAGAAACTGCACCATTAGTAAAAGTTAATGCTCTACTTGAATCAGTTACGTTGAATGCATCATAACCACCAATAGCTTGTTCTAATATTAATAAATTTGTATTTGTAATTTGTCCCCATGTTCCCGAATTTTCACCGGTTGCTTGGACTGTAAGCTTTAAACTTGCTGATGTCGAATTAGCCATTTTTTAATTCCTTATATCACTTATTTTATTAAATATATGAGTATGTGTCAAACTCATTATGCAGCTACATCCTGCCATCCTGGAGGAGTTATTGGTGCTGAACCAGTATCTACTTCATTCCAAATTAAAGCACTACCACTTCCTACGGCTACAGTCAACCCAAATCCAGTTACATTTATATCTGCATTTCCTACAACACTTGTACCTGTGCCTAAAGCGGCTGTGAAACCAATCCCTGTAATAGTAGGAATTGTATTTGCATCTAAAGTAGCTGTTCCTACTGTGGTTGTTAATGCTTGTCCTGTAGGAGTAACAACATGATCTGCTACACCGGATACAGTACCTAATGCTAAAAGACCTGCATTACCAAGGGGAAATGCATCCGGAGCAGGGTCAACTTGACCTAAAGTAACTTGCGCTATACTTACACCTGAAGGACTTACAGTTGCATCAGCTTCAACTGTTTCATTTCCTAGAGTTGCCGTTAAAGCTTGACCTGTTACACTTACATTTGCCCAATCTCCTTCAGCGCCCCAAACCCATTGACCCCAAAAATATCTGCCCCAACCTGATTGGTTATAAGCTTCAAGAGAGCCAAGAGCCATCGTTGCAAGGTTAGTACTTAACATTGCATCAGGGCCCGCGTCTGCGCTTGCGAGTGTAAATGTTAAAGCCTGACCTGTTGGATATGCACTGGTAGTTCCAATTACGGATGATGGACTAGAAAGGGCAGCAGTTAAAGCTTGACCCGTAGGAGTATTAGTATAATCGCTTTTACTTGTTTCATTACCCAAGGAAGCACTTAATGCTTGCCCTGTTAAACTAACAGTAATATTCCCAAGTAAACCCCAGGTACCAAATCCCCAGGTAAGTTTATTCCATCCTGCTGACATAGGAAGTTACCTCCCTATTATCCAGAGACTCTGAGAATTGCTGCTGTTGAAGTTGCTGCTGGAAATTGAACTGTGAATGTACCAGAAGTTGCTGTTTTATCTCCTCCAAAATCTAGAATACACACTGCTGAATTCGTAGTTGTAGATGATGTATTATAGATTAATGCACCTCTAGCAGTTAACGTAACACCTGTCCACGAACGATCTGCCCAATCAACTCTCGCTACACCTGCAGTTATAGAAGTACCTGAATTAACAAGAGCTCCACCACCTGCTGTATATTGACCAGAGTTTCCAACTTCATTAGTTGCTGAATATGCAGTAGTCGTTGAGTTTAGAGTTGCTGAAGAAGTATAAAGAGCTATCTTGAATTTATCACCACCGGAAGCCTTCCCATTGAAGTCTCCTTCCAACAATAATTTCTTAAAGTTGTTTGCAATTGCCTGAGTTATAGCCATTTTTATTCTCCTTATTTTCCTATACGAGGAACACCACTTTGATATTCGTCTCGTCTTCTTCTTCCCATTTGTTCTATTGAGAAGCCTTCAACCACTTGTTTATACTTTCCTTCGTATAATTGCAAGAGATCATTTGGCCCCTTTAGAAAAGAAAATGCTTCTATAAGGCATGCATACAAAAGTCCATTGGGAAAATACAAACTTAAATATGTTGTAGTATTTGTACTAGATAATCCTTCGTCTTTCAAGGTATAATTTAATTGAATTGTATAGGTAGCATTCGGCGTAGGCGCCAAGACAATCGTATCTTTGTCCCACCAGCTATAGTATTTAGGAACCCCAGTTGCTCCCTCAGGGTTAAATTCAGACATAAAACTCGTATCTCTATATTGTAAGAAATCTCTATTAGAAGAAGCTCCTACCCCAGAAGAATCTGTAATTTGAGCCGATCTAATAATTAAAGCATTTGTGGGAGTATCTATAAATCTTGTAGAAGCAACTAATTGAGCTGTTTTATATCTTCTACTCGCATCCATATCTATTTCTCGTTGAATTCTCCATTCAGCATCTTCTATAAATCCATCTATAATAGTAGAAGTCAACACGTTTGAATCTACTTCTGTATAATCTCTAATTTTTGTTACTAATTCTGCGTATGTCATATTATCCTTGTTGGTAATCCAATGGTCCAGCTAAGACTTGGAATCCTCCTCCTGTTGCACTTGCTGCAGCATTCGATACTAAATCAAAAGTGTAACTATTTTCTTGAGTTACAGTTGATGGTTGCCCAGCTTGGTTATGAGTTGTTTGTACCATAGTTATGGAATAACCTCCATACACTTTTGCTCCTAGGTTATGAGAACTCGCTGTGGTATTTTTAGGAGTATCTCCTCTAAATTGAGCATTAGTTCCTCGTGTACATCCGGTTAAGGTATGTGCAGCATTACCTGTGTATTGAATAACTTCATTATTATAATAAGAAGATCCATCTGTAGAAGTATCTACTTTTTCGATTACAATATAACCTGCTGCCGGAAATGCTGAAGAATCATTTAATAAAATACTATTAGTACTCGCATCTATACTAGCTGCTAATGTAGTTGATAATTCTAAAGTAGAAACTGCTACTCCACCCACTTCAGATTTAACATCCGTAAATCTAACAATATCATTATTAGATCTTTTACTGAATGGTTCAGATACAGTAACTTGTGTAGAAGCTGCTGCAGTTGTAAATGGATTTTTAGGTAAAAAATCTTGAGTACCAAATTCTGTTCTTGCTGGTCTAGCTTTTTCTAAACCTTGAGGATCGGCTACAAATGGTTTTGGCTCCAATTGAGGTTGTTTAGGTTCATATTCGGAAACATGAACAAATGCTCCATTCCATTCTGTAACCATTTGTCTCCATGGAAAAGCTAATCCACTTCGATCTGAAATTGCTAATGCGTGTTTTCCTTTTGCAAACTTTGCCATTATATCTCCGGATAATAAGTTTTAGGAGAAATATAAACACTTGCTGGAGAACCGTCTTCTTGCAATGCTCTATTTAATTCATCCTCATAAATTAATTTACACTCTTGTGTTCTTTGTGGAGCTTTTTTCATAGAGAGATAATATGTTAATCCTGCACACATAGCAGGGACAAATCTATTAACTACATCTGCTTCATTAGTATAGGCTCCGGCATCTTGAATTCTTTTTAAATAGTAATAATGAATAAAATTTCCAGCTTGAGTAGAACCTGGAGTTAAATATAAAGTCAATGTAACTTTATCTATAAATCTTTGAACCCAATATTGGGAAGGTTGTCCTGTTGAAGTTTTATTAGAAAAAGCTGAATACTGAGATCTATTAATTTTTGAAAGTGGAGTGTCCACATTTGAAGTAGTTCTATAGCTCGCTTCTAAAATATCGGAAGCTCCATAAACAGCTGTGGTACTTGAAGTACCGTCGTCAGTTGATCTAAACATTGTATAAGTTGCTTGATCAGCAACTAAGGTAAAAGTATTTTCAGCTACTTCCCAAAAATGCGCACCTCTATTCTGCCATTCTTGAAACATTATATTTAATGATCTTCGGGCTGTCCTTAAATCGTTTCCCGTATAATCAAAAAAACCTAATCTTTCAAATGACTCTGTAATTACATCATCTATCGAGAATGTTTTCTCGAATGTAGTTGTACCCGAAAAAGCCACTTAAACCTCCTAGTGAGTATTTCCACCACTATGAAAAACGGTAGCACATAAAACTTGTTCAGTAGTAAATGCTGAATATAATCCGTTGGCACATAGAATAGGCTGAGGGAAATTAATTGTAATAGATTCGGCAACAGCAGGTGTCTTAATTTTAAATTTTACTGTTCCACTACTGCTTCCATCACGAATTACAAAATCTCCAGCTACTGCTAAACTATCAAGATAGACTCCATACACTCTTGTTCTTCCTACTTGAACAGTAGTTCCTTCTGTGTCGACATAACTTGAAGCTATGTTAGGCGATTGTATCGTCATAAATTTTTCTCCTTATTTATTTTCACTATGGGCCCGAAGGCCCATAATAATTATTTATTACTGTGTATCAAAAGGTGTTGCTAAAGATCCAGTAGCATTAAGCATTCCCTCTACAAAGTAAAGGTTTGCTGCAACTGCAGTAAACTTAATGTAAGAACCTTTTAAACCACCTGTTGTAGCAACAGAAGCACCAGCTTCACCATTTAGATTAACTTCATTGTTAGCTGCTGCCGGAACCCATTGTTTTCCAGAAACTGAAGCATCAATACCAGATGTGATAATACCAACAAATGTGTCGTTAGTATCAGCTGTTTTGATTGTACCTGTGAAATCGTCTGTAAAAAGAATTTCAAAAGTTGTACCAATTGTGCTTGGGTTATTTGGATCACTTCCTGGACCTGCTACTGCAGAATCAGCCGTTGCATTAATTGCAGGGATGGTGATTGCAGTTGGTGTAGCTGCAGGATCCATAGTTACAAGTCTTCCTGCGTGATCAGCAACAGTTAAATCTGTAGCTAAAGTTAATGCAGGGACTGCTCCTGGTCCAATTGATTGAAAACCATTTCTCGACCTTACTGGTCCGTCAAAGGTTGTATTTGCCATAATTATTCTCCTAGTTTATAGGATATCGTCTCTAGGCCGTCGACTATACGCGTCGATATCCAATTAATTAATTGTATAGTAAGATATTTATAGCTTAATTTTTAGTGGAGTGCAAGAAATCCCTAGGCTAAAATGCATTTCAGCGATGTGGCGTTTATCTAAGTAGCCACAGATACTTCGGGGGCAGAATTTCTAATTGCATTTTCTCTATCTGCAATTTTACGTTCCTCGGCTTTAATCTCAGTAATAACACTTTTAATAGCATTATCAATTTCGACCATATTGAGAGTATATTTACCATTTTGCTCATACTCCAACTGCCACCTCAACTCCAAGGACCGTTTTTGTTTGTACAGGTCTTGTACCATCGATAACCTCCTCATAGGTTATTCTATTAGGAACATCTCTAAACATTCCTGTTGATTCCCAGACTATACTCTTTTCTCCTAATTTGTCAACTATTGCCTTTTCAATAGACTCAGCACTATCATTAGCTAAAACTTTAAATTTAGCATAATGATCATAAGCCCATATTTGTACGAGATATTCCTTCATTTCTTTATTCTTTCATCAAATTGTGGCGAGACTATGTCCCGCCACAAAATATTTTTAGTTATTAAGCACCTTGAACACCGAAGATACCTCTGTAGTCAGATACACCAAATCTGTATCTTTCTCTAGCTTTGTATCTTACGTTGCCAGTATCGAAATCACCTTCCATCGCTGTTCTGATGGGAGTTCTTTCAAAGTACTTCATTCCATTTGGAACATCAGTGATAAGGTACCAAGAATCTGCATCAGTTAAGAAATTGTTCACTCTGTAACCTTGAGGAACCATTCCCATAGAAACGATTGCGTTGATATCGTTATCAGCTGTAGAAGTTCTACCTTGTGACTTCATAAGTCTCTCAGCATTAAATTGGTTTGCAGGTGGAACGATCATTTTCATTCCTCTTGCAGCAATTTTTAAACCTCTCTCGTCTGTCATTGCAGCGATGTCTATTAAAGACTGCTCCAATGAAGTTTCGTTAAGGTCTGCTTGAGTTGTCAAAGTATTTTGAACTGTTCCAGCAATCGTTGGGTGGTTTGTCGCAAACAATGCAGAACCATCACCAGAAGTGAAAGTCGCTGTTTGTGGTAACCCATTGATCAATGGATCAACTGCTTTGATTTGTTTAGTATTTGCCATAGAACGAGCTAATGCTTTTGTATATCTAGACGCAAGTCTATCATACAGGTTGTCCTCGATTGCTTCTTCAGTAATCGCGAACGCAAGCGCAATAGTTTCCATAGTGTACCTTGCAGTGTAAGTCTCTTGAGCATTGTCAAAAGTTACACCAGAACCTTCAGGTTTAACTGCTGCATTTGCAAAACCAGATAACATAACTTCTTCTTCAAACGCTCTGTCTGAAGTTTCTGTTACATATATCTCAGCATGCTGATTCTCATAACGTTTATATTCCAGTCCGAATAGTGCATTCAGGCCTGGTTCTAGTTCTTTAACTAGTTGTCCTCTTGATATAGCCATGTTTTATCTCCTATTCTCGCTATTATATGCCGGTATTTTTAGCATTATATAAGTGCTCATTAATCATAACAACAAAATTTACGTTTGATGTACCTAAATCATTGTTGTCGATGTCTTTTGAAACACCTACTACTTTTAATTGTGCCGTACCAGTAGTTACAGTTGAATCATTTAACTCCGATTTTGAAACGTAGTTAGCAGAATCTCCTGCAGTTACTTCGATATCGTAATTCATGAACACATCAGTTTGCGCAGAGGCAAGTGTGTTGTTCGATTGAATTTCGAATCTTTCATACGGGTCGTCAGCCACGAAAGCAACTGTATCTGAAGCATTTGTGCTTCCTGGATAGTAGTTACTCCACGTAGGTTTACTCGTATTCGGATCAGTATAAAAAACACCATTGAGTGATCCTACAAGATATGCTTCAGAAGCTGCAGCTTGGTGAATTGTACCTGCTGCTGTCGCTGAAACAGCGTCTTGGAAGTAGATGGTAGTAGTATCGTTAGCTGTGATACTATACTCAGCTAAACCCTGGTTGTCTCTATTTTGTCCGATTTTGCCAATAGCTCTTAAGCCAAAGGCAGCGTCTTTGTTAGCCATAGAGGCCTCCTTTTAAATGTGCCTGTCCCCTAAAGGACCTCCAGCACGGGTTATGTTTTTTAATGGTTTAAGAAATTTTTTAGGATTTCTTTGAGCCACCAAAAGTTACACGAGACTGTCTATCAATATCGATAGGCATACTCTGATGCTCTTCCTTCATTAGATCTTTATCCATCGCTTCGACTTTGTCATTATGTTGTTTTGCATAATATTCTCCACGTTGTTTTATAATCTCTTCTGGTACCCTAGCGAGCACTAGGCCGCCAACCCCGATCACTCCCTTGTATTTACCGTCTTCAACCACCGGATAATCTGAATCTGGATATTCATCTGCTCTAACTAATTCATATCCTGATCTAATTCGACCTTGGACATTTTTAGAGTCATCAAATCCCAAACTTTCAGCTCTTATCCATCTGTGCTGAAATCCTGTCGGTGCAGGGGGTGCATCTAAAGATGATGGTGGAGTCCAAACTTTTTTTCGAGTTTCCTTTTCTCTCGTCTGGCTCGCACGGGAAGTTTTTTTGTCGTTACTCATATGCTTACGCCTCCTTCGTGATGTTTAATTGTTTCGCATACTCTTCAAGTGGCACACCTAATTTTTTAGCGATTGTAACTTGAGACGGCGTGAGTCTCACTGTTTTGCGACCAGTTTTTCCACTTCGCTTCGCTGAAGCTACTATTTGTGGTGGTTTAGTCGAATCCGTTACTTCCTTCTTATCAAATTTATGAGGAAATTCAAGTCTTATTCTTTTATCAATTTCCTTATAATATTCGTCACTTGAGGGATCAAAACCTTCCTGTTCCACTAACTTAGTATGTAGATCAAAAGCAGTATAAGTCATGGCATTATCTTGTCCAAACCATGTATTTTTATCTGCCCAATCTTCTGCCTTAGGATCAGGTGATCCTTTAGCCGTCAATTGTCTAGCTAAATTAAGGTCCCGAGTGGGTTTTTTCTCCTGTTGTTTTTCATAAGCCGCCTGAGCATCTTTAGCTTCAGTTAGCTTAGTTTGCTTGTATCCTAATTCAGATATTTTAGCCAATGCATCTGCTTCTGCTCCTAGATCTTGTGCTTCTCTAGCAGCAGCCAGTTTTGCTTTAGCTGCTTCCATACCTGTAGTGATACCTTCTTCTGTTACAGAAATAAAGTTAGGCTCTATTTTTTTGAGTTTAGCTTCTGCATCTCTCTTATCCTTCATTACTCTTTGAGCATAAGAAAGAGCTTCATCTTTTTGACGTTCTGCTTCTCTCCATTTTTTAGTTAGCTTTGCTATTCTTTTCTGTACACTTTCACTATAATCTTTCAATTCATCTTTAGGTTCTTTAACCTCTTTCTCTTCTACTTTTTCAGAAGTAGTTTCTTTCTGTTCTTGCACCGGTTGTTTTTCTTCAACGACTTCTCTGACTGTAGGTTCTTCTTTTTGAACAACCTCTTTTTCTTCAATCGCAGCTTCGTCTTTTTGTTCAGGAATATCAACATCCATGGATGGACCCGATGTGTCGATATCTACTGTTTTCTTTTCTTCTTCTGGCATAGTTTTCTCCTTCTATGTTTTAGTATTGATGAAGTATATCTTCGGGGTTATCTATAGTTGCAAGTACTTCATCATCATTTAGCAAACGTACTTCACCCCCGTCAATTTGAATTCTGCTTCCTGCATATCGTGCAAAGATTACCCAATCACCCTTCTTGCACCAGGGACCCTCTGGAAATTTTTCTTTATCATTATAAACATCTGGACCTGTGGCCAATATTAATCCACACGTTGATGCTACTTGTTGACGTTCTAAGGTATCTTGACCTAAATATAAACCACCTTTAGTTTTTTCAGGCATTTTAAATGGAAGAACTAATAATCTCCATCCAGTAGGTCTAGGTAATTTATCTGATTCTTTTGTCTTTAGACGTTCGTAACCGTCTAATTCTTTTTTGTGTTGTTTGTCGGCTTCTTCTTGATATTTTTCAGCCAAAGCATATTTAATCTTTGGGGTTGAGTTTGATAACGGTTCCTTTTTCATTTTGCTCCTTCTTATTTAGCAGGTTAGAGATATCCTGAGAAATTTTATAGTAGGCATGTGCCTGTCCCATCATATACTTATATTTTTCCATATTGTCAACACTCCCAGCGATCATTGCATCACCAATCTGTTGATATAATTCTTTTAAGTTTTTCTGTATTTTATTTATTAGTGTTAATTCGTCCACATTACCCTTTTATAAATCCTTTAGGTATAGTTCCTGGGGGGTAATAACTTTCATAAGTCTTATTTCCTACTTTTACACCACCTAAACTAGAACCACCCATAAAAGAACCATTGTAGTTTTTTTGAGCTTGTCTAATCATTGCATTTGATCCACCATGACCAAAATGTTTTCTACCTTCTAACGCCAATGTGCTTGAACGTTTGACGATAGGTTTCTTTTTCTTCGTGCCCTGCATTTGCTGGACAAGTTTTTGAAGAGCTTTTCTAGACATTAGACCTTTGATCTAGCGCCAACTAACGTAATATTAGCGTTAGAACCCTTATGATCAATTGATCTTTTACCTTTAGTGATATTTATTGGAACTGCATGAGCAGAACCAGTTGGAGATAAACCTGAACTAGCTGGTGTTGGAGGAGTTATTCCTCTTCCATTACCTGCACTTGTAGGTCCGTTTTTAATTAAGATAGAAGTATTGATTCCTTTTCTATTCATTATCTGATCTCCTTACCAAAACCATGAGTTGCAACGCCTCTAGAACCAGCGCTTCCACCTGTAGATTTTAATTCTCTAACGATTCTTCTTTTCTCAGATTTTAAATTTCTCTTACCTTTTCTTGAGTAAGCTCTTTCAGCATCTACTCTTCCAAGTTCTTCTAATCTGTTTTCTCTTCTAGTGTTTTTTCTTTTAACTTTTCCACCTTTTTTATGTTCATCTCTTTCCCAACCCCATCTTTTTCTATTACGTGCAGTATCAGGAATTCGATGACCTTTACCCCATGATTCTCCAGTATCACTAAAAAATGTCTTTTGTTTTTCTCCTCTTTTACCCAGTTCATGAGCAGCTTCAGCCATAGCCTCATCATGTTTTTTCCAAGCTTTATTCCGACCCATTAGTTTACCACCAATAGTTTTTGTAGTGTGTGCCATAATATTACCTATTTATTAACTTTGTTTTTACGACCGAACTTAGCTTTTCTTTTTCCCCAAGCTCCGTAAGATTCATCTCTTCTAGCTTTAAAAGATTGTTTCTTGCCAGATTCTTTTCCACGTCTCATTCCTAAAGACTCATCTTCTCTAGCTGCGTAACCTTGTTTTTTCTTTTTAGTTGACCCACCTTTTTTGTATGGGAATCTTACATTTGATCTTACACCATTTTGTCTCATAAGTTTTTCTCCTTGTTCTATTTATATTGTTTTTAATTATAGTTGTCTAGCTTATTTTTTACCGTTCCTGAAGATTTGTGTTCCCTTAATTCCAAAAACGCTCGCCACGACGAGAATCCATAAATTTGTGAACCATTTCGGCAAATTCGAGAAATACTCGAAAAAGATCTCTATCTTCCTCATAGCTTCCGGATCCTCTGTCCAGACCGACCAGGCGAGCACAATTATGGGCAATGTGAGAATCGCCAAAACGATCTCGTCCTTATAGTCGTTTTGCCGGGCTTCTAAAAGTTTGCCCTGGTATTGCTCCTCACCTCGGGCCATCTTCTCTGCATGCATCAATTGTGCATCAGACATAGCCATTTTAGTCTTTTGACGGTTGGAATAAATTTTACTTCCAGCCTGCAAAGCTATTTTCGCTAAACTGAACCAGGCCATAAATTAGTACCAAGTTGCAGTTTTGCTTTTAGATTTTAGCATTCTTTTAGTTCCCTTAACTTCAACTTTAGTACCAGTTGGAATATAATTTCTTTGTATTCCATCAGCACAAGTTTTTGATCTTGGGTCTAATTCCAAATGTTCAGTTGGAGTTTCAATATTAATGCCACCTTTTAGGTAACCATCTTTATTAACATCCAATGCTTTATCTGGATAAACTTTATCTGCCATGTATCCTCCTATTTTTTACGTAATTTACCTAATGTTATAGCAAATCTAGCTCTTTGTCCAAGTTTTCCTGGCTTCTTAGCTGCTGCTTTTAACTTAGATGCTGGAATTGTCTTCCCTTTTTTGATTCCAAGGGATTTTCGCAATGCTCCAGGCTTTTTTATCGCTTTTTTTATGTTTAACGTCATTTGTTTTCTCCTTTATATTTTTCAATCTCAATATTTGGGATAAATTTGTCCACATTTGGAACAGATTTACTCAAAATGGTTTTTTCGATTGAGGTATCAGCTCTTAACTTAGCTAATTTTTCATTTTGATCCAACTTCTCGTCTTGAGTTTGTTGATTCATCATTGCTTTCATACGATCAAGACTAATTCTTTCACTATCGTATTGTTTTTTTCTAAAGTTTTCTTGTGCTCTAAGGTCTAACTCTCTTGATCTTAGTTTAGCAATTGGATCATGATCGAATTGTGAAGTTATTTTCTTCTCTTCGTTCATAAATTCTTCCATCATCTCTGCAATCAAGATAGCTTTTCTTGCTTCTATTCTTTGTTGCAACATCATCAGCTGCATTTGTATTTGAGGATTCTGTTGTGCCATCTGTTGCATCTGTGCTAGTTGTGGAATTTCATCTTTAAACTCTAATTCAATTTGTTCTTGCGCCATTAGGGAAATATGTTCCATACAATTTTTCTCTAATGCAGCCATAACCATTGGATTATTTCTCGCCATGTTAGTAGCCATAAAATTTAAGTGAGCAGTTATGTGGGCTCTGTGATCTTGACCAGGGAAAGCTTGAAAAGGTTTACCAGCCATAGCCATAATATTTTCTAATGCAGGATCAATCGGTGTTGGTTGAGGTGGTTTAACTAATAATTGATCAATATCTTTTACCCCTAACGCTTCATACATATTTCGATACGCTTGATACATATTATGCATTTGAGGATTTGCGACTGCCAATTGCAACTCTGTTTGCGCTAGGGAAATACGCTGAGTTTGAGAAAAGATGTTGGGATCAGCAACTGGCAGTATATCTACCCGATCATCAAAGTCTGCTTGTTTAATCATTCTTTGACCCCCAACAATGTCATACGGATATTCCGGTGGTAGATATAACTTAAATACTCTTGCTAATAATCTGAACTCAGATTTTAAAGAAGAGTAAATTCTTTTATGAATAGCAGACATAGAAATTTAATAAAGTTGCAGAAGGCTCTTTAAATGGCAACATCATAAATGAATCTTTTAAGTTACCACCTGGAGCATCTACATCTCTAAATTCGCCGGGTTGAATAGATTGTGCGTCGTCTCTAATTCTAATACCACGCATTTTAAATCCTGCCGGTAAGTTGGAGAGCGTACCGGCATCCAATAATTGACGTAAAGCTGCAGTTGCAGTTCTAGACAGACCACCAATCATATGGATGAGACCGAAGCCATAAAAACCTAGTCCCGGTAAAAATTTAAAATGGACAAAGTAATCTATTTTATTTTTCTTCGGGTCTCCAATTTCATAATTTCTTTTAATAGATAAAACATTTCTTGATGCTTCTTCAACGGTTACAATGTAAGGAATTTTAATTCCAGAAGGCTCACCTGATTCATCTTGATCTTCAAATCCTTCTAGGTCTAAATTAATATGACACTCTAACAAAGTATAAACATCATCGTCTTGAGTTTTTCTTTGTCCTTCGAGTTCTCTTTCTTTTTTCTCTACATCGTTTTCAACATTTCGCGGTTGGCCTAACTCTATATCTCTATAAAAGCCAGCGACTTGTTGTTTTCTTAATTCGTTTTTAGAAACCTTTACTCGATGGATGATTGCTTCCGCATCTTCTAATGAGGTAGCTGTATACGGAACAATCAAATCATCTGCGGGTACAAACTTTGATGTGGGAGCGCTTTCGAGTTCATCGTAATAAACTTTTTTAAAAGCTGATCCTGCTAAAGGTAAATAAAATAGCATTTGATCAAAGTCTGGCTCGTAATCTTTCATTTTTTCCATAAGCTCATAATTCATAAAATCTTTTACACGTTGAGCTTGCTGAGCTTTTTCAGGGGTAGGTGCACCGATGACCTGTGTTCTAACCGGTCCATCTGCTGGTAATAATTCTTTATATGCTAATGCTTGAAACTGCGTAACCGCTTCTGCTAATACTGGGTGAGTTGCACCTGAAGCTCCTTGGAAAGGTTCCGTTCTCATATCGTATTTGAAACCTAATAAATCTAAACCTGTAGTATAAGTTCTCTCCCATTCTTTTCTCCCCATTTGATAGTCCATGTATTTTTGGGAAAGATCTGATCCCATTTTTTGTAACACATCGTCTGGTAAAAATTCTGCTAAGTTGGCGTAATGTTCATCGCCACCTTCTGGAGAAACTGCGTTAGGATCAAAATTAATTTCAACTGATCCATCTTCATTTTCTGTTGTCTCTATGGGCCCTGGTGCCTGTTGCTCTTCTACTGCAACTTCCTCAAATTTTTCTTTGATCTCTTCATCACCCGGAACTGTAACGGTGCCCCTAGGTCCTTGTGTTAAGGACTTGTCTATTTTGTCTGCCATTTCTTTTCTCCAATTTAACTGTTTTAACAGTATTATAATTAATTTTCAACCCCTGAGGCGTGGGTCCTGATTCAGGCGCCAGGAGCCAGGTCTTAGGGTATTTTGATGTCTTTGATTTGGTTTGCATAAGGTCCATATGTTGGTTTATTTTCTGTAACTACTTCTTCATTTATTACTTCTTCATTTTCATCTTTTTTGAAGGGATTAAGTAATGGAGTACTGGCCCAGTCGTTTCTGTCTTTTTCTTTATAATCCGACCACCACTGTGCAATGTCAGGCCCTGCATGATAACCAACTGTTAGTTCATCGGGATCAGTTAAGCCTCTCTTTTTGGTTTCAGCAGCATCAACAGCTCCCCATGTAGCTCCTACAAGGGGTACTTGTTTCACTGCGGTTCTACCCATTTTTTTTAAAAAGTTTTTAATCATAGGAGCACTTATTGTTTTCTTAATATTCAAATCTCCTTTTGTTAGATTGTTAATCAGCGCCGTTCTATAGGCCGTACCTCGAGCTTGAAGTTCTAAGGGATCTAGTTTACCTGTTGTATGCAGTTGATAAATATCAGGGGTTGTATTTGTAATTTTTTTTCCTGTCTCAGCCGTAAAATCAAAGTTAACATTTCTAGCCATTCCTCCATCACCAATATCTGTCAACTGGTTTATAAAATCCCTTCGTAGTTTTACTTCTGCTTCAATTGCTTTTTTCCGTGCAAGTGTTGGTGGCTTTGTCTTCGATTCATATTCAATTATTAAATTTCTGATAGGGATTTCAAAATTCTTTGCTTTAAAATTATTTATATCACCTTTAACTAAGCTATCAATTTGAAATAAGCCCTTACCGTAATTATAAAACCAAGGGTGTTCAGCTTGTCCACCTACTTTAGTAATTATTCCTTTAGATCCAAAAAGGTCCTTAGCTGCTTTTCTATATTTTTTTGCCATTTGCATATTTCCCGCATCTTCGAAGGAATCAGCTGCTGCCAAAATTCTACTAAAGTTTCCAGATAAATTATTCTTATAAACTTTTTTCAACCATGGTGATCTCTCTCCTATCTCAACTCCTTCAACTATTCTAAATCTACCCTCGCCATATATTTTATGGGGGTATAACTGGAGAGCTCGATTTTCAAAACTTGTTTCTAACCAATAAGGTCGGGTTTTAAATTTTTGATTAAATCTTTTTTTTACTTGTTCAACGGATAAGTTAGGCTCGTTAATATTTAAATCATTTAAAAATCTTAATTCATCATCGACCTGTAACCTCAATTCAGTAACATTTTTCACAGGTTTCCAATTCTTTAAATTTTTCGTTGTATGTTTATCCAAAGTGGATCTATTAAAACCCTCAACTTCATACTTACCCTTCGTCCACTCTTTAAAGGTTTTGTTTATTTCGCTAAATGCATTTTCAGGAATTTTTCCTTTAAATTCTTGAAGTATTGGATTGAATTTAGCTTCACCAGTAAACTGACCATGTTTTGCAAAATCGTCCATAAATGCCTTAACAATCATTTCTTTTCTATACGCATCTTTCGTCAAATAGTTTCCATCTTTTATTGCTTGTTTAAAAACCTTTTTTAAGCCTTCAATCTGAACTTTATCCTTATCCAAACTTTCAACAACTTTTGCAAATACACTGTTGGGCGTTGTATTATAATCAACTATCGCTAAAGGTAATTTAAATACTCTAAGTCCATTTTTTAGTTCAGAATTTGCTTTTAAAATTTGATTTACTTTAGTTTTAGTAAGTTTAGCTTTAGAAGCTTTTTTTAATTGTTTTTCACTCACCCCCTGACCTTTTCTCCAGGTTTTAGCTTTAGGAGTTTGCTCTTTGATCCAAGTTTTAAATTCTTCGGTCAATAAAGAATATCTTTTTCCTGGTGGACCAACTTTTCTATATTTTTTTCCAGTGAAACCTAATTCTCTTAATTTTTCTACGGACATGTCTGCAAATGTACTGTAAGTATCTTTTTTCACTTTCTTTCCATAATACATAACCCCTGGTTCAACTAACCCCCCAGGCTTGCCTATGACTTGTCCACCCCCAGCTCTTTTCTCTATCGCCTGCACTTCTTTAACTATGCTGTCATTTTGAAGGTATTCTTCAAAAGTCATCTGGTCTTCATAATTTACTTTCCAATCAGCCCAAGTGCCACCATACTTAAATCCAATCCGTCCACCATCAGCTTTCAATTCTATTCCTAGTTCATCTGCTTTTTTAAAAATTAAATCTTTAACAAACCATTCTGGCATATCGACTCCGGCACCAAGGTATTTTTTCATTCTACCTACATAGTCATTAAAAACTGCTTGATTTCGTTCTTGCTGTGATAAGGGATTTGGTTTTGGTAGAATTACATCTCCACCATTTGAAAACTTTTGACGTCGCGTTAGATACGCCATCATATCATTCCACTCGGCGATCTTCACTTAAACTCCTAATATGCCTGGTAATCCTCCGGATCGAACTCCTGATCTTTCCATTTGCATGAATTCATCAATGGACATTACAGGTTGACCTTGCTCAATAGCATTAAATTTATACTGCTCATATTGGTCTACAATTAGTGGATCATAGTTTTCAGGGTTATAAGCAACTCTTTGAGGACCTGAACCTCCTGCCATTTCTTGCATATAGAATTCTATAATTTCGTCATTGCTTTGAGGTTTTCTTCCTTTTCGTTTAATAAATTCTTCTACAACTTTTTTTATTAAAATATCTCTATTGATCCCTGATGCCTGAGGCCCGTATGGTATTCCTTGATCCTGCATCAATTCCATCGTTGATAAGTCATCTTCTACTATTTCAGGATCTTCTGGATCTCCACCTCTTAATAATCCTGCTCTACCACCTTTAGCCATGCCTCCTTCATCAACAAAATCTAATGCTTCGCCATATAACTGCATCTGCAACTCGTGCGAAAGATCATGAAATTCTTTTCCATATCTCTCCCATGCCCAATCCATAGCTATCTCTTGAGCTTTCCATCCTCTTGCTCCACCGCCAGCTACCTTGATGGTTTCTTCTTCTTTTAAAGATTCAATTCCTTTTGGTCGTCCTTTTATTTCATGTGGTAACATTAATTCCTCCTCACTTTGTATATCAAACATTTTGTCGTCTTGCACTGGATAATCATCTGGATCAGTCCAATCATAATCAGTTCTCCAATTATATGGTTTCATTAATAATATACCTTCTCTGTTTTAACTACTTTTTCGTCTTTGTAGTCTTCCGGGTGGGCGATTAATCCTCCCTGTCTAAATCGCATTACAGCTTGGGTCATACTATCGACCAAGTCGTCATGATCCCCATATGGAAACGCAGCACATTCTTCAATTACTTCTTGAGCAAACTCCATTTCTTTGGGCGCCCATATTCGGCCACTCTCAAATAGAGGTGATACCGAGTTCACTCTAGTATGTTTATCGTTTCCTTTACTAGGTGTGAAATTTATAACAGGAATTCCCATCTTACGCAACTCATAAGTTAAGGGGAGTCCTGATGCCTTACTCTCGATTATAACGGTCTCAGGATTCCAATAACCATATTGTTCTAGAGCAATTCTTCTTAATTCAGGAAACTCATATCGTCCTTTTAATGCATCTACTAAAATTAAATGAGGGGGTTCATCCTCAGATGGACGAAAAATACCCCATGTTGTAATAGCAGAAAAGTCTGCAGTTTCTTTTTTCATAAAAGCTGTATCATAAGATTGAATAACATGTTGTAATGGAGGAAGGTCATCATCTTCCCAATTTTTCCACCACTCTCTTTTGATTAAAGCTCCTTCTTCGGAAGTAGGATTTTGCATGTACTGAGCATTCCATTTAGACATTGGAATAGAAGCCTTAACTGATTCTAAATCTTTAGGACTCCAATACTCTGGCCACACAGGTTTTCCTGAAGGAAGGATTGCAGGGAATTCAATAATCTCCCATTGATCAGCTTTAACTTCTTTCTGTGCGTTTAGTAATCTGCCTGTTAAATCTTTTTCATTCCATCTCGTCATAATAACGATAATAGATCCACCTGGCTGAAGACGCTGTCTGGGGCCGGAGGTATACCATTCATAAGTTCTATCTAAAGCTTGTGCATTCATTGCATCTTGTTCAGAATGGGGATCGTCAATGATTAATAAATCAGCGCCCCTTCCAGTGATGGCCGATCCTACACCGGCTGCATAATACTCTCCACCTTGAGCAGTTTCCCATTTTCCTGCAGCTTGAGAATCTTCCCTGAGCTTAGTCTTAAACACTTGTTGATATTCAGGGGAATCAATTAAGGCTTTTGCTTTTCTACCAAATCTAACAGATAACTCTGTGGTATTAGTGGACTGAATAATTTTTAATTTAGGATTTCTTCCAACCATCCAGGCAGGCAAAAGATAGGAACCAAACTCTGACTTCGTATGTCTCGGAGGCATATTAATAATTAATCTTTTTATTTTTCCTTTGGCTAAATCATTAAATTTAGCAGCAATCTTTTTATGGTGAGAACCTTCTATAAAATCTGGCCAAACATGTTTTACAAAGGTTAGGAAATCATTTTGAATTGAGGATTGTTTTTTCTTTTCTCCATACTGATTCATTAGCAGGGAAAACTGCCTTCTGACGTCAGCGGGTAATTTGTCTAGATTCTGTATAAATTTTTCATTCATAAAATTTTTTTGCAAAATTTTTTCAGGGTTATTTTGAAACCTTAGAAAGTATTTTATAGCTTTAAACGTCTAAAACAAGGTCTAAAGTCGAAGCTTTGGGACCCCTTTTTTGGTTAAAAAAAACCCATTTTGGACGGCTTTGAAAATTGGGAATTGACTTGGTACCTCTATTGAAAAAAAAATACGGGCGCAAAAAAACCCAAAATGGACATAGTGTCTAATATTATTATTGACACTATATCCTGCGAGGTGTGGCGCGTTAGCGCCACAACCTATGGTTGATGACTAAACTGCATACATACTATACTAGAAGTTAATCTAACAGAACCATGTAAGCTTTGGCATTGTGTTTCATAAACCAATCTAAACCTTTACGCATAGATTCCCAATGCTTACTGCCACCTGTGCCTAGTGTCCTGTCCTCTATTGTTGCAGCTATTTCATCAATGAAAATCTTATCATGTATTCTAGCTTCTTCTTTAGTTAACATAATAGACTCGCCATTGAATCTGTTTCTTCGTTCTTCTGTTCTCTTATCTGTATTTGTTTTCATATCTGGGATCATATAGGATAAATCAATCATTGTCAACCCTATTAATTGTAGTTCTTGTTGCCATATATGGAACTCGTTTCGTTGCGCCATTGCCACCCCAATCATATCTATAACTCTCGTATTTTTTTTTCTCAACTTTGATTGGAGTTTCGAGAGCCTTGGTTCTTGGCGCAATAGCAATAATAGATTGTAAATGCAATCTGATATAGTCCATTAAACAATTTTGTCCACAGAAGTAATTGAACATCGAATATCTGTCATGACTTCTATAATTACTATCGTGCTTAATTTTAATAGTTCTTAAAACTTTATTATTGCCACTCCCTCTTATTCTTGATTGTGTTTGTTGTTCATGACACTCCGGCCCATGACACCAATTATAGTCGCTCATTTCAAATCACTCGCATAATCAAAAGCACCGACAACTTCCTCATTATCTTTTTGGGAATATAATCGGCTCTTAATTTCATCATTCATAGGTTTTGCAAGTTCCAATCCAGTTTGAATTGTTTTCATATCAACTGTGTCTATCGGTTTATCATGCTCTAACTCTAATATATATTTAGTTATCATATCGTCTCAACCTTTCATTTTCATCTGTGCTTGGTAACATTGACCACAATGCAAACACTCCAAAGAATAACAAAATTATTCCAAGAGTAAAATCAAATCTGTATGCTAGGATTGTTCCTAGCATAGCAGATATAAATCCAATTAATAATAAAAATAATCTCATTAAACTACCGCCTTAATTGTCCATTGACCCGTTGCATGTCTCCAGTCGCCAAATCCACCAGATTTGTTTTCTGCGTCAAAATCCCAATAGATAAATCTATCAGTTCCGTTTTTATCTGTGAAAATTTTACCAAGTACTCCATTTGGTTTTTCTGCACTTGCAGTTCTTGTAATTATTTTTTTATGTTTTTTTGCAAAGTAAGTTATGTAAAACTTCTTGGGCATTTGTGTTAGGTCTGTCATTTCTTCCTTTCTGTGTTTTATTAATGGGATTATAACACATAATCCCATTAATGTCAATGGTTAATTTAAACTATTTTCTTTTTGTTTTTCATACTTCATTCTAGCGAGTATTTTATCCTCTCTACTTGTGTTTTTATTCTTCATGCCTTTAATTCTCTCAGCTAGGTTTTTAGGATTATAGATAACAAGTCCAGTTGAGTTTGTTCTGATTATTTCTGCTTCTGAAATATTCAAACCAAGTTCTGTCGCAAGTTCTATTGCCTCGTCTAAATATTTATAACCTTTCAGACCAACTTTAATTTCTTTCATCTGGTCTAAAATAGATTTAATCCAATTTCTATGTGCCATAACAAATTGTCCTTTAGCTTGTTTCCATTGTTTCAACATCATAAATTGTTCTTGATTACAAGCAATAGAACGATCTCGACAATAGTTTCTACCAATTAAATCTAATTGATATTTTTCATTCCATTGTTTGCCATATCCACTATCATCACTTCCAAGATATTTATTGTTTGCGTCAACATATTTTGTTAAATGTGGGTTTTGATCTTTGCCCTCTTGTTCAATCAAAATATCTGGGTTGCAATTATCTTGTGCTTTAAGTTCATCACGATATAAGGCATAGCCATAAGCTTTGTTTTCACTATAACTATTACTACTATCATTATCAAACTCGCCATTTAACCTAAAGTCAAAATGTTCCTCAATAGTGCTATCTTTCATTATTGGATTGTTGTCATAATCTCTATCTTCAACTTGACCTAAATAATGAAAATGAAAACAACTATCCTTTGCGATAGTTTCAACATTCTCAAATTTATTTTGAAGATAGTATGCTTTTTCAACATCACTTGGAGTATAATGTTTTCTGACAATAGTTTCTGCAATATTCCAAGCATTGTCATTAATCTCAATTTGATCTGCTTTGAGTTCATCATACTTTCTTTTTTCGTGTGTGTCCTCTTGTTCCAAGTGTACTCGCATACGATTTGCGATTTTATTTCTGTACTCTTGGTTTAGTCTTATTCTACTCATTTGTGCCTTTCTGTTTTTTGCATATATAATTATCCTATACTATTTTATACATAAAGTCAAATCTTTTTTAAAAAAAATTCAACTATAGGTTGAACACACCTATTTATATATCCCGACCACCCGCCCCTATTATATAGGATAATTTAGGATTTGTCAATAGACATTGTGTCCGAAATGGGTACCCAAAACGGACAGTCTTTTTTAAATTTGCCTTAATGTTGCCATATTTATCCTATATACTCCTAATCATGGAAAATAAAAAAATATGGTTTGTAATTGAAAAAAGCAATTACGGTGGAAGTTATAATAGTTACAGAATAGAAAAAACTGCAGATACAGTAGAACAAGCAACAATGTTCAAGGTACATTTAGACGCTTTGAACGAGAGTAAAAATAAATCTTACTTTTTGGCTAGTGATATTGATACTGTTATGGATAGGGTTATTTCTTCGCACAATAAAAAAGTTGAAGAAGAAAAACCTCTAGTTTTAAAAAATGGAGTTGATGAAAAAGAAATTCCATTTTAAATAAAATTTTCAGGGGGCCTACTTGTTTAGATGGCCCCCTTTAAATAGTGTTCGATTTGAGAGGTTGTACTACACTTAAAATTGGGAAACTCTCGGGACAACTTCTGGTTGTGAAGTACTTTAAGCTTGCTTCAAATTACCAACGACCAGAACTGATCCCTGATCTGTGCTACCTAAGTTGACGGGTTCAGCATTCGCAAGGGTGTTATGGAAAACGTACAGATCTGGGATCAGTGGGAAATAGGAAACGTCCTATGAGAAATTCATGAACTTTCCTGCTGATCCCTGATCCTTGTTATTAGTGCTAACGACCTGCAGTCAGTTAGTGTGAAGAGCAAGGATCTGGGATCAGGAATAATGAGAAAAAATCACGCGCTCTGCGCTGCAGCTATACATTGCGCCAGGTTTTGCTCTTATGCATTCTTAAGTAAATGCATAAGGGTTAATATGAAAAAAGTTTCAAGCGTCAAGCAACAAGCAAAAAATAAAGCTTGACAATGAGTATAAGATAATATAGGATACTAAAAAACAGAAAGGAAAAAATGAGTACAAGAAGCAATATAGCAATAGAAGACCCAAAGACAAAAAAAGTAAAAGTTATATATGTTCATAGTGATGGTTATCCTTATGGCGTTGGAAAATGCCTGGTTGATCATTATAATATGTATGACTTAGCCAAAGAACTATTTAATCATGGAGATGCATCTTATTTAGGTGATACCATTAATGAATGTAGTTTTTATGGAAGAGACTGGAACAGAGATGAAGAGCCAGCAAAGACTTTCAATAATGAAGCGCACTACATGCGATATATGGACGGCGAATTCATGATTGAATATATTTACTTGTTCAAAGATAATCAATGGAATGTAGCAACATCAAAATCTATTAAAACTAAAGATGGTTTTAATGATGCTCAATTTTATTTTAGTAAATTTGAATCTGTAAAAGATAACAAGGAATATATCAAATACAAAGACAAACACGAAAAACATGCAGAGGTCAAAATGATTTCCCAAATTGGAAACATGTTGAAGGGTGCAGGGTTCAAAGCACCAAGCTCCAAGCACCGGCCGGCACAACCTCAAGTTGAAAAAAAATAAAAAAAGATTTGACATCCCACATTCTCCATGATACAAGGTAATTATGTCTGAACTTGAAAAACTTAAAAAAATGCTAGTAGACGCACATAACGAGCTTCGAGCCCGTAAACAAAAAAACACGCCAACATTTGGCGCAATGATGTTTATGTTGCAGGCCATCGTTCAGTGTAACAAAGCTCTAAGTGAAAAAGATGAAAAAAGAGCTTAATCTTCAAGACCCAGGCCCGAAAGGGCCTGGCCAATTTAGAATGATTCTAAGGTACAAGCCCCAAGCTACAAGCACCAAGCGCCAAGCTCCCCGGCCGGCCTTAATTTGAACACAATTAAAATATATAAATAAATTAGAAAGCGAGAAATAAAAATATGCCATACTTTAGAGATGAAGATAACAAAAGAAAACAAAACAGCTGGAGCGACGAAGCGCACAATGTTTTAGTTTTAGCAATACAAACAATTGACAAGCTGGGCGGGCGTGAAGAATTTCCTGAGCTAAGACAGCGTTTAGATTTAATTTTAAATTCTGAACATTGGAAGGAGAAGAGAAGCAAAGAAGAGAACGAGCGCTTATATAATTATTATGAAAAGGATCCAATATGAAAACAAGTGAAGCATGGGCCCTGGTTGGCGGGCTGTCTAAGCCGTCAAAAATGCCCGGCTGGTCAATTGGTATACCTGCCAAGGAATGCAAAACAGGCTCCAAGCTCAGGAAGGTTAAAGGCAGCACCTGCTATGACTGTTATGCTCTTAAAGGCTGTTATGTATTTAAAGTTGTACAAGATGCACAGTATAAGAGACTAGAAGCAATCAAGAGCCCGCTCTGGGTTGCAGCAATGACAATATTAATTAATTCAAAAAGATCTAAATGGTTCCGCTGGCACGACTCGGGAGATGTCCAAGATCTTGATCATCTCAACAAAATTTTTGATGTCTGCAGGTTAACGCCTTCAATCAGTCACTGGATGCCAACGCGCGAAGCATGGATCAAGGACCATGTCTCAAGAGCCCCTGACAATTTAATAATTCGTTTTAGTGTGCCAATGATTGACCAGGAGCCCGCTGGCTCATGGCCCAACACTTCAACGGTGGTGACAACTGGCGCAACATGTCCAGCCCCTAAGCAAGATGGCCAATGTAAAGATTGTAGAAATTGCTGGAATAAAGAAATAAAAAATATATCATACGGTAAACACTAATGACATTTACATTCAGGCACCCAAAACATTACGCAGAGTTGAGAGCTGAAAGAAGAAAGCTCCAAGCTACAAGCTCCAAGCCTCAAGCTGAGGAATCCCGGCCGGGACGGCCGAGCGACAAGCCACAAGCTCCAAGCGTCAAGCGCCAAGTTGATATAAAAAATCACGAATAGCATCAAGCCCCAAGCAACAAGCTCCAAGCTCCAAGCCGGCCGGCTCCAGTTCCAAGATACAAGCACCACGGTACAAGTGAAAACGATTCAAGGCTCTTGGATCAAGGGTCTCGGCTATGATAAACGTGTTGTTAGGATGTGTCACGTGAAACGCAATTTGATGCGGACTGAACTTTAATTTTTTACCCTTTGTGACTTTTAGTTCAACTGTAAAAAAGTGGCTATTAGTATTATAACCCAATAGATCAGGCATGCCAGGAATAGCAAGGTTTTCAATCCTATTCCAGATAATTTTAGGTGTTTTAGCTTTAAGTTTTTTATATAATTTGACTTCAGCACCCACTAGTTTTTAGGGGTAACATCGTCATTCTTTTTGCCATTAGTTTTAGGCTTTAAAGACACTAACATAGCAATTAAAGTATACACTTCAGAGTACGGTCTTCTAGACAAATACTCTAATAATTGTTTTCTCTGTTCAATTGTTATTTCCATTTTCCTCCTTAATACGGTTTAATTAATTTATCATCTAATTTTAATTTTTGATCTTTATGTGTCTTTAGCACCAATCTCAATCCAGGCTGCCCTATAATTGTATGCTCTTGCACTTCCATTCTCTTAATCTCTTCAAGATAACCATTCTTCTCAATATATATTTTAGCATGGCTAATTGCATTACCTTTAAGTTTATCTGTAAAGCTACCAAGAAATTGTTGTAAATCTTTAACGAGCATTAAAGTAATCACTCACTTGTTTTGCTAATCTTTTATTATCTTTTTTTAACTCTTCATTCTCTTGAACCATTTTACCCATTAACTGTTGGTGTGATTCGTTTATAGCCATCAGTTCTTTAACTCTTTGTCTCAAAGTACTAATGATTTCTTCCAAATCATTTGGGCCTCTGTCATCTTCCATACTAACTCCTTTAGCTTTCATTTTATTTTTAGAATGCACTTCTAAAATTTCATCATTTATCTCTGTCATATCTATTGACAATATAGGATAGTTACCTTAAATTGTCAACCATGGGATTACCAAAAAGATTAACAGAAATGCAGAAAAGATTCGCTGAATATCTAGTATTCAATGAAGGTAGAACTACAGGTGCTGAAGCAGCAATAGCAGCTGGATACTCAGAGAAAAGATGTAGGCAAGAAGCATCAGAATTACAGAACCCTAGATTATCTCCATTAGTAGTACAATATATTGGACAACTCAGAGAAGAAAAATTAAAAAAGTATGAAGTCACTTACGACAAACATGTAGCAGAACTTGGTAAGATTAGAGAGGCCGCTTTAAATAAAGGTGCCTTTTCAGCAGCAACCAATGCTGAGAAAAACAGAGGTATGGCCGCTGGATTATATATAGACAGGAAAATAATAAAAACAGGTAAGTTAGAAGAAATGTCTGAAGAGCAATTAGAAGCTAAGATGAAAAAGATTCTAGAAGATTACGCACCTATATTAAATGCAAAACAAGTTGAAGGTGAAGCAACAGAAGTTACTGAATCTTCGTCATCTTCACAACCCAAGAAGTTGGAATCATCGTCCGATCCCCAAAAGTAATTTCCTTTGTAGTAGGATCTAAGTCATAAGACGCAAATATTTTTACCGAGTCGTCATCTTTAGAAAACACCCAACCTTCATTTACTGGTCTAGCTAATTTCATCTTATGAAATTCTCTATCATCAGCCCAACCAGAATCACTCAACGCATCAACCCATTCAATTCTATATTTTGAAAATGGAATATCGTTTGGTTGACTTGGAACGACTTGTTTTCTTATTCTTGGTTTTCTTCTTTTTGGTTTTCTTTTTGGCATTATAATATTTCGGATTATGTTTCTTGTGAAACATATCCCAAAATTCCTTTTCTGTCATCATGTCAATTACCATCGATATTGCATTTCCTATAGTCATTTGCCTTATTTATGCCATAATTGCCTTTTGCGATACCCTACAGAGTAAAAATTTTTTTTAGCTGCGCTAAACACAAAAAAAGTTGGAAGGTGTCGCAAATGGTCCAAAATGACCTATAAGCGTTGGTATCATTGACGAATACTTTCGACACCCCCCCCCTCGGGAGGGTATCGCAAGGGTATCGCAAGTGTCGAAAAATGGGATAATAATGGATCAAAATTCGGTCAAACTGCGACAAAAGTGTACAATTTTGTCAAAAAGTTCGACACTTGCGACACCCTTGCGACACCCTTGCGACACCCTAGGTGTCGCAAATCTGTGCCTTAATCTTGCCACATTTCTGCCACAATTGCTCCTTTTTCTGATGGGTGCTACTGTAATG
>LUML01000018.1_pt1 | contig 26557 bp, 21 predicted proteins | sample 729661 | NCBI WGS metagenome assembly LUML01 (sample SAMN03860264, study PRJNA289734) | marine metagenome | biome: seawater column; feature: ocean; material: water; isolation source: Red Sea water column Station 22 - depth 10m | place: Saudi Arabia: Red Sea | collected 2011-10-15 | depth 100 m | reverse complement strand
GTATCTAAGAGAAGAAACTCTCTTTCCTGGATGTTGTATACCCTTTGCATAATGGCGTCATCATCATCCGGTAATCGTTGAGCTTGATAAATATTTTTTTTGTCTTTAACTAAATATTCATTGTAGACATTGGGTATCAATTCTGCTGCGAACCTTATGTCGCCTATTTCACTAATTCTCTCTAGCTGTTCGGTCTCATATTGTTGTTTAATTTTTACCAAATCATTAGCTATTTTGTTATAAACATTCTGATAGGGATCCTGTGTTAAATCTCTTCTCTTGCTGTATGAACTTTGGGCGATGGTGGACGAATAGACTTTATTGATCCACTCCTTTCCAGTGATATCCCAGACGCCTATCCTGATTGAAATATCTAAACCATCTGATACCTCTATCCTTCCAGTAACAATAAGGTCAATTGCTTCTGAAATTTCAGGTAAGACCCATACACCTCCCCAAAAACCAGTATCTTGTAAAGTTTTCTTTAAGTGAAAAGGCATATATCTGGCCTCAGCTTTCCTAATTTCAGGAAAAATAAAATCATCTTCTTCCTCGGGTATGTTTGGATCAAAAAGCAAAATTCCTATATCAAGAAGCTCTTCTGAAGGGAGTTCAATCTGTGCGCGATCCAAACCAACTTTTTCATATTGAATGGTTTTAGCATCGACAACGCTCGTGCTAAAGATAAAGAAAAAAACAATACTCAGATTCTTTAAGGCTAGTAGGCTTTGTCGAAATTCAATTGTTTTCATTTCTTAATACCCATGTGCTTTCTATACTCATCCCAAAGGGCTGCTCTTATCATTGGATCATCTTCTTGAACTGCTGCTTCTCTAATTTGTCTTGCAATAACATCCTCTCCAGTTCCATCCATCGGTATATCCTCCGGAATCCTCTCTTTTATTTCATCTTGATCACCAGAAGTGGCCTCCGTGGTCTCATCCATCTCATTTTCTGAACTGTCTTGGTCTTGATCTTGACCTTCAGTTTCAGAACCAGTCATCTCTGAAGATTGCCCAGACTCCATATCCAATGGTCCATCTAAACCGCCTTGTTGAATTGCTTGAGCATCGGCACTCTCTTGTGCAGTCATCCCTCCTAGTGATTGATTAGCTGCTGCTATAATGACTCTTTCACCTTGCATTTCCTTGTCAAAATCACCCAGAGATTCATCAAAAACTGAGGAAGCAGATTGGCCAGAACCGATCTCAGAAGAGGTTCCCGAGGCCCCTGAATCACTATTGGTGCCCTGCATAGACGCATTGGTTCCGCTGCTGCCTTCATTTGTGGACGCTGCGTCACTCGAAGTGGAATTGTGAACCACTTGAACTGGCAGGTGAACTAGAACTTGGTGGGCTAGTTGATGGTGATTGAGAACCGCTTGATGAACTCTGTGAGGTTTGCCCTGAAGGGGCGCTCATTTGCTGTACCGCGCAACCATTAAGGGTAATCACGGTTAATAATAAAATAAATTTTCTTTTTACTGACATATCTCTTCTCTAGTGCCAGCTTAGCAGAACTATGTCTATTATATCATCAAAATCAGCGCCGACAAAAACATACAAAATAACAACTTCTGAGAAGATATATTCTTATTTTGGTAGGATTTGGTTTCAAATATTCAAACACATGGAGAAAATATGACTATCGAACTAGCATCTGAAGAATTTAAATCTAAGATTGGTACCGTCATTCATCAAAGCGAATGGATTGAAATATCTCAAGACATGATCAATGCATTTGCAGATGCTACAGATGACCATCAATGGATACATATTGATACTGAAAGAGCTGCTAAAGAGTCGCCTTTCAAAGCTACTATAGCTCACGGTTATTTCACACTTTCTCTCTATCCTAAATTAAGAGGATTAGTGGATCCAAATGATCCTCCATTTCCTGGTACTAAAAATATTATTAACTATGGTATTAACAAACTTCGATTCCCTGGGCCTGTAATCTCAGGCAGCAAGATTCGCTCAAATTGCACTTTGCTCTCAGTCGAAGAAGTTAAGGGAAGCCTTGAATTGTTAGAGGAGTACTCTGTTGAAGTCCAGGATCAGGATCGTCCAGCCTGTGTCGCTGAATGCATTATGAGACTGTATTTCTGATTAACCTTAACTGGTTGAAGTCTAGGATGGAGGAGTGGTTACTCCCTAAGAGCTCTTCTTAAAACCTTGCCAACATTGGTTTTTGGCAACTCATCAATAAATTCAATTTGTTTTGGAACCTTGTATGCAGTCAAATTTTCTTTGCAATGAGCTATGATTTCTTTTTCAGTCAAGCCTTGATTGCCCTTAACAACAAATAACTTAACACCCTCACCTGTTTTTTTATCTGGAACGCTAACACAGGCAGCCTCAACAACACCAGAGTGTAAACTCACAACATCTTCGATCTCATTTGGGTAAACATTGAAACCTGAAACTAGAATCATATCCTTTTTGCGATCGACTATTTCAAGGAACCCATCTTTATCAAGAGTCCCGATATCTCCTGTTCTAAAAAAACCATTGTCATCGATCGCCTCAGCTGTGGCTTCTTCATTTTGCCAATAGCCCTGCATGACTTGAGGTCCCTTAACACATATTTCACCTGGCTGTCCTCGCCTTACCTCTTTGCCATCATCACCTCTAATAGAAATTTCGGTGCTCGGGACTGGAAGACCGACCTTGCCATTAAATTCAGTTAAATGAGGAGGAGAAGCACTCACACTTGGTGAGGTCTCTGATAGCCCGTATCCTTCCAATAAAACCTTTCCTGTGAGTTTCTGCCAACGTTCAGCTGTTGATCGTCTGCATGCAGATCCGCCCGTACCTGAAAGTTTCATAGCGTCAAAATTAACTGAGTCAATTTCTGGATGGTTTAATAGTGCCTCATAAAGAGTATTTACACCGTTAAAAATGGTAAAGGGCCATTTCTTGATCTCTCTCACAAATCCTGTGGTGTCTCTAGGGTTAGTAATGAATACATTTAAACCTCCTTTGGTGTAACCTGCTAATACAACTACTGCCAGTGAGTAGATATGATACATCGGTAAAGCATTAATAAATATATCGCTACCTTCATCGTCAATCACGTCTGTCAATAGCGCATCTAACTGTTCTAGGTTTGCTACGATATTGCCGTGTGAGAGCATTGAACCTTTTGAAAGACCTGTGGTGGCTCCTGTGTATTGAAGAAATGCTAAATCGCTGACTGATATTGAGGTTTCATTAAAATCAGCCTCTGGTCTTTTGAGCATGGCTTTAAAGCCGATGGTATTCTGAATTCTATAAGACTTTATTCCTCGCTTTACAAACTTAATTACAAAATTCATCAAAGAGCCCTTAAGTGTTCCAAGGTAGTCTCCTATTTTTGTAACTATCACATGCTCTATGCTGATCTTATCCATAACTTCTTGGAGAACATGCGCCGAACCTTCAAAGATAAGGATGGCTTTAGCGCCTGAATCTCTTAATTGATGCTCAAGCTCTCTAGGGGTATAGAGCGGATTAACATTGACGACAATTAGGCCGGCTCTGAGTGCGCCAAAGACAGCTACTGGATATTGCAATAGATTTGGCATCATAATAGCAAGACGATCGCCTTTTTTTAGCCCTAAGACATTTTGCAGATAGGCTGCAAAACTTTTGGAATCTTTGGCAACTTGCCGAAAACTCATCGATACACCAAAATTAACAAACGCCTTGTTATCAGGGTATTTTGTCTCAGCTTCATCCAAGATCCTGACCAAGGTCTTTCTTGGGTCAAAAACCAACTCTTCCGGGGTGTTTTCCGGATAATTTTTTAACCAAGGTTTTTTCCTACTCATATCCCACCATAAAAAATAATAATCTTTAATCTAACCTAGAGTGTTCAATTTTTCACCTATATTAGTTGCAACCATGCCATCAAAAGTTCATTATTTCATCCTTAACGGTTGAAACATATGGATAAATCAAGGTTCCCAAATTTTTATCAACTTCCTATTGAGGATCGGATTGAAGCGGTCTTTGAGAGAGGCCTGATATCTGAAGAAGATTATAAATTGCTGAAGAATCAGCAACAGCGTCTTGATCTTCAAAGTGCCGACAAAATGATAGAAAATGTTATCGGTGTCATGGGTATGCCTGTAGGTCTAGGTCTTAATTTTTCAATCAATAATAAAGACTATGTTGTTCCACTTGCGGTAGAAGAGCCATCCATAGTTGCGGCATTAAGTTCAGCTGCAAAAATAGCAAGAGAGTCTGGCGGATACTCAGCACAAGCAACAGATCCAATATTAGTTGGACAAATCCAAGTGGTAAACATCGAAAACATTGAACAAGCCAGAAACGACTTACTGAATAGAAAAGAAGAAATCTTAAACCTCGCTAACAGTCTACACCCTAGAATGGTTGCAAGGGGTGGTGGAGCAATCGACTTTAAAATCAAAACCTATCCAATGGAATCTTTTGATGGAGAGATGCTTATTATAGATCTCCAAGTGAACACCATGGATGCGATGGGAGCGAATCTTGTTAATGGGATGTGTGAAGGCATAGCTTCATTAGTTGAAACCATAACTGAAGGAGAAGTATTTCTAAGGATCTTGTCAAATCTTACCGATCAATCGCTAGCATCGGCATCGGTTAAAATCCCGGCTGAAGCTTTAGCAATTAAGGGTTATGATGGAGAACGTGTAAGAGACGGGATAATCATTGCTTCTGATTTCGCTCATGCTGATCCTTATCGAGCATCTACCCATAATAAAGGCATAATGAACGGAGTTGACGCTGTAGCGCTGGCTACAGGCAATGATTGGCGAGCAATAGAGGCTGGTGCTCACGCCTATGCTTCCAGGTTAGGTCGTTACACCGCCTTGTCGAAATGGTCTAAAAATGACAATGGAGATTTAATAGGGCAAATTCAGTTACCAATTAAGGTGGGCATTGTGGGAGCTCCTATTGAATCAAATCCAGCTGTTGCATTAAACCTCAGAATACTCAATGTTAACTCTGCCACAGAGCTGTCTAAAGTCATGGCTGCAGTAGGATTGGCACAAAATTTTTCTGCCTTAAAAGCATTGGCGACTGACGGTATCCAGAAGGGTCATATGACATTACATGCACGATCAGTTGTCAAGGCAGCTGATACGCCACATCATTTGTTCGACAAAGTGCTAGAGAAACTAATATTCAGCGAAGAAATAAAAGTTTGGAAAGCCAGAGAGATACTCGAAGAATTAAAAAAATCAGAATCAAAAAGCATAGGCAATAAGTCAATCTCAGAAACCGTTTCTGATTCTGTTGAGGGAATTGGTCACGGAAAGATCATCCTTCTAGGAGAACATTCTGTGGTCTATGGTAGACATGCTATAGCTGTACCTGCGCCTGTTAATATCAGAACCAAGGTTCAGGATACAGAGGATGAAATACTATTAATGATCCCTTCTTGGGGAGTCGAATATAGACTTGATAAAAACCCTAAGAAAAGACAATCCTTCGAAAAACCTGCTGGCCTGATATTGGATCAAATGGGGCTTAGTAAGAAAGGTATGAAGATCGAGGTTTTCTCAGATATTCCTAGAGGCATGGGTTTAGGTGGGTCTGCTGCAATAGCCGTCTCAATTATCAAGGCCCTAAATAATCATTTTAAGCTGGCATTAAACCAAGATGAAATAAATCAAATGGCCCTTGAATCTGAAAAGATTGCACACGGGAATCCAAGCGGTATTGACAATACGATGGCGACATATGGGCATCCCTTAATTTTTCGAAACGGAGATAACCCATTGATCGAACCCTTGAATATCAACGAAACATTTTCAATTTTGATTGGCTTTTCATCCACTGAAGGTCTCACCGCGAAAACTGTCGGTATCGTCAGGGATCTTTGGAAAAAGAACCCTGGGGTTTATGAAAAAATCTTTGATGAAATTGATTCTCTAGCCCTTCAATCAATCCAGGCAATACAAAACAATGATTTTGAGTTGCTTGGCCAATTAATGAATATCAATCATGGACTATTAAACACACTTCAAGTCTCAACACCAGAACTTGAACGACTCATCATGATTGCAAGAGAATCAGGAGCATTAGGTGCTAAATTAACCGGTGGTGGTGGTGGTGGAGCTGTCATTGCTTTGTGCAAAGATATTGATATCACTAAGTCTGCTATTGAGTCTGAAGGTTATGAAACCCTAGTCGTTGAAATCCATAATCCGTGAATGCTGAACTGACATTAGAAGAGAAGAACAAAGACTTATTAATACTGGTCGATGAATCGGATGAAGCATTAGGTTTTAAATCAAAGTCTGAATGTCATGAAGGGAATGGAACGTTGCACAGAGCATTTTCCGTTTTTATCTTTAATCCTTTAGGCCAATTGCTCATTCAAAAAAGAAGTTCCAATAAAGAATTATGGGATCTTCACTGGTCCAATAGCTGCTGCAGTCATCCTCAGAAAAATGAACAGATGGAGTTGGCTGTTAAAAGGCGATTAAAGGAGGAACTAGGTATTGAATGCCCAGTGCATTATTTGTATAAATTTACCTATCATGCAACATACAAAGATCTGGGCAGCGAACATGAGTTATGTCATGTCTATGTGGGTCTTTTTGATGGAGAGATTAAGGCTAATCCTGAAGAGATCGATGATTGGAAATTTATAAAGCCTGATGATTTACAAGAAAGAATAAGAAATTCAAAAGAAGATTACACCCCATGGATGAAAATTGAATGGGAGATGCTTACAGCCTCCTATAAAAGGGAAATAGAGAATAGAATTGGCATAAAGCTTTAGAGGATTAAAATTGATCTTCAGATAAAGCCATTGTCGTTTTTGAACCCGACATTAGTGCTTTTGAATAAAAATGAATCATTGGCAAACACTGCTCGATAAAAAAATTAGAAGAAACCAACTTTCCCTTATAGAATTCCCTATCATTCCCATCGTCTATATTTTTTAAGGCTAATAAGGCAGAGCGACAAGCGATCCATCCGCCTGTAAAAGTTCCCATTAGCATTAAAAAATTATAGCTAGCTGATCCGGCAAGGAAAGGATCATCTGTCTGAGAATCTAAAATATAATTCACAGAATCCTCAACAACGCTTATCGCTTCTTGCATACTCTTTTTAATGTTTGCAAGATTCGCTTGATCTGAATCAATAGCATCAATCTCAGAAGATATCTCAGAGATGAATCGATTGAGTTCGGCGCCGTTATCCCTGATAACTTTCCGACCTATCAAATCATTAGCCTGGATTCCTGTGGTCCCTTCATAAATGGTGGTAATCCTAGAGTCTCTAAAATGTTGAGCTGCCCCGGTCTCCTCTACATAACCCATGCCGCCATGAATTTGCAGGCCAATTGAAGTAATTTCCTGGCACAATTCACTGCACCACCCTTTTGTAATTGGAGTAAGAAGATCGGCTCTTAGACTATGCTGCTCATTATTAGCTGCCAGATCCAATTCCAGAGTATTGAGGTAAACAAGAATGCGCATGACCTCTATTTGAGATCTCATTTTCAATAACATCCTTCTTACATCGGGATGATGAATAATGCTCACTCTCTGAGACTGATCATTAGTCCTGCCCTGGACTCTCTCCTTAGCATAAGACAAAGCCTGTTGATAAGCACGCTCAGCTATAGCTACACTTTCACAAGCTACTCCTATTCTTGCATCATTCATCATGGTAAACATGCAAGAAAGTCCCTCGTTAACTTCGCCAACCAAATAACCTGTCGCATCTTCAAAGCTCATTACGCAAGTCGCACATCCATGGATACCAAGTTTATGCTCTATTGAAACTGCCTGAAGATTATTTCGCTCTCCCAGGCTTCCATCATCCTTAACCAGATATTTTGGAACCAAAAATAAAGAGATGCCCTTAACGCCTTCTGGTGCATCAGGTAATCTTGCTAGCACAAGGTGAATTATATTCTCAGAAAGATCATGCTCACCCCATGTAATAAATATTTTCTGACCGGTGATTTTATAATGATCACCCGATTGGGCTGCTGATGTGTTTAATACCGAAAGATCTGAACCTGCTTGTGGTTCGGTTAGATTCATGGTTCCAGAATATTCACCCGAAATTAATTTACCAAGAAATAGATCTTGCAAAGATTTCTCTGCATGACACTCAACCGCTCTAATAGCTGAATTGGTCAATAACACCAAATGTGCCCATGAAAAATTCGCTGCCATTACCATTTCATTAATTGGCATTGAAACCAGGCTAGGCAATCCCTGGCCTCCAAAATTAGGATTGAAACTCAAGGTAGGCCACCCGCCTGAAATATAGGCTTCATAGGCTTCTTTATAGCCTGGCGGAACTTCAACTCTACCGTCTTTCAAGGTAACCCCTAGGCGATCTCCATCAATATTGGTGGGTGCTATGACCTCAGACGCTATTTCTGCTGAGCTACTATAAATAGAGGATAAAAACTCCCTATCAATCTCTTGATCAAGCCCTTCTAATTGATTCAGCTTCTCAAGACCTATAAATTCATCCAAAGCGAATAGCATGTCTTTGATTGGTGGTTCAAAATGACTCATATCAGGCCCTGTCAAACCATGGGAGATCAACCAAAGTCGCTTTTAGTTCTTTGTCAGGAGAACAAATAACAATATCCGTACCGCTCTTAGCATGATTAACATCAAGAATGGTATAACAGATGTTCCTATCGAGCCTTGGCGAATAAACCAATGCATTCATGGATCCAACGTTCTTGCCATCTATTAAAACAGGCCAAGGTTCCGAATTAAAAACAGTCATCCGCTCACCATGGATTTCAGCTCCCATTAATTTATTTTTTGGTCCCTTTAGATTGATTTCACGTAATGCCTCCTTGCCGATAAAATCGTCTTCTTGATCAAGGTCGATCATCCAATCTAAACCAACTTCATAGGGGTTATTTGTTCTGTCCATATCGCCTAAATAACTGAGAATGCCTGCCTCAAGCCTCAAGATTACATTGGGTGTTCCTGCACTTATATTTAAATCATGCCCTTCCTGCCAGAGCATTTCCCATAATTCATCTCCCTTAGAATGATCTTGAAGGAAGATTTCATAGCACCTTTCTCTGCTGTATCCCATTCTCGCAATCACCATAGGAATGCCATCATGATTTAGCTCTTTAAACTTATAAAACCCTAATTCATCAATCCAATCTCCGAAAACCCTTGCCATTAACTGAGTTGAATTAGGTCCTTGGACCTGCAATGGCGAGACATCCGGTTCAATAATTTCTACATCAAAATTATATCCTGCAGCAATCCCTTGTGCCCATAGCAGTGAATCTCCATCTGACAATGAAAACCAAAAATGGTCCTGATCAATCTTTAACATCACAGGATCATTAATAAATCCCCCTTTAAAATCCAGAAAAGGCGCATACATTGCTTGACCTTTAGAGCATTTTTTAATGTTTCTAGGCGTTAAAAATTGAGATAAAGCCTCGGCATCAGGACCCTTAATTTCGACTTGACGCTCACAGCCAACATCCCACAGCTGAACGCCATTAAGCAATTTTTTATAGTCTTCCTCAGGACCCTCGAAAGCAATGGGCAGATACATATGGTTATACACTGTAAAAGCTTGAGCGCCATACTTCATCGTCGAGTCAAAATACGGGGATTTCCTGACTCGAGGGCTAATGACTAATTTAGATGTTTTAAACATAATATAAAGTGCGGGTAATAATACTTAATAATTCATAATAATTCGAATTTCATAGGAAACTATATGGTGCTGGACTATTCATCTGTTTTATCTAAACTGTAAAAGCTCTAATTACAGAGGGAAAACAGTATCCTGAAGAATAAAGAAAATATAGATTGGACAAATTTTGCTCTAACGGTCCTAGCGACTCTGGCCATACTAGCGCCTATGTTTATTGCACCCATGGCCACCAATGAACTACTGGATCAAGCTTACGAGTGGATTGCAAGCAATTTAGGTGCAATTTACTTGATCATGGGGCTCTTAACGCTTTTATTTCTATTGATTTTAGCTATCAGCAGATATGGAACGATTGTATTGGGTCAAAAAGATGATGAACCTGAGTATGGGTTTTTTGGTTGGTCCTCTATGTTGTTTTGTTGTGGTGTCGGGGCCTCTTTAATATTGTACGGAACCACCGAGTGGGTAGATTACTATCTAAAACCACCTTTTGGGGCTGAGCCTAGATCGAATGAAGCAATTGCCTGGGCTTCAAGTTATGGGATGTTTCATTGGGGGATTATTGGCTGGGCAATTTATTGTTTCCCTGGAGTTGCAGTGGGTTATAGTTATTACAACAGAAACTCAGGTAGCTTAAAAACAAGCACAGGATGTGAATCAGTCTTGGGCAATCAAAAGTTAGCCAAATTAATAGATTTAATCTACATGATCGCTCTGGTTGGCGTTTTGGGGGCTGGGTTAGGCTTCACATCCCCAGTGGTCAGCGCAACAATTACTGAATTCTTTTCAATTGAGCAAAATCTCATTATTACTGTCTCCTGCTTGTTGTTATGCATGATAATTTATTCAATTAGTATCTATTTTGGTGTCGAGCAAGGAATACAAAGGCTTAGTAAATTTTGTGCTTATATAGCCTTCTTTGTTTTGATATACATACTCATTTTCGGGCCGACTCTTTTTATAATTAAAAACTCTTTTGAGAGTTGGATCTTTATGATTAATAATTTTTTTACCATGAGTCTTGGTCCACCGCCACTAGGAAAATCTGAATTCTCAAAAGCCTGGACTATATTTATGTGGGCTTGGTTCTTTGGTCTTGGTCCATTTGTTGGCATATTCATTGCGAGAATCTCAAGAGGAAGAACCATACGGACGATGATTCTCGGCAGTCTGTTTTTCGGTACTCTAGGAACATCATTGTTTTTTATGGTCATGGGCAATAATGCTATTTATCTAGAAACAAACGGCATCATGCCTCTCATTGATATATGGAGCAATGAGAGTCCAGCAGTTATGGTTTCAAGAAGTATATCTGGAATGGTTTTAGGAAAATGGATTCTTCCCTTTGTCGGAGTGTTTAGCCTTGTCTTTATGGCTACAACATTTGACTCAGGAGCGTACACCCTAGCCTCATCAGCTACCAAGAAAATGAAAGCTGGTGAGAACCCGGAAATCTGGAATAGAATCTTCTGGGCATTCTTTATTGCCTTACTGCCTTTGGCATTACTGATAGGTGCTGCCGATTCTCCTGATCTCAAGGGGATTGAAAAGTTAAAACCTTTTCAAACCATCGTGCTTTTAATCTCACCACCGCTCCTGTTTGTGTATATAATCATGGCCGTTGGATTAATAAAGAGCATATTTCAAGACGAAAAAGAGAAATCTTATGAGCGATAAAATTAAAACCCTAGAACAAACTTTAAACTCTGATGGTTTTGCAATTACTGCAGAAATCCCTGCGCCTATTAGTGCTTCTTCTGTTGAGATGGAGGAAAAGATTGATTTACTAAAAGGTTATGTTCACGCCGTTAATGTCACCGATAATCCGGGTGCTACAGCACATATGTCTAGTCTGGCTGGTTGCAATATTGTAAGAAACAAAGGAATTGATCCTATTTTCCAAGTCACCTGCAGAGACCGAAACAGATTAGCTATACAGAGTGATCTTATGGGGGCTTCTGCTCTGGGTATTAATAATGTTCTCACTCTGGCTGGAGATCCGATAAAAAATGGAGATCAAGCTGATGCGAAAGCAGTGTTTGATATTAATTCAAAAAAAATCCTATCGATCATGCAAACCATGAATGATGATGGTCAAACGATGTCAGGCAGAGAGCTACAAACCAGATCAAACTTCTTCCCTGGTGGCGCTGCAATTATTCATGAACCTGAGGAGAACTGGGAACCAGTTGCTCTTAAAGAAAAAACTGAACTCGGGGCAAAATTTATACAAACGCAATTTTGTTATGATGTGGACTTATTAAAAACCTATATGAAATATATTGTTGATTCAGGGTTATCCGAACAACTCTTCTTCATTGTTGGAATCGGACCGCTGAGAAGCGATAAATCAGCCAAGTGGATGAGAGATAAGCTCTTTGGGACTGTAATCCCAGATAGCATGGTCCAAAGGATGGAACAATCAGAGAATCAAATAGAGGAAGGTATAAAAATTTGTGCAGAATTAATCAACCAGTTCCAAGAGATCGATGGCGTTCATGGCGCCCACCTTATGGCGCCCAGAAACCTTTCTGCTATAGCGCCAACAGTAAAAAAAGCTGGGATAAAGATATAGCTTAAATTCAAGATTTACTGGCTAAGAAATCTTGCAATCTATAGTAAAGCATGCCCAATGACATGGCTGGGCTAGAGAACCACTTTCCGCCTGGTAATTGAATGTGCTTAATTTTAGATAGAGTCTCAATCATATCCCATTCATTACTAATTGCATTGGCTATGATTTTACCTGCCATATGAGTAGGCGCGACACCATGTCCTGAATAGCCCTGAGAATAAAATATGTTCTCAGTTAATCTCCCAAGTTGAGGAATACGATGAATAGTAACGGCAACATTTCCTGCCCATGCATAATCTATTCTCACGTCATCCAGATCTGGGAAGACATTTAACATCCTTTTTCTCAGGTTTTGATCGATATTTTTAGGTTCATTGCCTGAATAATTATATCGACCACCAAAAAGAAGCCTCTTGTCTGGAGACAATCGATAATAATCTAAAATGGTATTAAGATCGCAGACGGCCATATCCTTGGCAATTATCTCTTTTGCCCTCTCATCTCCTAATGGCTCAGTGGCAATAATGCAACTGCTCGCAGGCATAATCATGCGTCTTAATTTTGGATTAAGCTTACCTATGTGTGCATTGCCAGCTAAAACTAGATGCTTAGCTCTAACCGAACCTTGACCTGTCTCAATAAGAACTTCTTTGCCTGGGTGGATGCTTAAGGCTTTGGTTTTTTCATAGATTAAAACGCCAAGGTTGCTGGCCGCTTTTGCCTCCCCTAATACCAAGTTTAATGGGTGAAGATGGCCGCTTCCTGAATCTATCATGCCACCAATATAGTTCGATGAGCCAACATAATGATTAATTTCACTGCTATCGACTAATGTCAGATTATGCTGATAACCTCGATGATCCCAATCCTCTTTCCTCTCTATGAGTTCATCCATTTGGAGGTTATTAAGAGCCACTTCAATGAAACCTTCTTTTAGATCACAATCAATTTCAAACTCTTTTATGGTCTCTCTGACCAGGTCACTACAATCCGCTCCAAGCTTCCACACTGATTGAGCGACCTCCTCTCCAAATTGTTCGAATTTATTACTAAAGGTAAACCCGGATATTAACTGGCCACCATTTCGGCCACTAGCGCCCCAACCAACTCGGGCCGAATCGATCACCACTACTTTATACCCCTTTTTAACCAGGTTTAATGCGGTGTTAATCCCCGTGAATCCTGCGCCAACAATACAAACTTCTGATGTTATATCCTCTTTGAGTTTTGGATAGGTTTTAGACTCATTTATGGTAGCCGCATAATAAGAAGCTACATGTTCTGTTTCCTTATTTACCATTTACTTTGTTTTTTGAATTCTTAATTTTTTTGCTTAACAAACAGTATAATATTGTCTTATTGATCAACGAAGGATTGTACATAATGGCAAGAAGAAGAACCAGAAGAAGTAAAGAAACCTCTTCAGTAAGTGAAAATATTAGACCTGTGGTCGAAAAAGGAATGATGGGCGGCAGATTTAAACCCCTGACTGATCATGATATAGAGCAGATTCATCAAACCGTTCTAGATGTTCTAGAAAATATTGGGATGGCCAACCCTCTCCCACAATTAAAAGAAATTGCCTTAGAGAACGGTTGCACTTTTACAGATGAAGGGCGCTTATTATTCCCAAGATCATTAGTGGAAGATGTTATAGCAAGGGCAGGCAGAGACTTTGTGATGTATGGGAGAGACCCTAAGCACGATGTAGATATGTCGGATCAAAAAGTTAACTTATACGGTGGAGGCGAAGCGGTAACAATGCTTGACCTGGGAGCTAAAAAATACAGGCCATCCACAATAAACGACGTCTATGATATTGCCCGATTGGTCGACTACCTTGAAAATGTTCATAGTTATTCACGAGTAGTCGTAGCCACGGAATTCAAAGACTTATTAAAAACTGATATCAATACAGCCTACGCAAGTGTTGTAGGGACACAGAAACACACCGCACTGACTTTTGCTAGTGGAGATCATGTAAAACCAACCATTGAAATGCTGGATATGATTGCTGGGGGTGAAGGTAAATTCTTAGAACGGCCATTTGCACATGGGGGTGGATGCACGGTGGTATCACCGCTCCGTTATGGAACCGATAATTGTGAGGTGGCGGTAGCCTCTATAGAAATGAATGCTCCGGTCTGGGTTGTAATTGCACCACAATCTGGAGCAACAGCGCCGGCTGCTTTAGCAGGCTCGTTGGTTCAGGTGATTGCGGAAACACTGGCTAGTTTATTATTGATTGATTTAATAAAACCGGGTCACCCGGTTATTTTTGGCCCTTGGCCGTTTGTTACAGATCTAAGGACAGGCTCCTTCTCAGGAGGTAGCGGTGAGGAAGCGATAATGAGTGCTGCATCTGCACAAATTACTAATCATTACGGTCTCGCTAGCTCAGTAGGAGCTGGTATGACAGATTCAAAAAGTCCGGATGCACAAGCAGGTTATGAAAAAGGTATAACGGTTGCTCTAGCGGCACTTGCTGGTTGCAATAATGTATCTGAGTCTTCTGGAATGATGGCAAGCCTTATGGGCTATTCTTATGAATCGCTCGTTATTGATAATGATATGCTCGGAATGGTGATGAGGACAGTCAGAGGTATCGAAGTAAACGAGGAAACTTTATCTTATAGGGCTATAAAAGATACTGTTGAGGGTGAGGGACATTTTTTAAGAGACCCGCAAACCCTTGAATTAATGAAGACGGAGTATCTCTATCCAACACTTGCAGACAGAAGTACTCAAGAAGAATGGGAGGCTGAAGGCTCACCTGATATGAGACAGAGAGCTGAAAAAAGAGCGAGAGAGATACTCAATTCACATTATCCTGTTTACATAGATGATGAAACGGATAAAAAAGTTCGAGACACCTACCCTATCGAAATTTCAAGAGATGTAATTAAGCCAACAAAAGACCGTTTCTAAAATCTATGGCAGTAAGAAAACGTAGAAGCGGCGGGAGTAAAGCTCGTAGAGCTATACGACAGAACACGGAAAAAGAGGCTATCGTCTTTCCAGGTCTAGAGGGAGGGCAATATAAACCTCTGAGCGACTCGGACATTCAAAAAATTCATAAAACTGCCTTGGATGTACTCGAAAATATAGGGATAGGCGACCCCATTCCAGAGATACTTGATCATACGCTAGATAAAGGGTGCATTTTGGGTGACGATAACCGCCTTAAATTTCCTAGGTCCTTAGTTGAAGATCTTTTAGATATTGCTCCAAAAGAGCATCTTATGTATGCCATAAACCCAAAATACGACCATATGGTGTCTGGTAAGAAAACATACCTATCCACCTCAGGGGAGCCGATTTCAATTTTTGAATATGAATCACAATCATTTCGACCAACCACATTGGTGGATATTTATGACGCGGCTAGATTGTGTGACCAATTGGAACACATACATCAATTTGGACAGCCCTTTGCAATCACTGAATACAGCCAGGATAAATTTACTCATGATATCAATGCTGCCTATGCGGCAATTTCAGGAACACAAAAAGGCATTGGTCTTGCAGTTGATAACGTTGAACACATAGAACCCATCATTAATCTCTTTGATACTTTCCTTGGTGGAGAAGGCGAATATATGAAACGCCCTTTTGCAGAAATTGGAGGTTGCCCAATCGTTTCTCCGCTTAGATTTGGCCAAGATAATGCAGAAGTGATGGTGAGGATGGCCGAATTAGGTCTTTACATTGGCGTCTGCACAGCGCCTCAGGCAGGAACCACTGCTCCTGCTTCTCTAGCAGGTAGTTTGGTGCAATCTTTTGCTGAAACCCTTGCCTGTTTATGTGTCGTAAATATGATCAAACCCGGTTCATATTGTGATTTTGAGATGTGGCCTTTTATCTCAGATTTAAGGACAGGAGCTTTCACTGGCGGTAGCGGTGAACAAGCTTTAATTATGGCAGCAACTGCCCAAATGTGTAATTTCTATGGATTGGTTTCCAGTGTTGCTTGTGGAATGACCGACTCCAAAACCATGGACGCACAAGCAGGCTATGAAAAAGCGATCACGACCACAGCCGCGGTGCTCGCAGGCAGTAATGTTGTATCGCATTATGCGGGAGCTGTTGGCAGTATCATGGGCTGGTCTTTTGAGGGTGCGCTTATCGATAATGACATGTCAGGGAATATCCTTAGACTCGTTAAAGGCATTGAAGTAAATGATGAAACTTTGTCATATAACGTTATCAATGATGTTGTCTATGGCGATGGACATTATCTTAAGCATCCACAAACTATAGAATTAATGGAAACTGAATTTTTATACCCTGATTTAGCTGACAGAAGAACAACCCAAGAATGGGAAGAACAAGGCAAACAATCAATATATGATCTTGCACATGAAAAATTAAATGGAATGATGAAAAACTATTACCCAGAGTATATTGATAGCAAAACTGATGAAAAAATAAGGTCTAAATTTCCAATAAAACTAAGTAAAGACCGGATGAAGCCTAATACATATTGGAAGTAGAGCTATCTTTTTAACTCTAAATCTTCTAGTAAAAAACCTATAATCAAAATATATTGGTCTGATGCACTGATTTGAACCAGATTGCAGGTGCTAAAAAAAATATTGCTAAAGCGGTTAACAAAAATTCTATTTTTATAAACCTGAATAGCAATAGCTCTCAGGTTTTTTTTTGAGGTAAGTGGGTTGAGGATAAAAGAAAAGATTAAAGAAAAAGGTTACCTATTGGCAGATGGGGCAACAGGCACTAACCTATTCGATATGGGCTTAGAGTCAGGATACCCTCCAGAGCTATGGAATCTCGAACATCCCGATAGGGTTGAATCAAATCATCAGAGCTTTTTAGAGGCAGGTTCTGATATCTTGCTGACCAATTCATTTGGAGCAAATGAATTTAGATTATCCCTTCACGGTGATGAAGATAAAGCAGATGAAATTAATTTTGAAGCTGCTGAAATAGCTAAAAAATCTATTGAAAAATCAAAAAGAGAGGTTTTTATTGCGGGATCTATAGGTCCAACTGGCGAAATTATTGAGCCACTTGGTGATTTATCAAAAGAGAAAGCTAAAGATGCCTTTTTGAAACAAAGTCTAGCTCTTAAAGCAGGTGGTGCTGATTTTATCTGGATTGAAACAATGTCATCTGAGGAAGAAATGGAAGCAGCTTTACTTGCAGCCCAAGAAACAAGCTTACCCATAATTTGCTCATACAGCTTTGATACACATGGAAGATCAATGATGGGCTTAGAGCCTGCAAAGCTTACCGACCTAACTGCTAATTTTTCACCTAACGTTTTTGGTTATGGGGCTAACTGCGGAATTGGTGCCTCTGAATTAATTGGATCTTTAATATGTTTTAAGTCATACAAGCCAGATGAAGAGATGATACTTGTGGCAAAAGCAAATTGCGGCATACCTGAGTTTAGCGGGGATAAGATTACTTACAACGGAACACCTGAGATGATGGCCCAATATGCTCGTTATGCATTTGATATGGGCGCTAAAATCATTGGTGGCTGCTGTGGAACAACCCATTTGCATATTAAAGCCATGTCAGAATCACTAAAGAATTATGATTCCTCAAACCATAAAATAAATCTAGATAAGATTATTAGCGATTTGGGATCCATGACACAGGGAAATAAGGACATGATAAACAGTTATATCAATCCACAATCGTCAAAAGTGAGCGTCAAAAAAAGAAGAAAAAGAAGAAGGACTTTGTAGCTAAATAATCTCTCCTCAAGTACTATATATCGGAAAATTGGGGAATAAGATTGTGACCGAAGAATTTGATGACATTATCCTTTCAGAATTGAACGACGATGAACTCGTTGAACAGATGCATGAAGACCTCTATGACGGCCTAGCAGACGAGATTGCGGAAGGGACTCAAATCCTTTTAGATAGAGGATGGGAAGCCACCAAGGTGTTGGACGTTGCATTGGTTGAAGGAATGGTTGTTGTTGGTGATGATTTTCGAGATGGTATCTTATTTGTTCCAGAAGTTTTGTTAGCAGCAAATGCCATGAAAGCTGGCATGGCTTTATTAGAACCTATCCTTTCGGCATCTGGAATAGAGCCGATAGCTAGAATGGTTATCGGTACAGTAAAAGGAGACATCCACGATATTGGTAAAAACCTTGTGGGAATGATGATGGAAGGTGCAGGGGTAGAGGTATTTAATCTTGGTATTAATACTGATGTGGATGAATTTATAAATGCACTAGAAGAACACGATGCAACGATATTAGGTATGTCAGCTCTGCTTACAACAACAATGCCTTATATGAAAGTTGTCATTGATGAACTTAAAGAAAGAGGCCTAAGAGACAAATACATTATCATGGTTGGTGGCGCACCTCTGAATGATGAATTTGCAGAAGCTATTGGTGCTGATGCCTATTGTATGGATGCAGGAAGCGCTGTAGAAACAATGAAAAAATTGGTGGCTGCAAAGAATTAAACATGGCCTCAAAAGTACTTATTATTGCTTGCGGGGCGCTCTCATTCGAACTTAACCAAATTAAAAAGCTCAACTCATGGGATCATGTGACCATACAATGTCTCAATGCAGAACTGCATAACACCCCAAAGTTAATACCAGAGAAAATTAAAGAAAAATACAATGCCTTAAAAGATGATTTTTCAAAGGTTTTTATTGCTTATGCTGATTGCGGTACAGGCGGGATGCTCGATTCACTTCTCAATGAATATGATCTTGAAAGATTGGATGGAGCTCATTGCTATGAATTCTATTCAGGGCAAAAAAAATTTAAAGAGTTTACTGAACAAGAAATGGGAACACTTTATTTAACTGATTTTCTGGTTAAACATTTTCAAAGATTGGTAGTTGAGGGTTTAGCTATAGATAAATACCCAGAGTTAAAAAATGAATATTTCAAACACTACAAAAAAGTTGTGTATTTAGCTCAAACAAAATCAGAATCATTGCAAAATGACGCTAAAAAATATGCAGATTTTTTAGACTTAGATTACTCTTTCCAATACACAGGATTGGAGAATGTTGAATCACAATTAAATCAAGCGATTAACTAATGGGTAAGATGATCACAATTTATTGGAGGGATATACCTTCTCATGTTATCTACAAAGTAGGTAGAGAGAAGTATAAAAAACAACTTAACCCAAAATTTGAAGTAGCGATTGATCGAGCTGCAATGAGAGCGGGCAAAGGCTCAAGTGAAGCTTATATGTCAGAATGGAGAAGAGAAACACAAGCGATGGAAGGAAATCCTCAAGAACTGGTAGATAACCTGGTCAATGAGCTGGAAAATCAATTTAATGATGAAGTTCTTGAAAAAACAATTAAAGCTAAGGGTATAAAGCCAGAATAGGAGAAAAGAATGCCAAAAACCGTCATTAGTTCTAAAACAAAAGAAGTGATTATTGGTTCTGAACAACCCTTTGTCATTATTGGTGAACGCATCAATCCAACAGGTAGAAAGTTGCTTGCTGAAGAAATGAAAGCGGGTAATCTTGAAAGAGTTAGAGAGGATGCATTAAGTCAGGTGGCTGCAGGCGCCCAAATGCTAGATGTTAATGCAGGAGTCCCCTTGGCCGATGAGCCTAAAATTCTGGCCGACTCAATAAAATTAATTCAAGGCATCACTGATGTTCCACTATGCATTGATTCATCCATAGTTGAAGCTCTAGAACGTGGTCTCGAAGCTTATGAGGGTAAAGCTCTGCTTAATTCAGTAACTGGTGAAGAAGAACGTTTGGATAGTGTCCTGCCTTTAGTAAAAAAATTCGGATGTGCTGTTATAGGAATTTCTAATGATGACTCGGGTATATCAGAAGATATCAATGTGAGATTTGATGTCGCGAAAAAAATTGTAGAGAGAGCAATGGATCATGGAATTCCAAAAGAGGATGTAATTATTGATCCACTGGTTATGCCTGTTGGAGCTATTAATGATGCAGGCAGACAAGTTCTAGAATTAATAAAAAAATTACAAAATGAACTAGGAGTAAACACTACCTGCGGTGCCTCTAATCTAAGCTTTGGCTTACCTAATCGTCATGGTCTAAACACGGCCTTTATTGCCATGGCAATTGCGAGTGGCATGCCTTGCGCGATTACTAACCCTCTAGAAAAAGAAATTATGCAGTCTGTTAAAGGAGCTAATGTGGTAATGGGGCATGACCCAGAATGCTCTGATTGGATAATGAGTTATCGAGAACCCAATCAGAAAAGAAGTCGCAGAAAGAGGCGTGCTTAGCCCTACATTTTATGGCTGAGGCCGAGAAAAAAGAATTCAAAATTGCGTTTATGCCCTCAGGTAAAAGGGGCTCTTTCCCAAAGGGAACAACAATCCTTGATGCCTCAAGATCTCTGGGAGTAGATCTAGATTCTGTTTGCGGTGGACGAGCGATTTGTGGTCGATGCCAGATAGAACTAGCAGAGGGTCAATTCGCAAAACACGGTATTACATCAAATGCATCACATCTCTCAGAGACATCTGAGCCTGAGAAAAAATACGCAAAGCGAAAATCATTACAAAAAGAGAGAAGACTAGGTTGCCAGTCAAAACTTCTTGGTGACGTGGTTATTGATGTTCCCCCAGAAAGTCAGCTTCATCAACAAATTGTCAGAAAAGACTTTGAAGCTACCGATATTTTCATTAATCCAATCACTCGACTCTATTACATTGACTCAGAAATAGACGTATCTGGAAATATAGAAAGATTGCTAAAAGATACTCTCAGAGCTGATTGGTCTTTAAATATAGAAACAATTAGCTGCAGTTCAAAAACACTAGCTGATGCGATTAAAGATTCTTCTGAAGGTTTTACTCTTGCTGTCAGAGGCCAGAAAGAGGTTGTCGGTGTGTGGCCGGGGTTAATTGAAGCAATATACGGTGCTGCTATAGACATTGGTTCCACCACAATCGCTGTTAATTTGTGCGATTTAAAAAATGGCAAGGTCATTTCAAGTCAGGGGTCAATGAACCCACAAATAAGATTCGGAGAAGATCTTATGAGCAGAGTGTCTTATTGTATGCAAAATCCGGGATCTCAAAGTGAATTGACCAAAGTTGTTCGCGATGCCATTAACAATCTAATAAAGAAAGCCTGTTCTGAGTCAGAGATTGAACCTAATCTAGTAATGGAAACCACTGTGGTTGGTAATCCAGTTATGCACCATCTTTTTCTTGGTTTTGACCCTGTGCCTTTAGGTGTTGCACCGTTTAAACTGGAAACCAGTGAAGCCCTTGCTATCAGTGCTTTTGATTATGGATTGGATATTCATCCTCAAGCTGAGATTTATGTTCTGCCCTGTTTAGCTGGGCATGTTGGAGCTGATGCGGCTGCTGTTATCCTTACTGAAAAACCTTACAATCAGAAAAAAATGAATCTTATCGTTGATGTAGGGACCAATGCTGAAATAGTGGTTGGTAATGAAGACCAAATCTTAGCTGCCTCAAGTCCCACTGGCCCAGCTTTTGAGGGGGCTCAGATTAATTCGGGTCAACGAGCTGCCCCAGGGGCAATTGAAAGAGTAAGAATCAACCCTTCAGATCTAAAAGCTCGCTTCAAAGTAATAGGCTCAGATTTATGGTCTGATGATCCTGATTTTGAAGAAAGCACAAAGAATATTGGGATAACGGGTATTTGTGGCTCTGGAATCATAGAAGCTGTAGCAGAAATGTACTTATCAGGAATTATTTCTTCCGATGGATTAATGAATGAGGAAGCAGCTAAAGGCAATGAGTCTCTTTTTAAAGACGGCAGAACTTATTCCTATATGCTCTATGACGGTCAGCAGAAAATAATTGTTACACAAAATGATATTCGGGCCATTCAACTGGCTAAAGCTGCACTCTATGCCGGGGCAAGATTACTGATGGATAAATTGGATATCAAGAAAATAGACAAGATTAGATTTGCTGGTGCCTTTGGCAGTCATATAGATGTGAAATACGCAATGGTACTCGGTCTGATACCTGATTGTGAACTGGATGAAGTAAGTTCAGCTGGGAATGCAGCGAGCACAGGGGCAAGGATGGCTCTTCTGGACACAAAAAGCAGAAGAGAGATTGAAAAACAGGTGAAAAAGATAGAAAAAATAGAGACAGCTACAGAGCCCCTATTCCAAGAATACTTTGTTGGAGCCATGTCTATACCCCATGAATCAGACCCCTTCGATGAGTTGGCCAAAGTTGTTAAATTACCTAAAAAGAAACAGACAAAGACAACGAAAAAAAGAAGACGAAGAAAAAGATCTGATCTATAAATCACTGCGAATAAAATCTCTGCAGAGCCTCTAATTTTGTGCTAAATTTCTGCCATTACTACCTCATATTTTCTTAACCTATGGAAAAACTAGAACAACTAATTAATAACCAGATTAAAGACTGGTCTCTGGATCAAAAATTTTATAAAGACGAAGAAATTTTTAATCTAGAGATTGAGAATATCTATATGAACTCCTGGTTGTTAGCAGGTCATGAATCCCAGATACCCAATGCGGGGGATTACTTTCTCTTTAATCTGCTTACTGAATCAGTGATTGTCATTAGAGGTAAAGACGGTCTGATTAGAGCCTTTATGAATGTTTGTAGACACCGGGGTTCTCACGTTTGTCTTGAGAGCAAAGGCAATGTAAAGAGATTAACCTGCCCCTATCATGCATGGACTTATAACCTAGAAGGCGATTTAGTTGCTGCTAAGAATTTGAGCAAGGATATCGATAAAAAAAACCTGGGTCTCCACAGCTGTTCGATTGATGTCATTGAAGGATTGATCATGATTAATTTTTCAGATGATCCAAAATCACTTGAGATGATGAAACAAGAATTAACGGAACCGATGCAGATGTTTGGGATGAAAGATTTAAAAATAGCTGCTCATAGAAATTATTCCATCGATGCGAATTGGAAGCTCACGGTTGAAAATTACAACGAATGTTATCACTGCGCTCCTGCCCATCCAGAATATGCGAAATCACACAGCTTAAAATACGATGAGTCCAGTGAAGAGTATGAATTAGCTCAAAAACCAATGAAAGAGACCCTGGATCAATGCGGCATGAAGGATTACAGCATAGCTGCGGATTATGATGTTCAAATTGAGTCTCAAGAACAATACGCCTATCATCGATACGCTCTGTTTGGAGGCTATATAACTGGCAGTGAAGACGGTAAAGCCTTGGCCCCCCTGATAGGGGATATAACAGATTATAATCCGGGTGCCTCTGATTTTAGTCTGGGCCCTGTTAGCTTTTTACTGGCTTACTCTGATCATGTTGTAGCCTATGTGTTTACCCCTGTTACACATCACACCAGTCAATGCGATGTTTACTGGATGGTTGATAAAGATGCTAAAGAAGGAGGAGATTATGACCTCGAGCGTCTGATCTGGTTGTGGGATGTAACCACCAAAGCTGATGAAAGAATCATCGTAAATAATCAAAAAGGTGTTAATTCAAGAAAGTATTCTTCCGGTCCTTTTTCTGAAAAAGAATCGACTGAAAAGCGATTTATCAGCTGGTATTTGGATCAGTTAAGAGAAACTCTATAACCTTTGATCGTGCCATCTAAGATGGTCTTCAATAAAACTGGCAATAAAAAAATAACTGTGATCGTAACCATCGTGTTGCCGCAATTGAAGATTGATGCCCTTCTGACGACAAGCTTCCGAAAGAAGTTCTGGCTTTAAATATTCATCAAGAAACTCATCATCAAGACCTTGATCGACCAGAATATCTCTAGACCAACCTCTGTTTAATATTAATTCTGTTGAATCGTAATCAGCCCAGTCAGACCTTGCATCGCCCAAATAAGCCGCAAATGCGTTTTTTCCCCAACCCACTTTTATGGGTGAACAAATGGGTGAGAATGCTGAAACTGTTTTAAATAATTCAGGGTTTTTGATAGCAATTGAAAGGGCGCCATGACCTCCCATGGAATGGCCGAATATTCCTATTCTATCAGCATCAATATTGAAGTTATCTGTGATAACCCCCATCAAGTCCTTGGTAATGTATGAGTACATTTTAAAATGTTTGTCCCAGGGTGATGCAGTGGCGTCCAGATAAAATCCTGCGCCCTGACCCAAAGCATAGTGTTCATCGTCAGGAACACCCTCGCCTCGAGGGCTGGTATCTGGGGAAACAATAATTATATTTAATTCTGAGGCAATCCGTTGAACCCCCGATTTAATGCGAAAGTTTTCTTCGGTGCATGTAAGCCCTGACAACCAGATTAGTGTTTTGAGATTATCTGAATCAGAATTTTCTGGAAGATAAATTGAAAAAGTCATTTCACAATTTGTTGACTCAGAGTTGCAACATGATCAAAATGATTACAACCGGATGCCATTGAAGACATAATTGTGGTATCTGAAATCGGAGAACAATGATCGCCCCAAACAGCTCCGCATAAAACACAGGCAACTGAAGAGTATATGATATGCATATGCTCTACATCAGCAACACCATTTATAAAAAGCACCTGCCATGCCAAAGGAATGACGATGGGATAAAATATACCCATGGTTCCCCAGCTAGTGCCAGTAGCAAAAGCAGTTGCCGCGGCTAGAAGAAAAATGATAGTTGGTACTAAGGCTACCGGCAAAAATTCACCCAGGATTGAAACAAGATACTGAGCTGTCTGAAGAAGTTCAGTGGTTTGGCCTAAGGACCATGCAAGAATTAGCACAATAATGGCAAAGATCATAAACTTAACCCCTTCGTACCATGATTGCACTGTCTCCTCTAAGGTCATTAATCCTTGAGCAATTGAGAGTAGAAATGCCGTCATTACACCAATCAAGGATCCCCATAAGAGTGCCTGATAAGCGTCAGCAGAACCAATAATATCCTGAATATTATCGCCTTCACCGGTAACGAACAATCCACTAATCACGCTTATAATAAAAACCAATATTGGTAAAAAAGCGTTCACAGCTCTGGCTCTATTTGGGTCTTTTGCTTCAAGCTGTTTAGATTCTTCATTGGTGTAACCAGCTGAAGCGCCTTGAATTGATTTATCATTCCCCTGTCTTGCTGCAATCTCATAATCGTACATGACAGAAAAATCTCGGCCTGATCCTGCAATGGTAAAAACAAACACCAGCATAAAAATTGGGTAGAAGCTATACAAAATAGAGTTGAGATAAATCGAATAGGCCGATTGATTAATTGCGTCAATCTGGTCAACTGAAACATCAATCATGCCAATCTGATAGCCCACCCACGTAGTAATTAATGCAATACAAGCGACTGGGGCTGCAGTTGCATCGACAAGAAATGCTAACTTTGCTCTAGAAATCTTTAATCTGTCCGTAACTTTACGCATGGTATTACCGACAACCAAGGTGTTGGCATAATCATCAAAGAAAATGGTCAGACCTAGAGTGGAGGTAATTAATTGGCCGCGTTTTGCTGTGGTGGTAAACCCCTTAAGTGCATTAACAATGCCTAGCATTCCACCGTTTCTTGAGATAATACCCACAAGCCCGCCTATCATGAGACTGAAGATGATGATGGCAGCATGATCTGGGTCTGCAAGAGCTTGCTTTACATATTTTGCAACCACATCCAGAAAGCTCTGCCACACAACACTCGTTTTAAAACCTAGGATAGAGAAAGACCCAATCCAAACCCCTAGAAACAATGCCGGGATAACACTTCTAAAAAAGAGTGCCACCAGAATAGAAACGAATGGCGGCATGATGGAAATCCATCCCCACAATACATTTAATTCGTTGCTAGAAACCTCTTGGTCATCAATTTGAAGCGATAGTTGATTGATGGATCTGTCTTCTATCAATAAAAACTCAAAGCTGAGGAAACTTTCATTGCACTCAGCAGGTTCATAGATTCTTTGATCAATTGCTAACCTGTAATCGCATACTCTGCCTTGATCAAACTCAGTGACACTGATTTCAAAAGGAACACCCGTCAAAATCACTTCAGGGATATCCATCACTGGCATTGCTTTGGCATTAACTCCGATGAAACTCGATAGCAAAAGCAAAGAGACTATGATGCGATATTTTTTCATGATTTTAATTGGCTTTATAAACCACGCCCCCTTTAATAACTATATTAATATCTTCGAGTAAACGAATATTTAGCAAAGGATTATCCCTTACAGCAATAATATCTGCAAAATAACCTGTCTTGATTTGCCCAACTCTATCCTCCCAATTCATCACTTTTGCAGCCACAATGGTAGCTGATTGAATAGCTTCGAGGCTCGTCATGCCGTGTTCAACCATATAGGCAAACTGTTTTGCATTGTCACCGTGAGGGTAAACACCAGCGTCAGTGCCGTAAACTATTATGACCCCTGCCTGATGTGCTTTTGTAA